>ENA-UZWW01001418-UZWW01001418.1-metagenome-genome-assembly--contig:-Day-5--50m-contig-1418_pt1 | contig 11598 bp, 14 predicted proteins | sample MGYA00260348_ERZ794908 | MGnify/ENA metagenome assembly ERZ794908
TCCGACGACGTCGACGGTCTCCGGGCCACCATTGCCGACCGGGCACGCACCGCCCTCGACCGGGACAGCGACCGCCTCGACGAACTGGCCCACCGCACCGTGGTTTCGGCATCGGCCGACCTGACCCGTCACGGCGACCGCCTGACCGAGGCCGCGGTACGCCTCCGTCGGGGCCCGGGGACGGTGCTGGACCGAAGGAGCGAACACCTCGACGGCGTGGCCGCCCGGGTGCGCGCCCTCGACCCGGCCCGGATCCTGGCCCGCGGCTGGTCGATCACCCGCCGGTCCGACGGCTCGCTGATACGGACCGTCGACGACGTGGCGGTCGGGGACTCGCTGGTCACGACGCTGAGCGGCGGCGAGGTGGCGAGTACCGTCAACGGCAGCACCCCCACCGGCCAGGAGAGCGATCAGTGACCACCGATGAGGACCTGCCCGGTTACGCCGAGGCCCTCGAAGAACTCCAGGAGATCCTCGGGACCCTGGAGTCCGACACCACCGACGTGGACCTGCTGGCCGACCGGGTGCAGCGGGCCGACGTGCTGATTCGCCACTGCCGCACCCGCCTCGACGACGCCCGCCTCCGGGTGACCCGGGTGGTCGCCGCGCTGGATTCCGAGAGCACCGGATCAGATACCGGTGACTCAGAAGCGGGCGACTGACCGGTGTTCATCCGCAAGCTGACCTCCGCCGACGCCTTCGTGGCCGTCGACCTGGCCGACGTTCCCGGTTGCGGCGTGGTGCGGTGCGCCCCGAAGATCCTCCAGGGCGGGGCGAAGGACCTGGCCCGCTCCACCACCTACGCCCTGGCCGCCCTCGAGCGCCGGGAGACCGGGATATCGGCCGGCATCAACGCCGCTCCGGAAGACCGTGACGCCGCAGTGGTCGCCCTCGCCGCCGAAGTGGCCGGTTGGGACGCGGGCTACCGACTGGTGGCCGCCAAGGGAGTCGAACCCGGATCGCTGGGCTCCGTCGAACAGGCCGACGACGCGGCACTGCTGGCCGCCGGCGCGGTGGCCGCCGGTCTGGCGGCCTGTCCGGACGCTGGCACTGCGGTGGTCGACGGATCGGCCGGGCCGGAACTGGTCGCCGAGCTGACCTCCCGGGGCCTGACCGTCATCGACGTCGAACAGCCCCTGATCGCCGAGGCGGACCTGCTGTTCGTGGGATCCAAGATCGGCGCCATCGATCACGGTGCCGCCGATCAGCTCCGGATCCGAGCCGTCGTTCCGACCAACGCTCTTCCGCTCACCACGAAAGCGGTAGCCCACTGCCGACGCAACGGGGTGCTGGCCCTTCCGGACTTCATCTCCACGGCCGGGCCGCTCATGGGCGACGCGGTCAGGGCCCGCGATGCCATTTCGGAGGTCATCGGCTCGGTCATCGGCCATGCCGATGGTCCGGTGCTCGGCGCGTGTGAGCGGGCCGAGGCATTCCTGGCCGGGTGGCAGACCGAACTACCTTTCGGCCGCCCCATGGCAGCCTGAAGTTCAGTCGCGGCCGTTGAGGTCGACGATGAGACCCGACAGGTACCGCACGATGCGGCCTTCAGCGAAGCCCAGCACGCCGTAGACCTGCCGGACCTGGCCCTCGGGGCTGGTGATGGTGGCCTCGAATCGCACGACGTCGCCGTCCTCGGTGAACCGGTCGGTCGACACGAGCACGCCCGGGCCCTGTTCGACCAGCATCTCGCCCAGCCAGCGACCCACCTCGGTCTGGCCACGACGGACACCGTCGAAGGCCAGCACCTCGGCATCGTCGGCGAACAGGTCGAGGAGTGCCTCGAGGTCGCCATGCTCCAGCCGGGCCATGAACCGCTCAAAGAGCAGGCGGCCCGGGCCGGCCGTGGGCGCGGAAGTTCGATCCAGTAGAGCGGTGTCCATGCGAAAAACGCTAACGACCCGCACCCCGGTGGGCCACCGGATGGTGACCGGGTTCACCGGTGACCCGGGTCACCGTGATCGGTCACCNNGCCGTACGCTGGGCGCCACACACGGGGCTGTAGCTCAGTTGGCTAGAGCACCTGCTTTGCAAGCAGGGGGTCGTGGGTTCGATTCCCATCAGCTCCACCATGAATCGTCGTCTGTCGATAACCGGATGACCACGGATCGTGACGCTCAGGATCAGGCGTTGTTGACCGGACTACGGACTGCCTGCCTCCCGCTGCCCGGTGTCGAGGAGCGGATAAACCACGGCATGCCTACCTTCGCCGTGGTCAGGCGTACGGCCTTCTGCAACCTGCACCACCACCACGAGGACGACCGTCCCACCCTGTGGTTCAAGGCGGCAGCCGGGGTACAGGCCGAGCTGGTCGAGCAGGAACCGGACCGGTTTTTCGTCCCCCCCTACGTGGGCCCCCGGGGATGGGTCGGCCTGCGGCTCGACGTGGACCTCGACTGGGACGAGGTGGCCGCCGTGGTCGAGGATGCCTGGCGCCTCGTCGCCACCAAGCGCCAGCTGGCCGAACGGGACAACGTCTGATCACCGAATCAGACGTCAGGGAGCCTGCTGGTCAGCCGATGTGTCCGGTCAGAACGTTGACGGCGTTGGTGCCGATCTCCGCCACCGCGTAGCCACCTTCCATCACATACAGGGTGGGCAGGCCCAGGGCGCCGATACGGCGGCCCACCTCCAGGTAGTCAGCGGTGGCTAGGCGGAAGAAGCTGATCGGATCACCCTCGAAGGTGTCAACGCCCAGCGACACCACCAGGGCATCTGGTCGGTGGGCGAGGATCCGCCGGCAGGCATCGTCCAGGGCCGTCGACCATTCGGCGAAGCCCGTACCGGGGCGCATCGGATAGTTGGCGGTGCAGCCCTCTCCGAGACCGGCCCCCGTCTCGTCCTCATAACCTAGGAAGTACGGGAAAGCGTCGGCCGGGTGCCCGTGGAGCGACGTGAAAAGCACGTCGGCCCGCTCCCAGAAGATGCCCTGGGTGCCGTTGCCGTGGTGGAAGTCGATGTCCAGTACCGCCACCCGATCGGCTCCGTCGACGAGGAACCCCTCTGCGGCGATGGCCGCGTTGTTCAGAAAGCAGTAGCCGCCGAACTGGTCGGACGACGCATGGTGGCCCGGCGGCCTGCACAGTCCGAAGGCCACCGGCGACCCGCCGGCGACAAGGCGCTGCCCGGTCTGGGCAATTGCCGCAGCAGCCGATGCGGCCTTCCACGTCCCGGCGGTGATCGCCGTCTCAGCGGCGAGGGCGAAGTACCCCAGCCGACCATCGGGCTCGAGGGGCACCCGATCGTGGCGGAGTCCCCGCACCGGAAACATCGTGGGGATGGCGTCGCCCGTATGCCCGGATGCCGTCCAGTCCTCCCAGAACGTCCGTAGGAAGTCGACGTAGGCAGGATCGTGGACCCGGACGACCCCATCCAGGTCGACCGGCTCAGGATCATGACGGTCCTCGAACCCGGCCGCATCCAGGGCGGCCACCACGTGGTCCCATCGTTCCGGACACTCGAATGGCCGAACCAGGCCACCCTCGAAGAGTTCCGCGGACGGGAAGTGGGCACGGTGGTCGTCGCTCAAGATGACCTGCATACCGTCACCGTAGGTGGGTCGCCGGTTCAGCGTTCCTCCAACTGCATCTGCAGGGCATCAGTGACCCCGCCGCCCAGGTAGAGGTCGCTCCCGGGTGGCAGGAGGCCGCGTTCCTCCAGGCGGTTCATGACCCGCAGGACGACGGCGCAGTAGCGGGCCGCGCCGAAGACCTCGTGCCAGCGCACACCCACAGCCCGGCGTCCCAACGCCCGCTCGTACACCCCGACCAGCTCCTCCCGGGAGGGCTCGCCGTCCAGGCGGGGGTTCCCGCAGGCCTCGTGGATCCACCGGTCGAAGCTCAAGAACCATCCCAGGTCGAACTCCGCCGGGGCGATGGTCGCCCCCTCGAAGTCGGTCGTGCAGGCCGGCCTGGCTCCATCCCAGAAGATGTTCCCCAGCCTGCAGTCACCCCAGCAGAGGGCCGGTGGAGCATCGGGTGGAACCTCGGCCCTGAGCCTCCGCCAACCTTCGGCCAGGGTCGGATGCAGGCGCCCTCGCAACTCGCCCGTGGCGAACTCCTCCCACAGGTCCAGTTGGCGAAGGTTCGTGGGCTCACACCCCTCCGGGACCAGGTGGCCGAGGCCGGCGGTCATCCAGTCCACCCGGTTCACCGTGGCGATGGTTTGCGCTGCCGCCTCGTTCATGGCCCGCCTGCGCTCAGGCGTGGCTTCCGCATAGAAGCCCTCGGCTACGTAGGCCGGATCCTCCCGCGGTATGTCGCCGGCTACGAAGCCGGTCACGAAGAACGGTCCACCCAGGACCTTCCCGTCCGGCTCGAAGCCGACTGACGGGGCCACGGGCACCTCGGAGTGGTCCTCCAGTCCCCGCAGCACCCGCCACTGCAGCTCCACCTCCACGGTGGTGGTCGGCGACTGCGCCGGGTAGATGGCCGCCTCCGAAGGCTCCCGCCTCACGACGAAGCGCTCCTCTACCTCCCGGCCATCCTTCTCGACGACGGCAGGCAGGATCAGCGTCTCTCCCGAGTAGCCGCCCTCGGGTCGGACCGGTGCCGCCAATCGCACGGCCCCGACCCCGTCGTCAGAGAGGCGGTCGACCAGCCATTCCTCCAATGCCCGGAGGTCCAGGTCTTCGTCCAGCGGGCCCCTGAGGTGATCTGGCACGATCCGCCGGTCCGATCAGTCGCCCCGCGCCACGCTGGATGGCCGGTAGAAGGTAAGCATCTGGACGACACCACCGCCCACGCCGACCAGCAGCGCGATCCACAGCCCGGTCATGCCGTTGAGGTCGTCGGCGATGCCCAGGGCGTCATCCACCGACCAGGAGCCGGGACCCAGGATTGCTGTCACCAGGGACATGGCGGCCAGCACGAAGACGTACTCCCAGCCCTCCTTGATGATGAAAAACCCGTTGCTGCGATGCGACGTCCAACCGGCAACGGTCATCACGCCGATTACGCCCGCGGCGGCCAACGAATGGAGAAGGCCCACCGCCAGCAGAAGGCCGGCGCCCAGCTCGGTCGACGCCGCCAGATAGGCGTTCAACCGCCCGGGACGCATCCCGATGCTGTCGAACCACCGTCCGGTGCCCGGGATCTTCCCCCCGCCGGTGAACTTGTTCCAGCCGTGGGCAGCCAACGTCAGACCCACCACCACCCGCAGGATCAGCAGGGCCAGGTTGGCGTCAGTGGTCAGTTCCATGGAAATACCTCCGGTCAGGTGGGCAGGACTCGACCGACGCGGACACTACCGGGGGACCGGACCCCACTGGACGAGGAGATCCGTGAACTGGGGCCACTCGGCCTCCGGGTCCGTTCCCTGGCCGGTCCTAGGCTGGCTGGATGCTGACGTTCAAGATCATCATGGCCATCGCGGTGGCCGTGATGATGCTGCGCATGGGCATCGCTGTGCTACGAGCCCTAGCCACTCCGATTCCCGAACCTCCGCCGGTCGGCGAACTCCGGAAGGTGAAGCTCCAGTACCGCTGCAGCCTCTGCGGGACCGAAGTCCGGATGACGGTGGCCCCTGACGAGGTCCCCGACCCGCCGCGTCACTGCATGGACGACATGGAGCTCCAGGCCTCCGAAGAGTGACCCTCCGTCAATGGACGCGTCGCGCCTGTTCAGACGCTCTTTAAAAGCGATGGTTTTCCACAGGGTGTGGACACGCCTGTGGGCGAATCACAGAGATGTGATTCCAAGATGCGATCCGGTTCGATCGCCGGACCCCAGCACGGGCTAGGTCAGTGGTACTGGGTGGCGGTGATGATCCCACCGAGGATCGAACCGAGGCCCAGCATCAGGAAACCGTTGCTGGTTCCACCGGGCAGCCAGCCGACATAGTTGAAGAAGATGATCAAAATGCCTAGGCCCAACAGGCCGAAAAGCAGCACCGTCATCCAGGTGGGCGACGGTGCATGACCAGCTGACATCGAGTGGTCCACCGGGGCGCCGGTACGGGTGCCCTTCGGGGTAACCCGACCTCCCTGGACCCGCTTCTTGGCGGGGCGGGGGCGCGCTGGTGTGGCACCACCCTCGACAGCATCTTCAGGGGACGGGTCCGAAGTGGGGTTGACGTTCTCGCTACTCGACATGTCCACGAGGATACGGCCCCCGGCCACCATCCCGGGGTCCGAACCCAGCGGGGCCTCGAATCGGTTCGGTTAGCGTCTCAAGAGTGAGCCCACGCGTTCTGGTCATCGACAACTACGACTCATTCGTCTACAACCTCGTCCAATACCTGGGTGAGCTCGGTGCCGATCCGCTCGTCCACCGCCACGACGCGGTGACGCTGGCCGACGTGGAGGCCCTAGCTCCCGATGCTGTGCTGATCAGCCCCGGGCCGGGACGACCGGAGGACGCCGGCATCTCCACGGCGGTCATCCACTGGGCAGCCGGACGGGTACCCCTGCTAGGCGTGTGCCTCGGCCATCAAGCTATCGGTGCCGCATGGGGTGGCTCGGTGGTACGGGCGCCGGAGGTCATGCACGGTAAGACGTCGATGATCCAACACGAGGGCGCCGGAGTCTTCGCCGGCCTACCCGCTCCGTTGGAAGCCACCCGCTACCACTCGCTCATCGTCGACCGGGACTCGGTCCCCGACGAGTTGGAGATCACGGCGACCACTGAGGACGGCCTCGTCATGGGCCTACGACACCGCGAGTTCGACGTGGAGGGCGTGCAGTTCCATCCCGAGTCGATACTGACGGCCAACGGTCACGATCTCCTAACCAACTTCCTGGCCCGGGTCACCTGACCCGTAGATCCGCCCCGCCTACGGCCGACTGCTAGCCGGTCGGATCCTCGGCCCGTCCAATCACGATGGTCACTCGGGTCCCCAGGTCGACCTCTCCATCCGGTGCCGGGCTCTGGCTGATGACCCGCCCGTCATTGGGGCTGTAGGCAGGCAGAACCTCGCTGCGGACGTTGACCACCAGGTCAACATCGGTCAACGCAGCGACCGCGTCGGCCTCCCGCATGCCCTCGACCGCCGGGACGGGCACCAACGGCAGACCCGACGACACGACGATGACCACGGTGCCACCGGGCGCCAACTCACTTCGGGCCGGTGGCTCGGTGCGGACCACCTGGCCCTCGGGCACCGTGCGACTCTTCTCCTCAGCCGTGCTGGCCCGCCAACCAAGACGCGACACAATGTTCATCGCATCGAGCACGGGCCGGTTCGAGAGGTCGGGCACCTCCTCGACGGCCGGCCCAGTCGACACGAACAAGATGACCCGCGCCCCCGGAATGATCTCCACGTCCGGATCAGGTGACTGGTCGATCACCTCGCCGGCCGGAACCACTGGATGTTCCTGGCCCACCGTCTGAACCTTGAGGCCCATGGCCTCCAGGTCGCGTTCGGCATCGACAGCCTGATCGCCCCGGACGTCCAGCAGCATCATCGGTCCGGTCCCCCGACTGACCCACAGGCGGACCGTGTCGGCGGGCTCAACCTTGGTACCGCCCGACGGATCCTGGGAGAAGACGGTGTTCTCAGGAAAGTCGGAGTTGGTCTCGTAGTCCATCTGAACGCTGAGGCGAGCATCGCGCAGACTGGCTCGGGCCTCATCCAACGGCTGACCGATCAGCGTGGGCACTTCGACCAGTTCGATCCCCACCTGGGCCGGCTCATCGCCGCTACCTACCCCCAGCGTGTCGACGAACTCCAACACCAAGTAGCCGAAGGCCACCAGCAGGCCGACCAACACCACCGTAAACATGGCCGTACGGCGCAGCCCATCGTCGCGACGGTGGCCGGTGGCCGCCCCGAAGTCCCCAGACGGCACCGGGATCGGGGCGATTGGACTAACTGGTGACACCATGGTGGCCTGCGAGATGGCACGCAGGTCGTGTGCACCGTCCCGGTAGCGCTTGAGGTCACTCCTAAGGTCCTCGGCAGTGGGATAGCGGTTGACCGGGTTCTTGGCCAGCAGCTTGAGGGTGATGGCCTCCAACGATTCGGCCACGGCGGCACCGGCAGCTCGCATCGACAACGGGCTGTCCTGGACATGCCGGTAGGCAATGGCCACCGGGGTCTCGCCGGTGAACGGCGGTCGCCCGAGAATCATCTCGTAGAGAACGACGCCGAGGGAGTACAGGTCGCTACGCGGGTCGACCGGTCGTCCCTGCGCCTGCTCGGGCGAGAAGTAGGTGGCCGTTCCCATGACCGAACCCGACTGGGTGAGGTCGTTGCGGGCCCCTACCAACGCCGTGGCGATTCCGAAGTCGGCCACCTTCACGTGGCCGTTGGGGGTGACCAATACGTTCCCGGGCTTCACGTCCCGGTGCACCAGACCGTTGCGGTGCGCGAAGGCCAGCGCGGCAGCAATGTCGGCAGCCACCTCGGCGGCCCGATCGGCAGGCAGGGGCCCGTCGGCGCGGAGGATCTCCGCCAGGCTCCGCCCGTCCACGTACTCCATGACGATGAAGTAGGTGCCCTGCTCTTCGCCCCAGTCAAAGACGCTCACCACGTTGGGATGGTTCAGATTGGCTGCGGCCTGAGCCTCCCGACGAAACCGCTCCACGAAGTCGGGATCTCGGGAAAATTCGTCGAACAGGACCTTGACCGCCACTGGTCGATCCAGGAGGAGATCGCGCGCGAGGTAGACGTCGGCCATGCCTCCCCGGGCGATCTGCCGGTGGAGTTCGTACCGCCCATTGAAGACGGTGGGGCCCTGTGCTGACACGGCGGAGGATTCTACCGGGGGTCGGTTTGGGCCGACCGTCGCCCGTGATTGGTCATTGGTCGCCCGGATTGGCGTTGCTCAGATCCGGGTTACTCGGAATTGGGTCGCTCAGGTGGGATCGGAAGCCCTCGATGAGACGCCGGGCCTCCTTTAGGTTTCCGACCGGGATCGTCTCGAGGACGGCCGCCCGGGTCGAGTCATCGAGGCGGGACATCCGTAGATCTCCGCCCTCCACGAAGGTCGGATCAAACCACAAGATCCCGGATGGACGCCCCCGGAACACCGCCACGTCCCCATCGTCGTCCCCGATGAACCACCCCTGGCCGGCAAACAACGACAGGACCAGGATCGTTGCGATCACCACGGCAGCCACCGAGCCGATAGTGGCTCGCAGGGTGGCCCGCGGGTCGTCGCCTTTCGGGCGGGACAGGACAGGACCGGTGATTCGCTCGGGTCGGGCCGCGGGAATTGCCGGACGCCCGCTGGGCGGGACCTCCGGGCCGTCGACCACCTCGACGACCAGCGCGGTGACGTTGTCGTGCCCGCCCTCGACGACCGCTTCAGCAACCAGTCGACCGGCCACCTCGTGGGCCGGGCCGTCACCCAGAAGTTCGCTGATTCGGGCATCATCCAACTCGTTAAACAACCCGTCGCTGCACAGCAGGAAGCGGTCTCCCAGAGCCGGCGGGAGCTCCCAACTGTCGATGGTGGGATCGGCTTCGATCCCCAGGGCCCTGGTGAGAATGTTGCGTTGTGGGTGAACGGCCGCCTCGTCCGGCGTCAGCTCGCCGGCCCGTACCAAGTCGGCCACCAGGCTGTGATCGTCGCTGACCCGTACTAGCCCACCGGCATCCAGGCGGTACACGCGGCTGTCACCGATGTTGACCACGGCCAGCGCGTCGGGCCCGCCCTGTCCTCCCGGACCATCGACCACGGCCAACGCACACAGGGTGGTTCCCATACCCGACAGTTCGGGATCGGCAGCGGCCCGTTCCAGAACCGCTCGATTGGCCAGACGCACCGCATGGACCAGCGAGGCCCGGTCGGGGCCAGTGAACCCCTGCACCACAGCCGCGGTGGCCACCGTTGATGCCACTTCGCCTCCTCGATGACCACCCATTCCGTCAGCCACCACGTACACGTCGTCACCCGAGGCGACGTCATCCTGGTTGACGTCACGGATTCGACCGACATGGGTAGCCGAACCGATCACCAATCGGATCGACCGTCTTCGAGGTCGGCGGGCCACCATCACTTGTCGCTCACCACCCGTCGGTCGCCTGCACCGTCACACGATGGTACCGGTGGCCGGCCGGCCATTTCAGCGCAGCGGGAACATCATCGGTCCCGTTAGCCTTTCCTCCGCGACTCGCGCGAGTGGCGGAATTGGCAGACGCGCAGGATTCAGGTTCCTGTGTCCGAAAGGATGTGAGGGTTCAAGTCCCTCCTCGCGCACCACCTGCTCGAACCCAAAATCCGGTAGCGCCGGTAGTCAGGGAACGTCGACGTCGGGCCGTGGTTCGCAGCCAGCCAGTCGAGACAGCAGGACCATCTCCTCATCGGTGCCGGGTCGCACGGTGAGACCGGTGGCATCGGTCGAACGCCACTGCTCGAAGCGTTCGGCGATCCGGGCCTCGGATCCGACCAACGCCCCGTCATCCACGTAGTCGTCGGGTACGGCCGCCGCAGCCTCGTCCCGCCGACCGGCCACGAACAGCTCGGTAATCCGCTCGGCCGCCTCTCCGAACCCCCGTCGGACCATGGCATCACGATGGAAGTTGTGCTCGGCGGTCCCGTAACCACCGACCCGCATGGCCACTCCCGGCTTGGCGGCGTCCAAGACAGACCGCACGTCATCGGTCAGGCACACCGTGGCCCCTGTCTGGACCTCGAGGTCGGCCATGGTCCGGCCGCTCCGAGCCAGCCCGACAGCCAAGTCCTCGGCGTAGAGGTGCGCGCTCCCAGGGGTGTAGCCCAGCGGCAACCAACCGTCGGCCACCTCAGCGGTAAGGCGCACGTTGGCCGGCCCACCGGTGGCCAGGAAGATCGGCAGGTCGGGGTTCGGATGGAGGATCGGTTTCAAGGGTCGGCCCGACCCAGTCGAGCCCGGCCCGTCGTAGGGCAGGCGGATTTCCGTACCGTCGTGGACCACCGGCCCCTCGCGGCGAAACACCTGTCGCACGATGGCTACGTAATCCCGCAACCGTGCTGACGGCTGACCCCACGGCTGGCCGTACCAGCCCTCGGCGACCTGCGGGCCCGACAATCCCAGTCCACACACCACACGCCCGGGGGCCAGTGCCTCGAGGGTGGCGAACTGCATAGCCGCTGTGGTGGGTGGCCTCGCCGGGACCTGAGCGACTGCGGAGCCGAGGCGGAGGTAACGGGTATGGGCGGCCAGGAAGGCCAGCGGCGTGACGGCATCGGCGCCGTAGATCTCAGCGGTCCACACCGAGTCGAAGCCGAGTTTCTCGGCCAACAGAATCCGACGTAGCGGCAGATCGACACGCGGCGCGGCCCAGACGTCAACCCCCAGACCCAGTCGCATGATGCTCCGTTCTCCGATTCCAGGTCAGCGACTCAGGCGTGGACGTCGACGACGACCCGTCCCCGGATCCGTCCGGCCAACACGTCGTCGGCGACGGCCGGCACATCGTCGAGACCTACCAGTGTGGTCATAGAGGCCAGCAGGTCCCGATCGAGATCCTCGTCAAGACGTCTCCAGGCTTCAACGCGTCGAGCACGGGGTACGTGGACCGAGTGCACGCCACGCAGGGTCACACCCCGCAGGATGAACGGTGCCACGCTGGTCGTGAGGTCCATCCCCTGGGCAAGGCCGCAGGCCGCAACACAGCCCTCGGGCTGCACCTGGGCCAGCACGTTGGCCAGCGTGTGGCTGCCCACCGCGTCCA
>ENA-UZWW01024311-UZWW01024311.1-metagenome-genome-assembly--contig:-Day-5--50m-contig-24311_pt1 | contig 11592 bp, 10 predicted proteins | sample MGYA00260348_ERZ794908 | MGnify/ENA metagenome assembly ERZ794908
AAATTTTATGAAAGAGCTGAAATAAAAGATTGTGTTGCCTATTTAAGATTAATCCATCAAGAGAAAGATGATCTAGCCTTTGAGAGAATTGTTAACAACCCTAAAAGATCGATTGGAGACACTACATTAAAAACTGTTCATGAGTTTGGAAAAAAAAATAATTTAAGTCTAGAGTCTGCTGCAAAAAAAATGCTTGAACAAAATTTAATTAAACCAAAAACCAAAATAGGTCTTAGTTTTTTTCTTAACGCATTAAGTAAATGGAGAAATGATCTTAATATCAAAAAGATAAGTCACATTAAATTACTACAGAATATTTTAGATGAGTCTGGCTACTCAGCTATGCTTAAGAATAAAAAAGATCTAGACAATGAAAATAGATTAGAAAATATAAAAGAATTATTAAGTGCGATGAAAGAATTTGATAATTTAGAGAGTTTTTTAGAACATGTTTCTTTAGCAACCTCAATCGATCAAGAATGGGATGGTGAAAAAATTAACATGATGACCATGCATGCAGCAAAAGGACTTGAATTTGATGTGGTTTTTCTTCCTGGCTGGGAAGAAGGTTTATTTCCACACCAAAAATCAATTGAAGAAAAAGGTCAAAGTGGCTTAGAGGAAGAGCGTCGTTTAGCTTATGTTGGTATTACTAGAGCCAAAAAAAAAGCTATTATTTCTTTTTCCATGAATAGGTTTTACCAAGGTGATTGGATCGATAGTATGGCCTCAAGATTCATAGATGAATTACCAGAAAAACATTTAGAAAAAAATTCTTTTTTTGAAGAAGAAGTTGACGATGCTCAAGATTTTGATTTTAATCAGGATTTTGAAATTGAAGAAGGAACAAGAAGCCCTGGATGGATAAGGTATCAAAAAAGAATTAAATGAACAAAGAAGTAAAAGCCTTAAGAAAAAAATTTAAAGAATATGATATTGATGGATATATTATACCAAAAAATGATGACTATTTTACAGAATATTCAAAAATAAATAGATTAAAAATTATTTCAAATTTTAGTGGCTCTGCTGGTTTGGCTGTTGTTTTAAAAGATAAGTGCTATTTATTTACAGATGGCAGATACACCATCCAAAGTGAAATGGAAAGTGGAAAATATTTTAAAGTTATTAGTTATGAAAACATAACTAATTGTAAATTATTTAAAAATTTAACGTTAGGATTGGATCCAAAACTATTTACACACGAACAAATTAAAAAATATTTTTTAAAACACAATAAAATTAAATTTTTATCAAATAATTTAATTGATGAAATTAAAACTCAAAAAGGTATTAAAAAAATTCCTTTTTTTTCACTTAATGACAAAATAACTGGAGAAAATCAAAAATCAAAAATTAATAAGATTGTAAATTACTTAAAAAGAAATAAAGCTGATAATTTATTTGTAACAGCTCCTGAAAATGTTGCTTGGATTTTGAATATTAGAGGTGGCGATGGACCAAATAGTCCTATACCAAATTCTAGATTAATCATTAACAAATCAAAAAAAATATTTTTTATTACTGAACTTCAAAAAGCAAAAAAATTAATAAAAGAAAAAATTATTAATAAAAATCAATTGATCAAAACAAATGATTTACCAAAAAAAATTTTGATGTTAGAAGGAAAAAAATTTATAATTGATGATAAATCTTGTTCTGTTTTTTATGAAGATATTGTTAAATCTAAATTTACAATTATAAAAAGAGAAGACCCAACTTATCTTTTTAAAGCAATAAAAAATAGAACAGAAATTAACAATATGATTAAATCTCATGTTTCAGATGGAGCTGCGCTTACAAAATTTATTTATTGGATCAAAAATATTAATAAAAAAAGTATTACAGAAGTTGATGCTCAAAAAAAACTAGAAAAATTTAGAAAAAAAAATAATAATTATTTATATCCTAGTTTTGAAACTATTGCAGGGTCTGGTGAAAACGGTGCTATTGTTCATTATAGAGCAAAAAAAGAAAATTGTAGAACAATAAGAAAAACGGATATCTTTTTATGTGACTCTGGTGGTCAATATAAATATGGTACTACCGATGTTACTAGAACCCTTTGTTTTACAAAACCAAAACCAAGTATCAAAGATATATACACAAGGGTATTAAAAGGACACATTGCTGTAGCAAATACAGATTTAAGACTAGATAATACGGGCATAAAAATAGACAAAAGAGCCAGAAAATATTTAAATAAAAGTAACTTAGATTATGCGCATGGTACTGGTCATGGTGTTGGTTTCTTTCTAAATGTTCATGAGGGCCCACAATCAATTTCCAAATTAAATAAGATTAAAATTCAAGAGGGAATGATTTTAAGTAATGAACCAGGTTATTACAAAAAAGGTTCGTTTGGTATTAGAATAGAAAACCTAGTTTTTGTAAAAAAGATTAAAAACAAAATTTGTTTTGAGAATTTAACTCTTGCTCCAATAGATAAAGAATTAATTAACTACAATCTTTTGACTAAATTAGAAAAAAATTATCTTTTCAAATATCATTTAAATGTTTATTCAAAACTTTCAAAATACCTTACCCTTAAAGAAAGAAAATGGTTAGCTAGTTATATTTAGCATTTTCAAAAATTGACTTTGATTTAATATAGGAATTTTAAAATCTTTAGCCATATCTACTTTTTTTTTTGTTGGTTTTTCACCAATTATTAAATAGTTTAATTTTTTAGTTACAGTACTCACTGAAGTTCCAGAATTTTCTTCTATCAAAGATTTTACTTCTGCTCTACTGATACCATTTAACTTTCCAGTTACCATAAATGTTTTTTCTTTTAACAATCCATTTTTATCTTTATCTATTGCATCTTTTACAATTAGAACTTTTTGTAACTCCTCTAGAATATTAAGATTAACTTCATTATTAAAAAAGTTATTTACTGAATTTAGCTGAGTTTCACCAATTCCATCAATATTTAGTATATCATCCAAATTTTGTTTATTTGAAAAACTAATGAACTTTGAAAATGATTTAAAATATTTTGACAAAATTTTTGCATTTTCTATACCAATATGTCGTATACCTAATGAGTATATTAATCTTTCTAAAGAAATATTTTTTCTTTGATTAATTGAATATTTTAAATTTTCCATTGATTGTTTGCCCCAACCTTCAAGTTTTTCTATTTTTTTAAAATCTAATTTGAATATATCTTGTGGTAATTTTATTAAATTAAGTTTCCAAAAATTTTCGACTATTTTCTTTCCAAACCCATCAATATTTAAGGCTTCTTTAGAGACAAAATGTTTTAGTTTCTCTATTGCAATTTTTTCACACTCATAACCTTCACTGGCACATCTTCTAACTGCATCTTCTCTTTTGGTAACATTATTAAACTCTTTAATAGTTTTAGAACCACATGATGGACATTTTTTTGGAAATATAAATTTTAGCGATTTGTTATCTCTCTTCGTTTTATCCACTGATAATATATGAGGTATTACATCTCCAGCTCTCTCAATAGTTGCTAAATCTCCCATTCTTATATCTTTTCGATCAATCTCATCCTCATTATGTAAAGTTGCATTAGATACAATTACACCTCCAATATTGACTGGTTTTATTTTTGCAACCGGTGTTAAGGCTCCTGTTCTGCCAATTTGAATCTCTATATTAAGAATTTTAGATATTGCTTTATTAGAGGCGAATTTATGAGCAATAGCCCACCTTGGTGCATTGGCAACATTTCCAAGTCTTTTTTGCAGTTCAAAATCATTAATTTTATAAACTATACCATCTATATCAAAATCAATTTTTGTTCTATTTTTTTCAATATTTTCATAGTTGATCAACAAATTATTAACTCCTGTAATTAATTTATTAAGTGGATTAGTTTTAAAACCCCAGTCATTTAATTTTCTTAAAAAATCTGTTTGGTTTTTTATTTTTAAACCTTTTTCAAAACCAAAAGTATAAGCTATAAATTTTAAAGCGATTTTTTTTGTATCATTGGGATTTTTTTGTCGTAATGATCCTGATGCTGCATTTCTTGGATTTGCAAATTTTTCTTTTATATTTTCAAAATCACTATTTTGTATAAAAACTTCACCTCTAATATCAATTTCTTTAGGAAAGTCTTTTGACTCAATTTTTTTTGGAATATCTCTAATTGTAGCAAGATTATCTGTAATATCTTCTCCTTCTTTTCCATCACCTCTAGATAAACCAGTTTTAAACTCACCATTTTTATATATCAATGACGCTGATATACCGTCTATTTTAGGCTCTGTACTATAAGATAAATTGAAATTTTTATTTTTAGATAAAAAATTTAATATTCTTTTTTCAAAATTAATTAAGTCTTCTCTACTAAAAGCATTTGCTAAAGACAGCATCGGAACACTGTGTAGTATTTTTTTAAAATTTTTAGATGGTCTAAATCCTACTACTTTTGATGGTGAATTTTCTGAATTTAAAAATGAATATTTGTTCTCTAAAATAAAAATACTCTTTTTTAAATCATCATATTTTTCATCAGTTACTAGTGGTTTACTCTCATTATAATAATTCTTATTATAGTTGATTATTAACTTTATCTTTTTTTTATATTCAGATTCTATTTTTTTTTTATTCATCTCAACTAAACAGAGATTTAAATTTTTTTAATATTGAATTATTTTCTTTCTTAATATCTTTTATTTTATTTTTTTTATAATTTTTATTAAAAACACTGAATGATTTCTCATACCATTTGGACGATTGGTAATTATAGCCTAATAGATTGGCGTATTTCTTTGCCTCTGTTTCAATTCCAAGTATGTAGTAAATTTCAACTAATCTATGAGTAGCTTCTTCTACATAAATTGTAGTTTCATAATCATCAACAACAACTCTAAATCTATTTATTGCTGAAATCCATTTTTTTCTATCAACATAATATCTCCCCAAGTACATTTCTTTAGCAGCTAAAATTTCATCTATTAAATTAATTTTGAACATAGCGTCTGTGGCAAATTCTGTATCTGGGTATTTAGAAATTAAACTTTGAAATGTCTTTTTTGCATTTACTATAGATTGAAGATCTTTCTTTTCATCTACTATTTGTTCATAATAACACAACCCTAATAAATACTCTGCATACACAATATCTTTATGATTAGGATAAACTCTCAAAAATCGAGTCAATTCAGCCATCGCATCTCCATAATAATTTTGAGTATAATATGAATAGGCAGCCATCAAGGCGGATTTGGGTGCATATTCAGATTGTGGAAATAAGATTTCTGCTTCATTGAATTTTTTTGCTGCATAGAGAACATCGCCAGTCTTAAGTTCTTTTAATCCCTCCTCATAAGCTTCTATCATTTGAGATTCCAGATTTGCTTCATTGATTGTAGATTTTTCAATATCTTTTTTTGAACAAGAAAAACAAAATAAGGCAATTAAAAAAAAATAAAAATAATTACGATAGATCATGATTAATTATACCTTAATTTATATCTTTTAAAATATATGTTTAGCTTAAGCTATAGATTTTAATAATTTTCTATTTATTAAAGTATGAGGTAAGTTTTTTTCTTTTATTTCAAGTATTGAAAAGTTTTCTTTGTTTTCAAATACTTTTCTTAATAATTGATTGGTAAGATAATGACCTCCTTGAGAACATTTAATTTTAGCAATTATTCTATAACCAGATGTATAAAGATCACCAATGCAATCAAGTATTTTGTGGTTAACAAATTCTTTATTATTTCTTAATCCTTCTGGGTTTAAAATTTCTTGATCTTTAACTACAATTGCGTTTTCTAAACTACCACCTTTTGCTAGTCCATTTTTTTTAATTAACTCAATATCTTCAAACAAACAAAAAGTTCTTGAATTATATACATCATTTAAATCATCTTCAAAAACTTTAACTTTATTTCTCTGGTTTCCAATGATTTGGTTTTTATACTTTAATTCAAAATCTATATCTAAACTAAGAGCAGAAGGTTCTATTGAAATAAATCGATCACCATCTGTAAATTTAATTTCTTTATTTATCTTAATAATCTTAATAGGAGCATCACTTACAACTATTCCAGAATTAATGATTTTTTCAATAAACTCTTTTGCAGATCCATCTAAAATTGGAACTTCTTCATTATCAATTTCAATCAATGCATTGTCAATTCCTAGCCCAAATAATGCACCCATTAAATGTTCAATAGTTGAAACCTTAACACCAAATTCATTTTCAATAGTTGTATTTAGTGAAGTATTCGTAACGTTCATGAAATTAGGGTAAACTAGGTTATTTACTTTATGATCAACTCTTTTAAAAACAATCCCAAAATTAGGCTCAGCTGGTTTAATACAAATATTTACATTTAATCCACTGTGTAGTGCTACTCCATAAAACGAAACATTTTTACTAATTGTTTTTTGAGTTAAATAAGACATTAAAATCTTTTAATTTGATTTTAATAAACTTTAAAAACAACAAATGTTACTGGAAAAAACACTTTTAACTAAATAGTTGAAAAAATTTTTCAAAAAAACCACTATTTTCGGCATGTTTTGAGACTAATGTAACTTCATTTTTGTTTAGACCATTTCTTAGTTTATTTACCATTGCTGATAACTCGGTGACATCTTCACCAAAAAAACTTTTAATGTATGTACCAGACATATACTGTCTAATTTTAATTTGATGACTCTCTAATAACTTCTCAAAAATAGAAGTTAAACTATCAGGAATAGATATAAAATTTACCTCTAAATATAAATTATCATCATTTACATCTAGGTTATTTGATGAAAAATTATTTTCATTTGTATCGGTATTAACGATAATCATATGCATAATGATTTGATCATGATGATTTTCTTTAAATATATCTTTAACTTCTATTAAATGATTTTCTAAATATTTTTGATTTATAGAATTTTCATAATTCTTTTTTTTTATTGCTATGTTAATATTTAAAATTTTATCATCATCTATTATCAAGATAATATTTTTAACAAAACTACCTACTTCTTTTTCAATTTTATAGATGTTATCGTCAAGAAATTTTGAAAGACTATTTAAATCAATTTCTTCACTAATCTTTAGTTCTTTATTATATAAATTTTTTAAATTCTTTTTATCATTTACAAATATTTGATATTTGTTTTTAGAAATATAAAGAAAAGTTTCAAAATCAGTTTCTTCAATCATTTAAAATAATTTGATTCTTAATTCTTGCATCAATTATTCTATTATCTTTAAATTCATTATTATGCAAAAATTCTAATGCAAGCTTCAACGCAAGTTTCGTATTTTCATTAGGTAATTTAATTATTGTATTATCTTTTAATTCAAAATCCCATCTTTTAGATGAAAAAAAATATAAATTTTTAATTTCTTCATAAGAAATTTTAGATTGATCAATAATTTTTTTAATATTAAAAAATTCAATCACATCTGGATTTCCAAAAATAAAAGGTAATTGATTATTTGAAAAATCATTTTTAGTGAGTTTTCCATTTGAACCCAAATAAAATATTTTTCCATTTTCATTGATTTTTGCCAAAAATTTAGTCTTCTTGATATTAATTTCTATTGAAGATGGATATCTTTTAAAAATAAAATATTTTTCCACTAAGGAATTTAATTCAATTTCTTTAATAAGATTATTTCTATTAATTAAAAAAATATTACCTAAATTAAAATCTTTAATTTTTTTCAATAAAATTGATTTATCCTTAATATCTAATCCCTTAATATTAATATCGCTAATATCACTAAATTTTAAATTATTAAGACTAATATTGTTAACTGACCCAACTAAAATAAGTAAAAAAATATATATTAAAATTTTTTTACTTTTTCGTTGATGCATCATTTAAAATCCACTCAATTAGTTTTATAAAAGTTATTCCTCTATATTTTGCTATTTCTGGGACAAGCGATAATTTGGTCATTCCTGGTTGGGTATTAATCTCTAATAAGTAAAACTTATTTTTAAAAAATTTAAAATCTGATCTGGTAACTCCTTTACAGCCAATAACTTTATGTGCCTTAAGTGACATGTTCATGACCTCATTTAATTTTTTGTTTGAAAGTATAACTGGAATTATATGTTCAGTTTTTGCATTAGCGTTATATTTAGCTTGATAATCATAAAATTTTCTTTTTGGTTTAAGTTCTATTGCTCCTAATTTTTTATTACCCATTATTGCAACTTGAATTTCTCTTCCCCCAATAAATTCTTCGATCATTACTTGCTTGTAACTTTTTATTGAATCTAAAATTTTCGATATATTTTTTTTATTACAAATGAAAACGTTTACACTTGAGCCTTCATTAATTGGCTTTACAACTACTGGAAATTTTAACTTTTTTTCTATTATTTTTATTAAATCAAAATTATTTTTATCATAAGAATATTTAATATATTTTGGTGTATTAATTTTATTTTTTATAAAAATTTTTTTTGAGATTTCCTTATCCATTGCCAATGAAGACGCGATCACTCCTGAATGTGTGTATGGTATTTTAAATCCTTCTAAAATAGTTTGAATATAGCCATCTTCACCAAACTGTCCATGTAAGGCATTAAAGATAACGTTTGGTTTAAATTTATTAATATTTTTTGTTAAATTATTATCTGGTTCAGAAATTTTTACATTATAACCATTTTTTTTTAGTTCTTTTGCGACTTGAAAACCAGTATCAAGACTAATTAATCTTTCTTTTGAAATTCCACCAGCAAGTATTAGTATTTTTTTTTTCAAATTATTTTAAAATTTTTATTTCTGTTTCTAATTTTACACCAGTTTTTTTAAAAACACTTTCAGATACAAATTCTATTAATCTTATCATGTCATCAAACTTAGCATCACCCTTATTAACAAAAAAGTTGCAATGTTTCTCTGAAATAGAAGCATCACCAAAAGATTTTTCTAGAGAAACTGACTCTTTTATTAATTGCCAAACTTTTTTATCTGATTGACCTAATGGATTTTTGAATGTGCTTCCACTGGTTTTAATTCTAGTAGGTTGTGCCTTTTCCTTTTTTTCTTTTAATTTTATCATTTCTTTCTTAATTAAATCTGAATTTTTTTTATAACCTTTAAAAGATGCGCTCAAAAAGATTAGGTCATGTGGCAATCCACTATCTCTATATTTAAAATTAATTTCTTTTGCTGGTATAGTAATGACTTGTCCTAATTTATTGATAGCTTGTACTGAAACTAGAATATCTTTAAATTCTCTTTCAAAACAACCAGCATTCATCTTTATTCCTCCCCCTACTGTACCTGGTATGCAGGATAGAAATTCAAACCCACCCAAACTATTATCCATTGCAAATTCTGAGAGTGATTTATCACTAACAGCACTTCCAGCAATAATTATATCGCTTGACAAAAGAGAAATATTATTAAAATTATTTGAAAGCTTAATTACTACACCATCATAAATCTTATCAGTAATTAAGGTGTTGGATCCACCACCAAGAGTGAATATTTTTTCTTTATTTTCAATTTTTTTTAAAAATTTGATTAATTCCTTTAAATTGTTTGCTTTAAAGTAAATTTTAGTCTGTCCATCTATATTAAACCAATTTTTTTTTTTCAAACTATAATCAAACTTTATATTATCATTAAATTCTAACAATAGATCATCGTAGTTCATACTCATTATAAATATTGAGGCATTTCCCTCATCCATGTTGAGATAGTTCCTGCACCCATTCCAATAACTATTTTTTTTCCATATATGTTATTTTTTATGTATTTTGCTAATTGAAATCTATCATCTACTAAAAATAGTTTTACTTTTGAGTTTTTGATTATTTCTCTTGCAAAATTTTGGTAACTAAAACCTAATTTTATTTTTTCACCAGCAGTATAGATTGGAAGTAAAATAACTTTATCTGCATTTTTAAAAGCATAAGTAAATTCTTTTTTTAAATCTTTTAATCTTGAAATTCTATGTGGCTGAAAAATACATACCTTCTCATAACCTTTGTAGACATTATTTACTCCATCTAACACGACTTTGATCTCGGTTGGATGATGAGCATAGTCATCATAAAAATCGACTTTATTATATTTAAAAACTTTGTTAAATCTTCTTTGAACTCCCTTAAAATTTTTTAAACCTCTCTTAATGTTTGCAACAGTCAATCCAACTGTAATAGCCAAAGCCGATGCTGCAACAGAATTTCTAATATTGTGTATTCCTAATAGTGGAATCTTAATTTTTTTTATTAATCTATTTTTTTTATTTGGCAAAATTATCTTTAAATCAAATTCAGAATAATCTCTTGATTGTTTAATATTCTTAATACAAAAATTTGATTTTGTATCAATGCCATATGTATAAAAATTTTTATTACTTAGTTTCTTAATCAAATTTTGATTATTTTTATCATCTATGCAAATAAAAGATTTTCCAAATGATGGAACTTTATTTACAAACTTAATAAAATATCTACTCAGTTCATCCATAGAACTATAAAAATCCATATGCTCTCTATCTATGTTGGTTATTATTGCGTATGTAGGTGGGATATAGACAAAACTACCATCTGACTCATCGGCTTCTAAGATTGACCAGTCACTTTTACCCAGTCTAGCAGAATTATTGATAGAATTTATGACGCCTCCATTAATAATAGTTGGATCTATTTTGGTCTCTTGAAAAATTGAAGCTATTAGTGAAGTTGTGGTTGTCTTTCCATGAGAGCCAACAACTACAATATTTTTTGTTAGAGAAACAATATTTGCTAGCATTTCTCCTCTTTTNNATTATTTTTTTTTATTGCAGAAGAAACAACGACTATAGTGGCTTTATCTATATTTTGTTTTTTATGTCCAATTGTAATCTTTATTTTCTCTTTTTTTAATCTTTCAATATTCTTATTGCTAGCTATGTCGCTACCCTGAATTTTAAAACCTTTACCCTTCATTATAAGGGCTAATCCGCACATTCCTATTCCGCCAATACCCACAAAGTGGATAATTTCAGATTTTGCTAATTTAATTTTCATTTATAATATTTAATAAATTTTGATTAACATTATTCCATGTATTTTGATAATTTAATTTTTCTAAATTATTTTTTTTCTTAAGTATTTCACCCTGATCACTTAATATGTTTAACAATAAATCTTCAAAAAAAAATTTGTCAAAATTAATTTGTTCAACAACCCAGCAGCAATCTTTATTTTTATAATAGTTAGCATTTTCCAGTTGATGGTTATCTTTAGAACTTGGCAATGGAATAGCAATAAAAGGTTTTCTGAGAAGAGAAATTTCAGCTAAACTAGAGGCACCTGCTCTTGTTATACATAAATCTGCTTGATCCAAGAGTAAATTAAGATTTTGGTCAAAATTAAAAACAATATTATCAATTTTATTCTCTGAATATAAATTTTTAAGATTGTCTACATTTTTTTTATTTGTTTGATGAATTACTTTTAAAGATTTTATCTTTGAAATTTTGATAATTGACTCATGTAAGATTTTATCAAATATTTGTGCTCCTTGACTTCCTCCAATAATTATTAAAGTAAATTTTTCATTTTCTTGTTCTTTTAATTTTTTATTGTAATATTTCTGTCTTATAAGTGGATTTAAGATCTTTAATTTACTTTTAAA
>ENA-UZWW01004889-UZWW01004889.1-metagenome-genome-assembly--contig:-Day-5--50m-contig-4889_pt1 | contig 11574 bp, 9 predicted proteins | sample MGYA00260348_ERZ794908 | MGnify/ENA metagenome assembly ERZ794908
CATTTGTTGGCAAAGGTCTCCTCGCCTACTATAGCGTCGCCATTCCCAACAGGTAATCCACGGCCATCAGGTAAAATATCAACATCCCATGCAGTAATTTCAGACGGCAATGCCGTTCTTCCTAAACCAAGCTTACTGTCAGCAAAAATTGGTGTTGTTGCCAAAATACTCACTACTATTAAGCTAAGATACTTCAACATTTTCGACCTCACCTGTAGCTTTNNAAATTCCATGTTTGAATGCAATTATTATGATAAACAGAGTTTTCACCTCGAATTTCACGGAGTTGATGTTTGGTAGGTTGAATATAACCTGTTTCATCAATTGCTCGTGCCTGGAGAAGCCATTCTTCGCCGCTCCATTCAGTATCTAAGTAAAATCGTGTTAGTGCTTTAGTTTCACTTTGATTGCTTAGGCGTGCTGTTTCCCATGTAATTCCACCATCTTTTGAGATATCAACTCTTGTGATTTTTCCATGACCTGACCAAGCTAATCCCGATATTACTAAAGGACCATTTCCATGTGTAACTGGTCTCTGCGGGCTAGGAGATGTTATAATAGATTTGGCATCCATTACCCAAGTCCATTTTCGTGCGATGCCGTTTGCTAAAACATCTGTATACTTAGATGTTTCCTCCCTACTTTCAACAGGGGTGTCGGATACTTCTATTCTTCGGATCCATTTTACCCACATGTTGCCTTCCCAACCTGGAACAACAAGACGTACAGGGTAACCATGTTCTTTTCTAAGTGCCTCGCCATTCGCTTTAAAGGCTACTAAAACGTCATCAAGTGCTTTTTCCATTGGAATTGAGCGCCCGTTGGATGAAGCATCTGCACCCTCAACATAAACCCATTTATCTTTTAGATCCTGTGCTTTATTTAAACCTGCTTCATTTAATAATAATCTCAAAGGTACACCTGTATACTCCATGTTATGAATCATTCCATGAGTAAATTGTGCTCCATTTAATTGTGCCCCAGCCCATTCCATACCAGTATTAGCAGCACATTCACAAAAGTAGACATGATTTTGTCTTGGAAATCTTTCAAGATCTTCATAGGTAAAGATAAGTGGGTTATCTACTAAGCCATTAATCATTAGCCTGTAGTCTTTCTTTTGTAACTCAATTGCACCTGAATGGTGGCGCTCAAAAGCACAGCCTTGAGGTGTAATAGTTCCTTCTAAGGCATGTATTGGTGTAAAATTTATTGATGAAATCGGGCCAGCAGTTAACCAAGGTACATTTCGTCTAATAACATCATTTTCAAATTCTATTGGTAAACCATATGGTGTTTCATCAACACCATCTCCAGTGAAAGATGCCCAATCTTGGACATTGGTGATTAATGGATCGGCTTCATTCGCAGTTGAGGCAGATGCTATGGTGCCTGTTATTGCAGCTGCTGAGCCGCTTAAAAATGCACGACGTGACGGTGCTTTTTTATTATTACTCATCGCTAAGAAGTCCTTTCGGAATTAATTCAAACTTATGTTATCATATAATATAGATTTAACAATATTAAATTCATATTATTGAATATAACATTTTATTAAATTTTATATAGTATATTAGATAATATAAATTAGTGATAAAGATGCTTAAGTGCTAAACATTGTAAGTGTTCATCATATTTATAGGAGTTTAGTTATGCGATTTTTGATCTTATTCGCTATTTCGGTTTTTTTTGCTAGTATTGTAAAAGCTCAAACTGCTATTTTATATAATTATGAGGGTACTTTTGATGACGCAACATTTAGTGTTGAAGGTGCAATATTAGGTAAGGGTCTTGTTATCGATCATATCAGTCATACTGGTGATATGCTTTCACGAACTGCAAACGATGTTGGTTCAGATATAGAAATTTTTAAATCTGCTGATATCTTTTTGTTCTGTTCAGCTGCAATTTCTAGAAAAGTCATGGAAGCTAACCCTCTAAACATTGCCCATTGCCCATATAATATTTTTGTTTTTGAGAACGATAATGGTGTGCATATTGGGCATCGAAGTTATCCTGATGGCCCAATGCAAATAGTCCACGAACTGTTAACTGATATAATAAGCCAAGCCTTAGACTTTTAAAGGCGCAGTTAGCGCCTTTAATTTATTGATCTAAGAAACTTCTTAATTTTCGACTGCGACTTGGATGTTTTAATTTCCTCAAAGCTTTTGCTTCAATTTGTCGAATTCGTTCTCTTGTGACGCTAAATTGTTGACCAACTTCTTCAAGCGTATGGTCTGTGTTCATTCCAATGCCAAATCGCATGCGTAATACGCGCTCTTCACGAGGAGTTAGTGAGGCTAATACCCGTGTAGTAGTTTCTTTGAGGTTTCCTTGGATCGCAGATTCCAATGGTAAAATAGCATTTTTGTCTTCTATGAAATCACCTAATTGAGAGTCTTCTTCGTCCCCAATTGGTGTTTCTAATGAGATGGGCTCTTTTGCTATTTTCATTACCTTACGAACTTTATCCAAAGGCATTTGTAGTTTTGAAGCTAACTCTTCAGGCGTGGGTTCACGCCCAATTTCATGTAGCATTTGGCGACCTGTTCGAACTAACTTATTAATTGTTTCAATCATGTGAACAGGAATACGAATAGTACGTGCTTGGTCTGCAATTGAACGAGTTATTGCTTGTCTGATCCACCATGTAGCATAAGTGCTAAATTTATAACCACGGCGGTACTCAAATTTATCAACAGCTTTCATGAGTCCAATATTACCTTCTTGAATCAAATCCAAGAATTGCAAACCACGATTTGTGTATTTTTTCGCAATTGAGATAACCAAGCGCAAATTTGCTTCGACCATTTCTTTTTTTGCACTTCGTGCTTCTTTTTCGCCTTTTTGAACTTGATTAACAATTCTTCGAAATTCTGGAATGTCTACACCAACATAATGACCAACTTGTGCCATATCAGCGCGCAGTTCTTCAGCTTTTTCACGGTGTTTTTCAATGAAAGTTTTCCAACCACGTCCATCTTCATTTTCAGCTATCTTATCCAACCACATAGGGTCTAATTCTTGACCACGGTATTTATCAACAAATTCGCGTCGATTGATACGAGATTGGTCAGCTATTTTAACCATGCCTGAATCGATAGACATAATTTTTCTGTTTATCCCATAAAGTTGGTCGATAAGAGCATCAATTCGATTGTTATGAAAATGCAATGCATTCACTTGTTCAACAAGACTATTGCGTAATTTCTGGTATGATTTTTCTGATTTATCAGAGAATGTATCATCTTCATTGATAGTTGCAGATATTCGTTCATCCTGCATGCTTGCCAATTTATTATAATCTTTAGCTATTTTTGCTAATGTGGCTAAAACATCTGGCTTAAGTGTTTCTTCCATTGCTGCAAGAGAAATATTTGCAGCATCGTCTTCATCATCTTCATCATCTTCATCATCATTCAAGCGATTGCCGTCAGCATCTAATTCGTGGGTTGGTGAAGATGAAGGTTTTGGAGCTCCAGTAAGAGGGCCAACCATTGGATCTTCATCATCATCTAGCGTGTCACTAAATGTAGTCTCTAGATCGATCACATCACGAAGAAGAATTTCTTCCTCTAAAAGTTCATCGCGCCAGATTGTAATAGCTTGGAATGTTAAAGGGCTTTCACACAACCCTTCAATCATTGTTTTACGCCCAGCTTCAATTCTTTTTGCTATGGCAATCTCACCTTCGCGAGACAATAATTCTACTGAACCCATTTCTCGAAGGTACATGCGAACGGGATCATCAGTTCTGTCTAAGGTTTCTTTGCCTGTTGCAGCTAAAGTCACTTCTTTAGCGTCGTTAGCAACAACAGTTACATCTGTTGGCCCTTCGTCTTCAACTTCATCGGCTTCGATAATATTTATACCCATTTCAGAAAGCATAGACATTACGTCTTCTATCTGCTCTGAAGCAACCTGGTCTGGTGGCATTACATCGTTAAGCTCATCGTACGTTATGTAGCCTCGTTCGCGAGCTACTGCGATCATCTTTTTAACTGCAGCTTGGCTCATATCGCCCATGCCTTCGTTAACTTCACCTTTTTTTGAACTATCTTCTTTGGCGGCCATTGGAAGCTCCTTAAATGGATCTCTCAAGTGATTCGGCGAATCAGTTGATACTTGCACGAATCAACACATTGATGGGGTGATTCGCAATGGCTTTAACGTGTTTTTTTTACCCAAATTTGGTTATCTAGCATATTTTGTAGATTTTTTGACATTTCTGAAGCGTTTTCATCAGTTTCTGAGTACTCTTCCTCTACCGCTCGAGTTGCTTTTGCCTTTGCAATTGCTGCTTGTTGAAGTCGCCACGTTAGTCCTTCATCAACTAAACCTGTTAAATCTTGTTCTGCTTCTTTAATTTCATTGAAAGCACCAATTAATGCGACGTGTTTTGCTAACTCTTCCTCTAAAGTTTGTTCGACAAGGTCTGGAGGTGAGTTTTTCTTCAAGTATGGATGATTTTTTATTGGTTTTAATTTCATTAATTTATCTAAGGGCGAATAACCTAATGAATTTTGTATATTGATTGCAAAATTATCTTTTACGCCTGCATCTGTTTTCTTGACATGTAAATTTATTAATACAGCGTTCATGATTTCTACCAAATCTGGAGTGGTAATTGGACATCTTTCCAGGGCACTTTCATTTTTAAGTGCAGCAGATTGATTTTTAATTGCAGAAACCAATATGAGACTTTCTCGAAGGCGCCAGTTTGTTTCATCAGATTGCATTGCGAGCATGGATGATTTTGTATTAGGTGATGCTAATAATTTTGGCTTCTTACCCCAACTTTGTGAAGATCCGTAAGATTTAGATTTATTCGCTAAATTCATGTTACTATTTATTGGTGAAAACAATTGATAGCGTAATTCTTTTATGGCCTGGCCATAATGGTGCCGGATTGACTTGTCGCGAATGGTCAGTACTGCAGCCCTCAAAGATTTATCTAATAGAGCTCGCCTCTCTGGACTGTCAAAATTTTTGCCTTCAGTTTCACGTTGCCATAAAAGATTTACCATAGAAACAGAATTATCTAACAGTTCTTGCAAAAAGGGTGCACCTTTATCTTTTAAAATATCATCGGGGTCTTGGCCAAGTGGTAATATACAAAATCGAAGTGACTTACCTGCCTCAAGCAAAGGTAGTGCCAAATCTATAAGCCTCATGGCAGCTCTCAAGCCTGCGGTATCTCCATCAAGTGCAATAATAGGTTCATGATGAATTCGCCAAATTAATGCTAATTGATTTTCAGTTATTGCAGTCCCAAGAGGTGCTACTGCGTGTTTAAAGCCAAACTGAGAAAGAGCAATTACATCCATATATCCCTCTGCAACTATCAGAGAATTAGCTTTGCCTGACGCTTCGCGTGCCGGAGCGTGGTTATATAGACTTCTACCTTTATCAAATAAGGCTGTTTCATTTGAATTTAAATATTTTGCTCGGGCGTTTGGATCCATTGCTCTTCCACCAAAAGCTATGCATCGCCCTTGTGTGTTTCTTATTGGAAACATTATTCGCCCTCTAAAGCGATCAAAAATATTACCACCATCATCTGGTTTTATTGCAAGTCCCGCATCGATTATTTTGTTTTCTTTAATTCCTTTATTTAAAAGAAATTGAGACAAAGAAGTCCTATCACCTGGAGCAAATCCGATTTCAAAAGTATTTATGATATCTGCGGTTAATCCACGTGATTTTATATAATCTTTGGCGTTTTTTGCATTTGATCCATTAAATTGCATTTTATAGAATTGAACGGCATTTTCCATTATGCTTGCTAATTCTTTATTTGTGTCAATTTTTTCTTGAGCCTTAGGATCTCTGGCAGGCATGGTTAGACCAGCTTCACGTGCTAGAATCTCCACCGCTTCAATAAAACTGACATTTTCAGAATTGCGTATGAATGAAATTGCATCACCTTTTTCATGGCATCCAAAGCAGTAATAAAACCCCTTTTTATCGTCTACATGAAAAGATGCAGTTTTTTCTGAATGAAATGGGCATGGTGCCCAGTAATCACCTTTTGCTATATTTGTTTTCTTTTGTTCCCACGTAACTTTGCGCCCAACAACTTGCGATAGGGATGAACGATTTCGTAATTCTTCTAAAAAACCAGGGGGCAGACTCATGTGTATATAATGCTCATGCACATACTTTTAAGCAAGTAAATATATGCCTTTTTTAGCATTATGAATAAATAGGTCTTTTGTATCTTCATTCTTGTTCAATTATGATTGTCTGGCGTAAAGTATTATCTGATTTATTGAAAATTAAAATTTTGTTTGTATCGTCAACTATTGCATACCAGTTGTCGCCTTGAGTGTATGCAGTTGCAGAAACTCCAATTGGTAAAGTTATATCGCTTACTTGAAATGTTTGGTTATTATTTGAGAAACGCATGACAAACATAAATATTAAGGTTATGAACCCTATGATCATTATTGCTAATAAGGTTGTTACTAATCTACGTAATAATTTTAAATTAGCTGGCTCTGGTGAATATTCTAAAGGATCATCCATGTCTGCACCTTACGTAGTTGAATTGACTTTGGGTGAAAACCCTGCTCCCCGCCTAGATAAGGCATTAGCTTCTGTTGTTCCAGCCGAAGTTACATTGAGCCGTTCTCGTATTACAAAGTTAATAGCTGAAGGTGCTGTTACCCTGGCAGGCGAGCCTATAACCAAACTAAAGTATAAGGCTCCAGCAGGGAGTATTTTTAAGATAGTTATGCCTCCAGTGCAAGACTATGAAAATGCACAGCCTGAAAACATACCATTAGATATAGTATTTGAAGATGATCATTTAATTATTGTTAATAAACCTGCAGGCATGGTTGTTCATCCAGCTCCTGGTTCTGAAAATGGAACTTTGGTTAATGCATTATTGTATTATTTTGATGGAAATTTGTCTGGTGTTGGTGGAGAAAAAAGGCCTGGTATAGTTCACCGAATTGATAAAGATACATCGGGCCTTTTAGTAGTAGCAAAGTCTGACTCAGCTCATGCCGGATTGGCTAAGCAATTTGCTGACCATTCAATTTCTCGAAGATATTTAGCTGTTTCAAAAGGTGTGCCTCAAAAAAGTGATCCCAGGCTTGCAGGCTTGCGTGGTGTTAATTTTGAAGATGGAGGTGTAATAAGAGTTGCAACAAATATAGCTCGGCATAAAACTGATAGAAAGCGTATGGCTGTAGTTCAAGATGCTGGAAGACATGCAATTACTCGTGCAACTGTACTTGAAAATTTTGCTCATTCAGCTCTTATGGAATGCTGGTTGGAAACTGGTAGAACACATCAAATACGTGTACACTTTTCTCACATTGGGCATGGCTTGATTGGTGACCCTATTTATGGCTTACGCAAAGCAATGCCTGGATCTGTCTTCGAGCCTGAAGATATGGTTATTGTCAAAGGCTTTTCTCGCCAAGCGCTTCATGCAAAATCAATTGGTTTCATACACCCAATTACAAAAGAATATATGAATTTTGACTCTGATATACCTTCTGATTTGATTGAATTAATTGAAATACTGAGAAAAAAATAAATATCACAAATTTACTCATGCCATAAATGCAAAGAAATCATGGCATGAATCTGTGAAGGTATTAATTTTCCATGGCTTCTAATTCATCAATCATTGAACTTATTAAACTTAAGCCTTTATCCCAAAATTTAGGATCACTTGCGTCTAATCCAAAAGGTGCAAGTAACTCTTTATGATGCATTGAACCACCAGCAGAAAGCATGTCAAAATATTTATCCTGGAAGTCAATATTCCCTTCTTCATAAACTGCATATAACGCATTTACTAAACCATCTCCGAATGCGTACGCGTACACATAAAAAGGTGAATGAATAAAATGTGGTATATATGTCCAGAAGGTCTCATAACCCTCAACAAAATTGAATATTGGGCCTAAACTTTCAGCCTGAATCGACATCCATATTTCGTTTATTTGATCTGGAGTTAATTCTCCATTAGCTCTTGCGGCATGTAGTTTGCATTCAAAATCATAAAAAGCAATTTGGCGAACAACCGTATTGATCATGTCTTCAACTTTATTCGCCAGTAAGTGTTTTCTTTTTACTGGATCCGTAGTTTTATCCAACATTTTTCTAAATGTTAACATTTCTCCAAAAACTGATGCAGTTTCAGCCAAAGTTAATGGTGTTGATGAAAGAAGTTCGCCCTGAGATGCTGCTAAAACTTGATGTACTCCGTGGCCAAGTTCATGAGCCAAAGTCATTACATCCCGTTGTTTACCCATATAATTTAACATTACATATGGGTGTACATTAGTTACTGTTGGATGGGCAAAGGCTCCAGGTGCTTTGCCAGGCTTAACCCCAGCATCAATCCATCCTTTTGTAAAAAATGGCTCGGCTATATTTGCCATCTTTGGTGAAAAGTCTGAATATGCATCCAAAACTATTTTTTTTGCATCCTCCCACTGAATATCTGAACTATTATCGCTGTCTAATGGTGCATTTCTATCCCATACTTCCAATGAATCTAAGTTCATCCATTTTGCTTTTAATGCATAATAACGGTGTGAAAGTTTTGGGTATGCAGTAACTACTGCGTTTCGAAGTGCTTCTACGACCTCGGGCTCTACTTGATTTGCAAGGTGGCGACTAAATTGAGGTGTAGGCATTTTGCGCCAACGGTCTTCCACTTCTTTTTCTTTTGCTAAAGTGTTGGTAATTCTAGAAAATAATGAAATATTTTCTCCAAAAACTTTTATTAGTGCGCGTGTTCCTTTTTCTCTAGTTTCGCGATTTTTATCAGAAAGTAAATTTAGTGTAGCCTCTAAGTTGAGCAATTCATCGTCCACATTAAATTGTAAAGAAGCCATTGTTTCGTCAAATAAACGATTCCATGCTGCTGTTCCAACAACAGATTGGTCGTGTAAAAACTGCTCCAATTCATCTGATAATTGATGCGGTTTCATTTTGCGTAAGTTATCTATTATAGGTTTGTAGCGTGATAGTTTGTGGTTTGAATTTAATAAATTTTGTATATGTTCATCGTCTATATTATTAATTTCTAAGCTAAAAAATACCAAAGGTGTTGTGAAGTCTGTGATTTTTGACTGCATATCTGCCATAAATTTACTACGATTGGCATCACTTGTATTTTGGTAATAACTTAATCCAGCAAAAGACATAATGCGTCCTGCAACGTTTTGAATATCTTCATACCTTTCTATGCAGTTCAAGAGGCCTTCAGCTGTGAGACCATCTAGTTGGCCCTGATACTCAGATGCGAAACTACTACAGTTACTTTCAAGCGCTTTTAAATCTTTTGTGATTTCTTCCCCATCTGGTGATGGATAGAGATCATTCAAATCCCAATTTGGCAAGTCTCCAAAGTCACCTGTCACGGTGTCATGAGAGTCAAAATTAATTTGAGGTAATTGAAAAGATTTAAACATAACAAGCTCCTTAGATTCGCTGTAGAATTAAGTACGCAAATAGAAAACTGAAAGCAATTTATATCTCTCATAATTACTAAGTAAAAATGTGAAGTTTTTTGATAATTAGCTAATCATGAACAGTTATTAAGATCATTTGTATCGATATTATTGACACTTTAAATAAATAAGTAATGATCAGTTTAAATCGAGGAAAAAAAATGAAATATAATAAGTTAGGCCAAACAGATTTGGTTGTGAGTGAACTTTGTCTGGGAACTATGACTTGGGGTACACAAAATTCAGCTGAAGATGCATTTTACCAAATTGAAAAATCAATAGATGCAGGTATTAACTTTATAGACACTGCAGAGTTATATCCAGTGAACCCAATTAGTGGAGCAACGCAAGGTGAAAGTGAACGTATTTTAGGGGAATGGCTTAATAAATCAAATTGTAGAGACGAACTAATCATTGCTACAAAAATTGCTGGAAATGGCCCAAAGCATATTCGTAATGGTGAAGGAATTACTAAAAAATCATTGTTTACTGCTATAAATGCTTCACTGAAACTTTTGAAAACTGATTATATTGATTTGTATCAACTTCACTGGCCAAACCGCGGTTCTTATCATTTCCGCCAAAATTGGCGATTTGATCCAACAAGCCAAGATAAAAATATAGTTTTAGATCACATGAATGAGGTTCTTCAAGCCTGTGATATGCTAAAAAAAGAAGGCAAGGTACGTGCTTTTGGATTATCAAACGAAAGTGCTTGGGGTACAGCGCAATGGCTGCGTATTTCAGAGGAGAAAGATTTACCTCGAATGGATAGTATTCAAAACGAATATAGCTTGATGTGTAGAATTTTTGATACTGATTTGGCTGAACTTTGTCATAANNTTGTCATTCTCGCCATTAGCTACAGGTATTTTATCAGGCAAATATTTAGATGGTGCCATACCAGAAGGGTCAAGGGGCTCTATTGTAAATGGATTATCAGGTAGGATGACTTCAAGGATTGATGCAGCAACACGNNGTATATGGAAGTTGCTGAAAATTACGGTTTAGACACCTGTCAGATGGCACTTGCTTGGTGTAGGACGCGTCCTTTTATGGCTTCGGCAATATTTGGGGCGAGAACAAAGGAACAATTATCAAACGCACTTGCTTCAGTAAATGTAGAATTATCAGATGATTGTTTGCGTGCTATCGATAAGGTTCACAAAAAACACCCAATGCCATTTTAAATATTGATTTAATTAAAATCCATGCATTCTTTTAGCCCACTGTAAGCCAATGAAGGCCCCTTTTACGCGGGGTAAGAGAAATAAAGCAATAGTTATAAAAATAAGAATGAAGCTGACCGCTAAAACTAAAGGATCGGGACGATACCATTCAAATATAATTAACATTAATGGTGCTAACAAGTGACCAGAAATCAATATTGTGATATATGCTGGTCCGTCATCTGCCCTTTGATGATGAAATGCTTGTGAGCAAAATGCACATTCGTTTCTGATTGCTAAATATCCATCCATCATAGGTCCAGAGCCACAGTTTGGACATTTCCGTTTCCAACCATTTATTAATGCTTGTTTCACAGGTCTATCATATTTAGATACATTTAATTCCATGTTGTATAATTAGTTTATTGTTGTAAAAATTTAAAAGTGACAAGTTGACCTAGTGGCGGGATGTCGCATAATTTTTTTGTAACTTAATTGTTTTGCTCAAATAATTTTACTTAAGCAACTAAACGTAGAGAAATAAATGGTTTTTGATCTAGCATCAGCTGAAATTTTAGCAATTAAGGCGATAGATTGGATTGCTGCTGATAATGAGTTATTTGAGATTTTTTTAGGTAGTTCAGGTGCAGATTTAAATGATGTTAAGGCTGGAGCGAAGGATAATATGTTCTTGGGCTCTGTGCTTGATTTCATTCTTATGGATGATGATTGGGTAAAAGCGTTTTGTGAGTCAAAATCCTTTGAATTTAACGAACCATTCCTGGCTAGGCAGTTTTTACCGGGTGGAGACTTACCAAATTGGACATAAAATGAGCAAAATTAAAGGAATAGCTTTTGATAAAGATGGAACATTAATTGATTTTGAGGCTAGTTGGTCAAAAGGATTAATTTCGTTGATT
>ENA-UZWW01016187-UZWW01016187.1-metagenome-genome-assembly--contig:-Day-5--50m-contig-16187_pt1 | contig 11568 bp, 18 predicted proteins | sample MGYA00260348_ERZ794908 | MGnify/ENA metagenome assembly ERZ794908
CCATCAAAAAAGATTTTTTTTAATCCTTAAAAATAAAAAAGACGATTTTCAGTTCTGATAATCAAATGACAGAGATGGTACCCACTCGCCAAGGGTGCAATGTACAGAAATATTGATAGTCACCATTTTCTGTAAATTTATGCTCAAACGTTTGTCCTGTGAGTAAAATATCACTATTAAAGATAGGAATTACATTACCAGTATCATCCTGGCTTTGAACAGTATGTCCATAATCATCCTGATTTTCCCAAATCACGATCGTTCCCTTTGTAATATCAAGATGCATAGGCTCATAGAATCCATGACTTCCTTTTTCAGAGTTACCGTTTGGAATGACAATGTTAGGTTTTGTAGTTGTGCCACTTTCAGAGATTATGATGATTTTTTGTTGAATAAGATATTTTATTGCATTTAGGAAATCATCTTCTGAGATATCACCATCACCATACCATTTTGCGGTATTTTTGATCCAATCAGGAACTGCACTTGCATCTACACTGTGTGTAAATACACTAGGAACAGTTATCATAACTGCAATGAAGAAGACTAGCAGTTTTACTGTAAGTTCCATAATTTTCGAGGTGCAAATTTAGAATTTATTATCAAATGTAGATTTTCATTTTTGATTTTACACAGTATCTTAATATGATGCAGCAGTGGCATTTCCAGTCACATTTATGACATGATCGTTTGAAGCAATATGCACAATTTTTGATGCATTCATACGACCAGATGTAAGAAGAGTGTTTTTTCCATGAGCAGATGTCTGTAGACCAAATTTTTCATTGATTTGGAGACGTTTTTCTTGAATATTGGTTCCAAGTTTAAAGTGGATGTCAAGGTCCACTTTGGGTTCAACATCAGGAAATTTTCTTTCAAGATACATTGTTTTGACAAGTAAATCAGGATCAACCTTTGAAGATGATTCTCTTAACCAGGTCATGAATTTATCATAACCTTGTTCAACTTCAGACATGAATAAAATAATCATAATTGGGATTTAAGAACAAATGTCGATTTTGAATAATGAGAATCACGTTATTTTTACAGTTGAGAATTAGAGAGTAGATTTTATCATAGATTCAGAAATATTTTTTATGACAAATTTTTCGAAAAAATGTTCCATATGTTCAAAAGAATTTTTGGACATCATGTCATTTATGACTCATATCAAAGATGCACATGGAGATTTAACACCGGAACAACTAAGAGAGATTGGAAAGCAGAAAAAACCATCTATGAAATCAGGATGATTTGTGAGGGGCCTCAAAGTTTGACAACAACCCCTCACCTGGAACTGACAGATCCATCTCATGCAATCACGTTGTCAAATACGACATTTTTTGTCAGGTAAAATGATTAAAAAAGACCAGAGATAATTTTCAGGAATGGGAATAATAAAAACAATACAGTGCATACCTGCACATTATATCCCAATATCACATTATATTACATATGACTCCTGAACAAATTTTGAAAAAAAACAGATTTTTCTTAGAACCTAGAGGAAAATTACTAATCTGTATTGAATGTGGAAAAGGGAAAAAAGAATGTAAATGTGAAAAAAATGTCAAATGTCCATATTGTAATTCACGATTTGAAGAAACTGATCAATTATCTAAGCACATAGATAAGATACACATAGGACCAGGATTACTAGAAGGGGATTTTAGAAAATTCTAAAGAAATTACATGGCAATAATTTTTTTACAACTTGTACATTGAACCTTTACTCCATCATCCTCTAGTCTTTCAAATTTTTTAGAGCCACATTCAGGACATATTGGACATGCCCTTGCAGGTTTCATTGTGGAGCACCACTTCCAATTATTCGAATGGTATTTGATTCAGGTTTTAGTAATACACAGACATCCCCAGGCATTACAATAACTGGCTTTTCAAATGTCAGTTTCATAGGAGATATAGAGGCAAATTTTGCAGCCTTTATCTGAAGTCCTACACTTACTAAACACATCTGATTTTCTGTCAGTGTTGCCTTGAAGAATTGATTTTGTTTAAAGTCAATAGTAATTTCAGTTACAGTTTTGATTGAAGTATCATTTGATAATACATCACCACGAGTAATCTCATCATGTTTGATGTTTTTGAGAGATAATCCAACTCTAGCAGGAGAAATAGATTCTTTGACATCATCGTCATGCATCTGAATTGATTTTACCATCGCTTCAATTTTAGATGGATAGTGCTGAAGTTTATCATATTGAGTGACCTTGCCAGACAAAACCTTTCCTAATGCGACAGTACCCACACCTTTGACATCAAAGGTATGATCAATTACAATACTGGTACTTCCATCTTTTTTTGCAACTGCAAAGTTTGCTAATTCATCTTTAATCTTATCTTGTTCAACTTTTTTGTACCCCTCAATCACCGTTCCTTTAATCATTAGATCTAATCTGGCTTCATCAACATCATATGAATGAGATAAAATTCCATCTTTTTTTCCAAGCGCATCTAGTGCAAGAATTTGTTCACCCGTGAATTTATCCAGAGCATTCACATGAAAAATTACATATTCTGCTAACGCAATCGCCTGAAATAGAGGCTGAATTTTTTCAGGAAATCCATTTGGTGTTACAAATGTGTAAATTTTTTCTGCTTCTTTTCTATCAAATAATGTTAGATCAGTAGAAGTTCCTTTTTTTCCAAAATCAGTTGAAATTGACTGGTCACCTAAGATTACAAAATTTACAGACTCCATGGATAATCACTAATTTTATCCAGAGGCTTTCTTTGTTGCGCTTACTAAAGAAATGACATCTCTATCTCGCAACTGATAGTGAGTTGGTAATCTGAGATTATATCTCAAATCTTTTGCGTGTAACAGTCCCTTTGACAATCCGGTGTGAATTTCGTTTGCCAAGTCTTTTACTGTTGCACCATCTTTGAGCAAAATCAAATCAGGAAGTATGTGCCCCTTTTTATCAGATAATCTATTTTCATCAGCAACAGGATAGACTGCATTCATTTTTAATAATTTGAAAACTGTAACATTGATTGCAAATTGAACACCTGTTCGCATGTATTCACCCATAATATCTTGTTTGATGAAATTTAGTGCGTTTGTTTGTTTATCGTTTAAATCCTCAGGTTTTACAATATCAAACTGCTCAGATCCTGGAGAATATTTTATCAAATCCTGTTGTTCCGCCCTTCGTAGTGTCAACTCACTGTCTGCACTTGCAGGAACTGTAATAACTTCATTGTATCTTTCACGGAGACGATTAAAATTTTTATCAGCGCCAGGTACATCAATTTTGTTTGCAACTATCAAAGTAGGCTTTGAGATTTTACGTAAAATTTTTGCAAATTCTTTGGTTTGACTCATATCAAAGTCATCAAAAATAATTTCCTCCAAATTTGTAGTTTTTAGTGCCTGAATCACGTGTGATTTCTTAACACCAATTCCTTGGTATAGTTCAGTTAATGCATCAATTTGGTCTGTGCCATCACGAATATTTTTAGAAAGTTTATCTCGATTTCCTTCAAGAATTTTTTGATACCACATTACTAATTCTTCTTCAATGTCAGCAAAGTCAGATACAGGATCACCAGAACCAGGTTCTGTGATTTTTCCCGTCGCATCAATACTTCCAGAGCAATCAACAACATGTAGCAATGCATCAGATTGTGCAGCTATAGAAAGAAATTGATTTCCCAATCCTTTTCCCTTCCAAGCATCTTTGATTAGTCCAGGTAAATCAATTAATTCAATAGGAATGTATCGCCATCCATCAACACATTTTGAATTATTTGGTTCATCTTGGACGTTAAACTCCATGTGAACACATAAAGTAATTGCTTGACCAGTTCCAGTTTGTGGTTTTTTTGTTGTAAATGGATACGTAGAGATTTCAGTAGATGCTAATGTTGCAGAGTTGAAGAATGTAGTTTTTCCAGTATTTGTTTTACCTATAATTCCAATCTTTATCGTCATGAATTATTTTCTATTTTATTGTATTTATCTGATTATTTTTTGAGTTTGTTTTCTATGTTTGATATTGAATTTTGAATCTCTTTTAGATTCCATTTAATCTCATCTAATTGTTCAGTGGTAATCTCATCATGCCATTTTTCAAGCATTGTTTTTGTAATTTCAGTACAATTGTATAAAACTGCCCAGTATGGATGATGTTCTGCGGTGGTGTATGCCAATTCTGCTGCATCATCTACTCCAAGTTTTGCTCTTGTAACAGAATCCATCCGCTCTCCAAAGATTTTGATAGAGTCATAATCAAGATCAGATTCCATCTTTATCTGAGTCTGTTTTTTCTCAAATTTTTCTACTAGAAGTTGAAGCTCATCATAAAATGCCTGAAATGAATTATCAGACATCATAACAACCTGCTATGTTCTGCCAACATACATCTGTTGTATACAACATCAATCCCTGTATCACGTGCCAATTGTTCTGCCTCTTTGTTGTGTATTCCTTCTTGAAGCCAGATGACTTTGGGTTTTTTCTTTATTGCTTCTTTAATGATTGGTAAAACCTGTTCTGAGGGTCTGAATACATCTACAATATCAATTTCATCCGGAACATCGGTAATTTTATCATAACATTGTTTTTTCATTATAATTTTGGCGTTAGGATTTACAGGAGTAATATCATATCCGTTTTCATGTAAGTATTTTGGTACATAGTGTGCAGCCTTGTCGGGATTTTTTGACATTCCCACTACAGCGACCTTTTTCATCTTTAGAATTTCTAAAATTTCTTCATCTGAATGAGGATCATCGTCCATATTAAAAAATTATTTTTTGAACTAATTATACTAATCGTCATGTTCGTGTGCTGTCAAATGACAATCACAGCTACAAAGTTCAGTAGTATGATTATTTTGGCAATCAATGCACTCAAAGTGTTTATGATTTTCACAGCTAGAACATATCATGATTGATTATATAATTACAATTTTGTATTAATATTTGTCGAAAACTTTGGTTATTATTACGAGAAAGATGCTTTAAAATTGTGGATATTTCTGTAGGACATACACCAGATTCAGATGACGCATTCATGTTTTATGCAATGTTTACAGGTAAAGTGAAATCAGATGATTTCAGCGTTACACATGTTATAGAAGATATTGAAAAATTGAATAGAAAAGCAAAGAATCCCGAATTAGATGTTACCGCAGTTTCAGTTCATGCATGTGCACACATTCCAAATTATGTTATGTTAAGAAGTGGCGGAAGTTTTGGAATTAACTATGGGCCAATTGTTACTGCAACAAAACCTATGACAATTGAAGAGATAAAAAAATCAAAGATTGCAATTCCAGGAGAGATGACTTCTGCATATTTATTATTACAACTAATGATTGGTAAATTCGATTACGTCGAAATGAACTTTAGTGATATTCCAGAAGCTGTGAGAAGTGGTAAAGTTGATGTGGGATTAGTGATTCATGAAACACAGCTTTCATTTGAAGAAGAAGGAATACAAAAAATTCTAGATGTAGGTGAGTGGTGGGATAAAGAATCAGGAGGATTGCCAGTTCCATTAGGAGTTAATGTGATGAACGAAGAACTCGGCCCAGAATTGATTAACAAATTTGATTTGTATTTACAAGAATCCATCAAATTTGCAAGAAATAATATTAAAGATGGAATTGATTATGCAATGAAATACAGTAGAGGAAAATCAAGAGAGTTAATTGAAAAATTTGTACTCATGTATGTTAATGAGGTTACAGTGGACATGGGTGAACCAGGTGAAAAGGCTGTAAAATTGATGTTCAAAATGGCAAAAGAAAAGGGGCTTGTTCCCGAATTTGAGTTAAAAATTTCAAAACCACTTTGATTATTTTTTGGAATTTCTAAAAAAGGACGTGGTAAACAACGCTCCACCTGCAAATAGAATAACAATTCCAATTGAGAACTCAATTTTTAATCTATTATGAATTTCCTTTTGTTCAGATTCCAAAGTCGCATATATTTCAGGCTCAATCTTATCAAAATATTGTATTTGTGGATAATCAAAAAGAATAATGAATGAACCTAGAATCAGTAAAATGATTCCAATGAAAAACCAAGTAGGATTTTGTATATGTATCAATTATTTTCTGAAAAAAAGAATCAAAGATAAATTGTTCATATTGCTTATATTCAAAATTCACTTAGACTATCTATGAAAACAAATCCAAATAATGATTCAGCATATGATTACTCTGGACTTTTCATTGATGACGAAGAATTCTAATTCTGAGCCTATCAAGTCAACATCTAGTATTTATTATGCAGAGCCGGAAACTGTCCATGAAGCTTTACTTAGACTTTGAACCTTGTGTTGAATGCAAAGAGATGATGACTGAATTGTCATCTGAAGAGATGCTTTTTGCAGACGATGAAACAAGAGCAGACGTATCAGCAAAATTCTTGAGACATTTAACATACAATCACAATGAAGTTGTTAAAGCAGTAATGTCAGAAGTAAAAAGTCAACAAAGAAGTCCAGAATTTGACCTTTACAAGTAATTAGATTATAACTTTCTGTAATAGCAATTCTTTAAGATCATCGGTATTTTTTGCAACACTTAGTCTATTACGAAGTTGACCTCCACCAACAGTTCCCTTTGTAAATCGAATAGCCTGTTGTTTGATATTTGCAAATCTAATATTGTATTTTTCTGTCAATTCAAGATATGTAACAAATGCCTCTAGTCGGTCTGTGAGAGAATACTGTTTGTATGTACCATGTTCAAGATAATCATTAATCTGCTCAAAAATGAATGGGTTACCCATTGCACCTCTTCCAACCATCAAATAATCACATCCCGTATAATCAAGAACCTTTTTTGCAATTTCAGGAGATGTGATATCACCATTTCCAACTACAGGAACAGAAACATTTTGTTTAAGTTTTTTAATCATATCCCAGTCCGAATGTCCAGAATATCCCTGAGACACAGTTCGAGGATGTAATGTCATCAATTGTATCCCTTCTTGTTCTGCAATTTTTGAGATTTCTAGGAAAAGAGATTTGTTTTCTTCAGTGACACCCATTCTCATTTTTAGCGATATAGGTTTTTTCACAGTATTTACTAGTGTTCGAAATATTTCTCGAGTTAAATCAGAGTTTTGTAATAATGCACCACCTGCCATTTGTTTTGTAATATGAGGAGCAGGACACCCCATATTGTAATCAATCATGTCAAAATGAGGCTCTACAATTTTTGCAGCCTTTTCTAATGCAGAAATATCAGAGCCAAATAATTGAACCGATAACGGACGTTCTTTTTCAGAAAATTCAATAAATTCAGTAATATTTTTGGATTCAGATTCTAATTGTTCATGTTTTGCAACTATTGCATTTACGCTGGTTAATTCTGTAACAACAAGTCCTGCACCCATCCTTTTACACATTATACGTAGTGCAGGATCACTTACACCCGCCATTGGAGCCAGAAATACATTACTTGTGAAATGTGGGAGTTGTGACATATGATGTGTTTTTCAGAATTATATATTAAATCTACATTTCCTAAATGAATTATGTTAGTAGATAAAAGAATTTTAGCAGGAGGTGTGTCAATGATTATCGTCGGAATGATACTTTCAGGAGTACTAACAGACATGACACCAATTGGAAGAGAAGGAATGACTGAAGAAGAAAAGTATGAGTTCATGGTTAATGAAAGAGAAAATGAAGATTTTAAAACACTTTCAGGTATTTTGGTCGGTATTGGATTTTTATTAGTTTTGATTAGTTTTGGAGCACGAAGAAAAAGAAAAAGTGGTGCAAAGAAAACTGAAAAGAAACCTGCAACTAAGTGAAGGTTTGAAGTGTTTTAAAGAATGTATTTCGTTGAATAGGAATACGACCAATCTCTTTTGCCAGAGTTGCTAATTCCAATAATGAAGAATTGGTAGGTTTACCTGCTGCACGATATATTTCCTCAGAAAATGCGGTTCCCACCAAATCATTTCCTCCATGAGATAATGCAACCTGGGCAAGTTTCGTTCCATAAGCAACCCAGTATACAGAAATGTTCTTGAGCGTCTGTGCAAGCATTAGTCTCGACAGTGCAATAATTTTCAGATCATAAATCGAAGAGGATTCATGTTCTACTTTGTGTTCTTTTTCAAGCTCAGTATTATCTAAACTGAACTTTAGTGGAATCAAAGTAATAAATCCATTAGTCTTTTTTTGTAACTCTCTAATCTTTATGAGATGATCAACAATATGTTCTGGTTTTTCAATATGACCATAGAGCATCGTAACATTGCTTTTAATTCCAAGGTTATGTGCAACCTCAATTGTATCAAGCCATTGTTGTCCAGTACACTTTCCTCGAATAATTTTTGTTCTAACATCAGGATGGAACAATTCAGCTCCACCTCCAGGCATCGAATCAAGACCAGCATCTTTTAGTCTAGATAAAATTTCAGTGACAGAGTTTTTTGTTAATTTTGAGAGAAAGAAAATTTCTGCAGCAGTAAATGCCTTAATTGTCATATCAGGGTGTTTTTGTTTTATTGTAGACATCATTTGCTCATAATAATCAAGTTGTAAATCAGGATGAAATCCTCCTACAATATGTACTTCAGTTGCACCCAAATCTTTTGCAGCCGCAACTCTTTTTTCTATTTGATCAGGAGTTAGTGTGTAAGCATCATCTTCATCACCTTTACGATAAAATGCACACATTTGACAGCTAGCAGCACACAAATTTGTATAATTCATGTAGTATGAAGCGGCAAATGAAACGGTATCTCCTACAAGTTTTTTCCTTACAATATCAGCTGCTGCACCAATAACATGAAGATTATCATCATTTAGGATTTCCATACCATCATCAAATGTTAGTTCTTCACCATTTATGGCATGTTCAATTGCTGTTGACGTCCCAACCAACTCTTCTAACATGATTCATTTGATAACAGTGAAAATATAAAACAATGCAACCCAAGTTTTAGTATGGTATTACCATTAGTTGATGAGGATAAACCAAAGTGCTTTTTGTGCCACGACACATTTGACGACTATGATAATCTACGAGAACATCAGGAAACAAAGCACAAAGATTATTTTGAATTTCATGATAAGAAAAGAGGTCCCGCACCAGGCGATGTCTCTATTTTTTAGATTTTTGTGATTTTAGTAGTTCTAGCGCTTTTTGTTTACCCATATTTGCCAAATCATAGTCCTTGTCAATTGTAAGGGCTTTTTTGAAGCATGTTAGAGCATAATCAAGTTCACCCATCTCACCCAAAGACATGCCCTTGCATGCAAGCGCCATTGCGAAAAGAGGTTTGATCTTTAATGCAGAATCATAACAATCTATGGCATCTGAAAATTTAGATTTAGCATGAAGTAAGGTTCCTTTTCCAATTAATGCATCCAAATTTTTCGAATCTTCCTTTAAAACAGAATTATAAACCTGAAACGATTGTGAGTTTTTCCCCATTCTTTGTAAGGTCGCAGCCTTGTCTAACAATGCAGGAATATTTTTTGGATCAGAATTAAGAACTTTAGCATATACAAGCATGGCCTCTTCATATTCTTGATCTTCTGCAAGATCGGATGCTTGTTCTAACATTTTTTGGAATTTGTTTTCCACTAATTAGAAGATTATTTCCTAGATAATATTTATTTTCGTTTAATTTTTCTGTATATTGAAAAACCAATTAGAGCGAAGATACCAGATATAATTCCAATAAATATGAAAAGGGGCGTAAAATCTTCAGAGAAATATCTGGATTCAAGCCATGCGTTTGGCAGTACGGTTACAAAATCATTTCCAGAGAAATCCTCTACATATCCTATAGCAAGAGCCAATTTTCCAGATGAACCGGTTTTATCAAATACCGCCATGTAATATGTGCCGGGCGCTTCTAACTCAAGATCAACTTCTTGACGTTCCCAATATGTGATTTGCCCAAATGGTTCATAGAACTCCGTGGAAGGAATTGAACCATTATAATCAAAAACATATGCGTCATAGCCTTCAGGAATAGGGTAATCAAAATTTTTGTCAACATCTAACACTTTAAGCTCATCCACTAGATCAAGAAACGTTGATGGACCTATCAATACAAGTGAAGGAGTGAATTTTTCCAAATTATCTAACTTAGGTATAACAATACTACTGTAAAGCCTGTCATCTTTTTTTGCATCAAATTTGTAAAACAATGCATTCTCTTCCAATTCTTCATACATTGCCCAAGAAATTACAGGGTTTGGAATTTCTAATGCAGATTCATAATCAATGTTTGTTCCATCTGTAGGAATTAGTTTATGACCAAATGCAGATGCTGGAAGCATCAACAAACAAAATAAGCCGATGAAGATAATTTTGCGCATAACTATGTAACAATGTTTGAGAATTTAACGCATGAATACCAATTCACATAGTGGTCAAGTACAGGCATGAATACTAGTGCTAACAATAAGTTTTTTTTTGTTTGTTAAATATGCAGTTGTTGTAAAATTTATCATGGAGCTAAAACTACCATTCAAACTAAAAATAAAATATCTTAATAAAATTGAAGGTAGTTTTGAAGGAAAAGCAGTATTTCATGAAAAAGAATACCCTATCAAGATTCATGCACAAAATAATGAAAAGATTATCAAAGTTCCATTTCCGGTGATAGGTATAACTGACGATAATATACTAGTTAGAGTATCAGGACCAGCTGGAGTTTATGTTCAAGATCATGTAAAATTCAAAGGACAATCAAAATGGATAGAAATAGATTCAGACATAATACATTTTGAAATTTCAAACAGTCAACATAAATTTGACACTATAGAAATATTTGTTAAATAACTAGGTCCAAGAATAAAGACAATCATTTGATGACTCGCCAAAGAAAAAACTCAACGTTATACGAGATTTTAATCCAAGTATAGATTCGATTTGATGGTAAAATTTTGGATTTAAAATAACCATATTGCCTGCAATAGGTGCGATTTTAGTCCGATAAACACCTTTAATCAAATCTGCAGAATAACCGAATTCAGGGTCCCTCATCATTTCATCTTTTTTATTCCACATTTTATGAAAAATTGTTAGTTCACCACCCTTAACTGGAGATTGAAGATAAAGAATTGCAGACAATTGATTTTTAATCCGACTCACATTATAATCACACATCTCAAAATTGGAGTTATCGCGATGTAGATGTACAGAATTATCATTTCCATGTATTCGAATTACAGCATCTGAGTAAAACCTATCATTTTCAGTTGCAGTGTATATTTTTTTTTCAGATAATTTTGATATTTTTTGTCGCATGAGTGTTAGGGGTGAAAAATTATTTAAGAATAAATTTTTTAAAATTTTGTTTGATTTTTGTGCGTTTGAAAAATATTTTGATTTTTCATATATGTGTGAACTCAGAGAAGTTCCAAATTTTATCGAAGTTCTATTTATTTTAGAGATATTCAATATTTTACTACATGTAGAAGTACAATCAATTTTTGATAAAACCCCAGGAATTATTAGAGCAGGAATTTTCCCAGTAACTAAGTCATCATATGATGATGTTTTATCTAAGATTTGAGGTATCCACATCAGTATCCGCCAGCACCAGAATGTG
>ENA-UZWW01002501-UZWW01002501.1-metagenome-genome-assembly--contig:-Day-5--50m-contig-2501_pt2 | contig 11553 bp, 13 predicted proteins | sample MGYA00260348_ERZ794908 | MGnify/ENA metagenome assembly ERZ794908
CGCAGCCCGGACATCGTTTTGTTGGGCAGATCTATTTGAGTAATATCACCGGTCACGACTACAGTAGAGCCGAAGCCAACCCGTGTTAAGAACATTTTCATTTGCTCCACGGTTGTATTTTGACTTTCATCAAGAATGATGTAGGAATCATTCAGTGTTCGGCCCCGCATATACGCCAAAGGGGCGACCTCAATCACGTTCTTTTCAATGAGCTTTTCAACGCGCTCAAAGCCTAACATTTCGTAGAGTGCGTCGTAGAGCGGGCGCAGATAGGGATCTATTTTTTGGCTTAGATCACCGGGCAAAAAACCTAGTTTTTCTCCTGCTTCAACCGCTGGTCGAACAAGCAGAATCCTCCTCACCTGCTCCTGCTCCAGCGCCTCAACAGCGCAGGCAACCGCAAGGTAGGTTTTACCAGTACCCGCCGGACCCACACCAAAATTAATGTCGTTGGATCGAATGGCACGAATGTACCCGATCTGATTTCGTCCCCTCGGCTTGATACTCTTTTTACGCGTTGCGATGATAAAGTCGTTGCCATCAACTTCGGCATCGGACAAAGCCTCTACGCCGGATTCTTGCAAAAACAAATGGACCTTGTCCGAGGTTAAATTCACTCCGCTTGTCACTTCACTTGCCAATTGACCCAGCAATTCACCCGCGGCGACAACGAGTTCATCGTTACCGATAAGTTGAAAATCGTTGCCACGATTGTTGATGGTAATACCCAGGCGGGTTTCTATCTGACGCAGGTGTGAGTCGAATGGACCACAGAGGTTCGCAAGCTGTTGACTATCAATGGGCTCCAGAGTGACCTGGTGCGGCGCAGTATTTGTATCCAATGTCATTTTATGATGTTCACGGTTGATTAGAATATACCCTCGTGCTCGTGAGGAAAAGCGCAGATTCAGCTATATCTGCTTCAAATTTGGACGCCACGAAGCGAGTTAGGCAGGGCTTCGAGGATCTCGACGGTGACAAATTGACCAATGAGTGATCTATCGTCTTGCTTGAAGTTCACAACACGATTGTTTTCCGTGCGTGCCTGCAGTTCACCCGGATCTCTTTTAGAAGGTCCCATCACCAACACTCGCTGTCTAGAGCCGACCATATCGCGACTGATTTTCAGCGACTGCTGATTAATTCGCTGCTGCAACAACGCAAGTCTCTCTTTTTTGACCGCCATTGGGGTGTCATCCGGCAGCTCTGCTGCTGGCGTGCCAGGTCTGGCACTAAAAACAAAACTAAAAGACTGATCGAAACCAATTTGTGCAATGAGATCCATCGTATGCTCGAAATCTTTATCGGTTTCTCCAGGAAACCCTATAATAAAGTCAGAAGACATACTCAGGTCGGGGCGAATCTTCCTCAAACGTCGGATCTTTGACTTGTACTCAAGCACCGTGTGACCACGCTTCATTTTGGCAAGAATCCTATCCGACCCACTCTGAACCGGCAGATGCAGATGACTGACCAACTCCGGGACTTCAGCGTACACTTCGATCAGGCTATCACTGAATTCAACAGGGTGAGACGTTGTATATCTAATGCGATCAATACCCTCGATTTCAGCGACTAGGGTGATCAAATAGGCCAGGTCTGCCACGGTTCCATCGCCAATGTCACCACGATAGGCATTGACATTCTGACCTAGCAAATTGACCTCTCTGACTCCCTTCTCAGCAAGAGAGAGAATTTCCTGCAAAACATCCTTCAGCGGTCGGCTTACTTCTTCACCTCGCGTGTAAGGGACAACGCAAAAAGAGCAATACTTGCTACAGCCCTCCATGATGGACACAAACGCTGAAGGTCCATCGACAGAGGCTTCGGGCAAGCAATCAAACTTTTCTATCTCCGGAAAGCTGATATCGATTACCGCCGATTCGGTTTTATCAGCACCATCGATCAATTCTGGCAACCGGTGCAGGGTTTGTGGACCAAATATGAGATCAACATAGGGCGCCCTTTTGCTAATAGCTTCCCCTTCCTGGCTGGCTACACATCCACCAATGCCAATCTTAAGGTCTGGCTTCTTTGCTTTAATTTTGCGCCAGCGCCCGAGCTGATGAAACACCTTTTCTTGCGCTTTTTCCCTTATAGAACAGGTGTTTAGCAGAAGCAGGTCTGCTTCACTTTCCTGATCTGTTAATTCATAACCATGAGATTCTTTAAGCAAATCGAGCATGCGCGACGAATCGTACTCATTCATCTGGCATCCATGGGTTTTAATAAAAACTTTGTTCGTCGTCATGTTTAATTCGTGTTTAGGGCTGTTTTCCGGTTTTCAAATCCCATCAACGAGCAACCAGATAGAAAAGGGCCTGCATTATAGACACTCATATCTCCAGATAGAACCGCTATTCTGCCCGTAGTCTTCATTTCTGCCCTTGATTTTTCGATCATTGCCCTCATTTACCTGTAAGATAGAAAACCATGCGGTAATCTTATCCACCGCGCCCTTTAAACCTGCATAAACACTAAAAATCCATGACAAACACACCCATTTTCAAAATCATTTTCTTCAATCAAGGAGAAATCTTCGAAGTATATGCTCGTCAGATTTACCAAAGTGATTTGTATGGTTTTATCGAAATTGAGGAAATGGTTTTTGGTGAACGATCACAGCTAGTTGTTGACCCCAGTGAAGAGAAACTGAAATCTGAATTTGATGGCGTAAATCGCAGCTACATCCCAATGCACTCTATCGTCCGAATAGACGAAGTCGCCAAAGAAGGCGTTGGCAAAATTACCGAACCAAAATCAGGTAACGTTTCGCCCTTTCCTATGTCTGCATTTACCCCTAAGCCAAAAGATTAAGCAACGGATACTCCACCGAAATCCTGACGACATTGATGCCAGCCTCGGCGCCCTGCATCTCTTACTCTGTTTTCACCTTCTTTCCAGTCAACCACCAGATTTTCGGCAGCGGTGACAGCACTCACTGGCGTCGTTGTCGACTGATCCTCATAGGCGGGGCAATCTCCACAAGTTCTGCCACCGTCTGATCAAACCCGTGAAGTTTTAGATCCGGTGCTAGTTCCAGCAGCGGATTAAGCACAAACAAGCGCTGGTGCGCCCTGGGATGAGGCACCGTTAACCGTGGCGTTGAAATCGACTGATCGCCATAGCTGATAATATCCAGATCAATTACGCGAGACGCGTTAACCTTGTGTTCTGCGGGCCGCCCCATGGAGATTTCAATTTGTTGGAGGCTATCCAACAACTTCGCTGCTGACAGCTTTGTTCTTAATTCGACAACCCCATTAACAAAATCCCCAGCATCACGCCCCATTCCTGTCGCTTCGCTGAGCCAGAAAGAAGAACAACGCATCGTAGCGCCACCTATGCCTTCAAGCGCCTTCATCATCTGCTTTATGTAATCAACCCTCTTGCCCATGTTCGAGCCAAAGGCAATATAAACCAGCACCATATCGCTATTTGTATTGTTCACAAGGGTCTTGACCTCTCCTCGTTACATTGTCTAGGTCCGCAAAAGCGCCCTATCGCAAAACCACAGCCCGAAACTACAGCCCGAAACCACTGCCCCAGTGTCGCAGAGACACATCCCAATTCTCATTCAAAGCATGGTAGTTTACACTCTGGCACTATTATTGAAATTAAGTCACGAGAGGGTCAGCCATGAAAGCCGCTGTATTGAGAGAACACAATAAACCACTTGTCATTGAAGAAGTTCAAGTGTCTAAACCTGGTCCAAGGGAGGTGCTGGTGAGAACCGTCGCGGCAGGTGTATGCCACAGCGATGTGCATTTCATGGATGGTTCTTATCCTTACATGCTCCCTACGATTCTCGGCCACGAGAGCGCAGGTATTGTCGAAGAAGTTGGTTCGTCTGTGACCTATGTCAAAAAGGGTGACCACGTTATCACCTGCCTATCTGCATTCTGCGGCCACTGCGATAAGTGTCTCACGGGTCATTTATCCCTGTGTAGCAGTCCAGATGTTTCCCGAAAAGAAGATGAAGAGAGTCGTCTTATTCAGGATTCCAATCCGATACATCAATTTTTGAACCTGTCATCGTTTGCAGAGATGATGCTGATTCACGAACATGCCTTGGTAAAAGTCAGGGAAGACATGCCATTCGACCGAGCAGCACTCATTGGATGCTCAACAACAACCGGCGTTGGTGCCGTCTTCCACACTGCCGGCGTTGAACCGGGCTCCAAGGTTGCGGTTATCGGTTGCGGTGGCGTGGGTCTCGCAGCAATCAATGGCGCTGCCATCGCCGGCGCAGCAGAGATCATCGCTGTTGATATGGTTGATTCGAAACTCGAACTCGCCAAAGCACTGGGAGCCACCCATACGGTCAATGCAGGAAACTGTGATGCCGTTGGCGAAGTACAAGAGCTAACCAAGGGCGGGTGCGATTACACCTTTGAAGCAATTGGATTGAAAGCCACCGCTGAGCAGGCTTTTAAAATGCTGGGTGCCGGCGGCACCGCAACGGTCATCGGGATGATTCCAGTAGGAACGATGATTGAAATTCATGGTGCCGAACTGCTTTCGGAGAAGAAGATTCAGGGTTCAAATATGGGCTCTAACCGCTTCAGGGTTGATATGCCCAGGTTTGTCGATTTTTACCTTTCCGGCAAGTTACACTTGGATCAGATGATCTCAAAACACATCAAGCTGGAAGATGTAAACGACGCCCTGCAGGCGCTCAAAACAGGTCAGGAAGCACGTCACGTCATCATGTTTGACCAATAAAACCGACTAAACCAGATACGCCCGAGTCGGCGCCTCGTTAACGGCCTTCAGCGCCCGCTAAATTCCGGCGGGCGCTTTTCAAAAAACGCGCTTATTCCTTCCTTGCGATCTTCCGTTGAAGCTGTCAGTAAATTTTGATCGGTATCCATATGCATGACCGCGTCATCCAGCGCACTGCTGACGGCATTAATACTTTGCTTAATCATTTGTACTGCTATCGGCGGCTGGTTCGCGTACCGCCTTGCCAGTGTCATGCTGGCTTGTTCCAAGTCTTCCCGCTCTACCAACTGATCTAGGAACCCCCACTCCAGCAATGTCTTGGCGTTCTCATTGTCACCCAACATAATCATTCGCTTTGCTCTCGCAGGTCCAATGAGCCGAACGCAAAGCGGCAACGCACGCCACATTAAATTAATGCCAAGGTTAACTTCAGGGTAGCCGCAGAAACTGTCTGTCGACCCAATTCTGAAATCACAAGCCGTCGGAATACAGGCGCCACCCCCTAGTGCTGCGCCCTGTATTGCTGCGATCGTGACTTGATTAATCTCGCAAATTGCGCGAATCATTCTTGCACCCAGTCCAGCCTCTCGACGCGCCAATAGCAGAGAGCGATCCGGGTCAGACACCTTTTCTTTCAGGTCAGCCCCGGCACTGAAGTGTTTTCCGTCACCTCTAAATATCACCACTCTTGTTTGCTCGTCATCCAGAAAGGATCTTGAAACTGCCTCGATTTCTTTCATGATAGTGCCATTTAATGCATTCATGACTTCCGGACGATTTAATGTGACCACAGCAATTTGATCAAATCGCTCTAAATCAATACATGTGTATTCCATGGATTACTCTCCGTTGTCTGGCCTTATGGCAAGATAGTCATTCATCTCTTTAGTTAACTGGGCAAATCTGTATTGGTCAACAGCATAACTCCACCGATCAGTGATCCCGTCGCGATCAACAAGTAACCAATACTTTCCATTGATTTCAGTACAACGCAATAGAATTGATGACCCAGAAGACAACTCGAATTCAGCACTGGCGGCGTCTTGCCACGCATGATGATCAGCCCGTCTGACCTCTAGCAATCTCAAATTGATCAACGCGTCCAAGGCAGTATCAGGCACACTGTCGTAGGCCAGTTTTGTTCCTACAGGCATATTTTCGATGATGGCAGATTCAGTGTCACCCGACGCTGATACGACAACTCTGGCCCCCGTTGGAGAAGTAAATGTAGCACGCACAATCTCCGCGCGATCAATATTTAGAAAAACCGGCGAGATCCAATCAAGCACATCAAGAGGCAATTCGACGCGCTCAGACACCAGCCATACCTGGGTCTCATTCGGAAATCTGACATAAGTACCCAGACCTGACTGCGATAAATTTCCTACCAGCACTTGCGATTCTTTTGATATCACTTCAACAGACAGTAACACCGGACCATCGCTTGCTGACTGATCAACTTCCAACGCCAAACCTAATTTTTCCAGTTTTCCCGGTCGGTCCGTTTTCCTTTCAATGTATTTTGCGTCCAGAACAAAGCGGATCAAACGACTCATCGCCAACGGGTCTACGGGGTAATCTTTGAGCTTCTCATGATGATTAATCCGCCAACCGGAATCAGTGGAAATCATCGCTATCCGCGTATTACCCCGGCTAATTTCTACCGCAGCGATCGATGACTCATTAGCGATAAAATCAAACAACCTAGGTTTCACTGCGACTTCACTCTTCGAGGTTTTCAAAATAAACAGCACGGCAAAGAGAAAAACAGCGCTACATAGCGCAACAGAATACTTTCGTATGGTCTGCCTCATCATATAGGCATCATCATCCTGAAATCCTCATACCTCGGGTGTACCGCATGGCGTAAATGCCGAGTACCAGCAACAACGGCAACACGATAATATTTATCAATTTAAGCGTCGCACCCAATCCTTCTATGTCTTTGTCCAGTTGATGACGTACATCTCTTAGCTGTTTTCTGATGCGGAGTTTTTCATCTTGGAACTGCGTAATCGCTTGTTCCTGCTCGGGAGACAATGCAAACAAATTCTGATCACTTTGACTGGACTCGACCTCATTAAGCTGAGCATCAGTTTCTTCAAGTTCTCTCTGCAGCGTATCAGCACTTTTCTGGTATTTAGATTGCGCTGCCAACCTTAGCGATTCAACCACTGTAAATGGACGTGAAAATCGACCTCGACTACGGATACTGATCAACTCGGAACCGCCTAGCAAATTGTCTACACTGTTAAGCACAAAGTCTCCGTTATTCGCCCAGGGACTCGCTATTGTCTGACCAAAAAAATTCTGGACCTGCACCCAGAGTCTGTCCGTCAGAATATCCGTATCAGCGACCACAATGACATTCAGTTTGTCTGTTCCTGTTAATACGGCTTGGTGCAACTGAATATCGCGGGTGCTTTCTACTTGCCCTTGACCTTCCACTTGAGCTTCTGGAACAGNNTTCTGGAACAGCTTCTGGAACAGTTTCGACCTCGACACCTTCAGGAAACGCTGTTACCGCTTTACCGCTTATTCTTGCAGCTATCGTGTAGCGCTCGCCCGTGGGTACAAAAGTCTTGAGCAGTTGTTCCGGATCCGCCAGTGATTGAAATTTGGTACTGGCCATTGGCATGGCGTTTTCGCTCGACTGGATGAGGATATCTATTCTGCTTTCGGGTCTCCCGACCATGTCCAGGATGCCACTGGTCGTCACATTGATAGATTCCAGACTGGCCAAAGAGACGTCATCGGAATTGAAGTTTTCAGCACTGAGTCCCAGTATTCCAAGATGCCTCACTGACTGTCCGTTGCTCCCGCCCACATTTAGCGCTGCTGCACTATCCGCCAACACAGTATCTACCCGAAGTTGCATACCCCAATTTGACAGCAGTGAAAAGTTTGAAGCAGGCTCAGTCGGCATCGCCCCAGGTGGAGGGCGTTCCATTTCTGCGAGAGGATCAACAAACAACAAGACTCTGCCGCCAGCCATGGCAAATTGATCGATCGCAAATAACGTTGCGTCAGCAAGCGATTTCGGATGAACAATTATTAACAACTGCATGTCTCTGGGTAATTCCGTGGCATCCATCGCGACATCAACCACCTCATATTGCTGTGTTAGCTGGTCAATAACGACCCAGGCAGGCGTCGTTTGGAATGTACTCATGTTGATATCGCCCTGAATCTTCAACGAGGACAACAAACCCACCTTAGGTTTTCTGGATGAACTCAACTGATGGATAATTCGGCTGATGTCATACTCAAGAAACTCTTCTTTTTCTGGTTGAAAAAAGGAAATGATCAACTGATCATCTACCGAATTGGTGCCTACCAGTCCAAAGTAGAGTTCATCTCCAGCGTTGTTTACAGGCACACTCTGCAGTCCAAACTGGGCGGCCAGATCTTCCTCTTCTGAAAATGGTTCGGGATCGATGATTTCAAGATCAATGCTACCCCCGGCGAGCGCCTGATACTCTTCAAGCAACTCTTGCACCCGCCGAGCATAGGCCCTTAGCGCCGTAAGATCCTCGCTTGCACGTTGGGAAAAGAAAAAGCGAAACTTTATCGGCTCATCTATTTCAGCAATCAAGTCCCGGGTGCCAAGCGTCAATGTATATAACTTGTTTTCAGTCAAATCAATTCGCGCACCTGAGAACAATGCATTGTTCAGCATCGTAAACGCAAAAAATACTCCAAAAATTAATACCAACATAAACGTTGAAGAAAGCCGTTCTGATAGGTGTTGATTCGCGCTATTCGTTTCTGTGCTCATATCAGATTTAGACACTATTACCTCGACTGTCTTGCGTTAATAACAACCACTGTGGCTGCCAACCAAACAACCTGGACAGAGCAAAAGTAAAGCACGTCTCGCAAACTGATTATGCCCCGTGAAATCGAATTGAAGTGGGTCAGAAAACTCAAGCTGGCAACAGAATCAACAACAACCAAAGGCACCCATGTTTTAATCGAGTTAAGAACCAAAGGATATCCTGCAAGCACAAAAAGCAGGCAGACGACTCCGCACAAAATAAATGCGATGACCTGGCTTTTGCTCAACGCAGACATACATGATCCTATCGCCAGAAAGCTGCCAGCCATCAGCCAACTACCGAGATAGCTTGTGAAAATCACCCCATTGTCGGGGTCGCCAAGATAATTGACCGTCAACCAGAGTGGAAAGGTCATCATCAATGAGATACCAGCAAAGATCCAGGCTGCGAGAAACTTGCCTGCAACCGCATCTACAATCGTCACAGGTAACGTTAACAACAGTTCGATAGAGCCTGATTTCAACTCCTCCGCCCACAAGCGCATCGATAGTGCAGGCACAAGGAAAAGATACAACCATGGATGGAAATTAAAAAACGGCAACAGGTCAGCTTGTCCTCTTTCATAAAAATTCCCCAGATAAAAAGTAAAAACACCGGAAAGCACCAGAAATATAAGAATAAACACGTAGGCCAAATGGGTTGAAAAGTAGCTATCAAGCTCTCTTTTCATAACGATATTTATTGCTCTCAAGCCAATACCTCCGCTGATTTTGTGATTGACCTGAAGACCTCGTCGAGACGACCTTTTTCCGATACAACCTCAGCGACGACGCCCACTTCTTCTAACAACTTTGTTACGTGGAGCAATAATGGCCTGCTCGATTCGCTTTGAAATAGTGTCAGCCTAAAAGCGTCCTCATCGACGATTGGCGGCATATCAGCCACCAGCGCCTTAGTTGCAACTCTCATCCTTGAAAAGTCAGTCTCACAACTACAGATCAAAGTAACAGCCCCATGGTATTTTGATCTGGTTTCCAGTGTCGATGGTTCACAATCTTCTAAAACTTTTCCATCGGAGATGATCACCGCTCGCGAGCATACCGCGGTTACTTCTTCCAATATATGTGTCGAAACTATGATGATCTTATCTTTTGACAACCCACGTATCAGCTCACGCACCTGATGTTTTTGGTTAGGGTCCAGACCATCGGTAGGCTCATCAAGAATAAGGATTTTCGGATCATGAATGATCGCCTGAGCAATACCTACACGACGCTTAAACCCCTTCGATAGGGTCTCGATTCGCCGATCGATAACGCTCGATAACGACATCACATCAACAACGTGATCAAGCCGCTTTACAATTTCGAGCCCGGTATAGCCTCTAAGTTCTGCGATGAAGGTCAGGAACCGCCGGGTAGTCATTTCCTCATATGCCGGAGCACCCTCTGGTAGATAGCCAATAAGCTGCTTAACGCTGACAGGATCCTGTTCTACGTTTATCCCATTCACCTTCACCGTGCCCGAAGTCGGCTTGAGATAGCCCGTGAGAATTTTCATTGTTGTCGACTTGCCTGCACCATTGGGGCCCAAAAATCCGAGAATTTCACCTGGCACAATCCGCAAAGAAAGATTGTCAACGGCTACTAGCGATCCAAAACTTTTAACCAAATGACTAATTTCTATCATGTTTCATACTTACTACGTTTCATACTTACCATGCTTAACCTACGTTTTATTGATCATTTAACCCTGAACATCCTCCAGAGCCTGCGGTCTTGTTAGTGCAAAATTATCCCGTCTTGTTACGTACGAATCAATTCCCGCTAACATGTCAATCTTCAAACGGTCTCGAATTGATTTCTCTTTAGATACTGAATGAGAGAATCTTTTACAATTGGACAAGCACCGAGTAAATTGGCGGCTTTGTGCATGGGCATTTGCGCACGGGGCACAGTGGCACGACAGACTACACTTCAATTTACCACGAGATGACACCATCGGGATGAGAACCTCAAAACACAATAAATCAAAATTGTCGAAAGAAGATGCACTGTCATTCCTGTTGACACACATTGTTATTGAGCGAAACAATCCGTTCGAAATGAATCAGGTAAATCTCTTTAAGCTTACACAGCTAGCAGTAGAGGCGACCACGATGATAGATCAAGAAGAAGACATCATCCCCCATGAAATCATTGAAAACATATCGCTCAAGTTCGAACCATCCTGATTTTCCACAAACTTTGTAACGGACTTTTAGACAGCATGAAGAAAGAAGCACCTTTAGCAAGCGATTCAATGATAGACACCCTCCGCGATAGGCCTTCTGCACTGATTTTCGATCTTGACGGCACACTGCTCGACACTGAACCACTTTATACCATCGCTTCACAGCGCGTTCTCGATCCCTACGATCAAGTTTTTTCTCCAGAACTCAAGAAACGATGTATTGGACGCGATTCCCGTCAAAGTGCACAAATCACGATAGATCACGCGAATTTACCCTTGAGTGTCGAAGAGTATCTGGCCGAACGCGAAGTTTACCTGCTGAGCCTGTTTGAGAACCCACCCGAGATACCATTTGCAGAACACTTTCTCACTGCGGCTTATCAGGCTGATATTCCACTAGGTTTAGCAACCAGTTCTCATCAACACGTTTGTTCTCTGAAGCTCAGCCAAAAAGCGTGGGCGAGTCATTTTGATAAGATCATCTGCGGAGACCATCCATTATTGCGGAGGGGTAAACCAGAGCCCGACATCTTTTTACTCTGCGCGTCCGAAATCAACGCGGACCCTAGACAATGTATTGCTTTTGAAGATTCACCCGCGGGTATACAGGCAGCCACTAGCGCGGGGATGAAGGTTGTCGCGATCAACAGTCCCTATGTTGATGCGGAAGATCTTAGCGCCGCCGAGTTCATCATCGACGGCTATGATGAGTTAAATGCGTTACTCAAGACGTGGCAGCCTAGCCCATGAAGGTAGCTGAGGCAGTTTTGAGCGTTCGGGGCTGTGAAATAGTGCTCAGCGGTTAACACGCTCAGGG
>ENA-UZWW01000946-UZWW01000946.1-metagenome-genome-assembly--contig:-Day-5--50m-contig-946_pt2 | contig 11533 bp, 9 predicted proteins | sample MGYA00260348_ERZ794908 | MGnify/ENA metagenome assembly ERZ794908
GCAGATTGAATAGCATCCTCCAGGTTACCGATGCCGTCGACTAATCCTAACTCGAGAGCTGTAGCACCAGCCCAAACTCTTCCTTGGCCAATCGCATCAACTTCTCTTACGCTCATGCTGCGACCCTTGGCAACAAGTGAAATGAATTTAGCGTAGGTATTCCTGATTGAGAGCTCTAATGTGTTTTTCATGATTGGATTCAGAGCATTAAAAGGGTTCATTGCTCCCGCCAGGGGCGTTGTGCCTACACCATCCGAGTGAATTCCTAATTCTGCGAAACTCTTTTCAAATGTTGGGAAGACCATAAAAGTTCCGATCGAGCCGGTAACGGTATTCTTTGAAGCGAATATTTTGTTCGCTGTTGCCGATATCCAATAGCCTCCTGAGGCAGCGTAGGATCCCATGGAAACGACAACGGGTTTGCCCGCTTCCTGCAATTGTGAAAGTTCATAGCGAATTTTCTCTGATGCAGATGCAGAGCCACCCGGACTGTCGACCCGAAGTACCAGCGCCTTTACAGTATTGTCTTCACGGGCTTTGATGATCAGTTTGGAGAGGGAATCACCCCCTATTGTGCCTTCAGGTTGGTACCCATCGTAGATTGTGCCTTTGGCTTTGATAATGGCAATTTTGTCAACGGCCGGGTTAGTGGCGCTGATCGCGGGACGAGTTGCGGCGAGGTATTGTCGGAAATCAATTTGATTAAAGTTGGCCCCATTTTTACCGACGATGTCCTGCAGGTGCTCTGTCCACTTTTGTGGTGATATTCGTTCATCTATCAGTTTTCGCTGAACTGCAAGTAAAGAGGCATCACCGGCAGCTTCGGCGAGTAAAGTGTCGTATTCACTAATGTATTGATCAAATTCGGTGCGTGAGATGCCGCGTTTTTCTGTAATGGTTTTTGCGTAGTTGTCCCAGAGAACTGTCAGCCAACCTAGGTTGGCCTCCTTTGATTCACTAGACATATCGTCTCTGAGAAATGGCTCAACAGCACCCTTATAGGTGCCGACTTTGAAAACGTGCATGGTAACTTTGAGTTTGTCGAGCGCTTCTTTATAAAATGTCGGATAGACGCCAAGCCCGGTCATAAATACGCCACCAAAGACTTGTAAACTCGTGTCATTTACAAATATTTTGTCGGCGTAGGCTGCCAGGAAATATTGGCTTTGAGTATAGCCACCACCCCAAGCGTAAACGGATTTGCCCGTTGTTTTAAAGGCATCTAGAGCAGCGCCAAGGTCACTCACTTGAGCCAAGGTGGCGCCTTGAAGCGAATCAAGGTCAAGCACTAGTATTTTGATACGCTGGTCATTGGCGCCTTCGTTAATCGCAGCCAAAAGATCGCTCAGTAATGTTTCGCTTTCGTATTGAGTTGCGTCAGTATTTAGCAACCCGGCGAGTGGATCTACCGGTCTTTTTTGCTCAACGATATTGCCCGTTGGGTTAATGATCAGTGCGCTTGATTCAGGGACTATGATGGACTCTTTGGATGAGAAACCCCCGATGACAACCAAGACAATAAGAAAGAGAAAGATAAGGTTAAGTACAAAAACCCTCAACCAAGTCAGACCGTTCCAGATGCCACTAACAATGTTTCTCATACGCTTTACTGCTTTACTAGGTTAGAAGATAGAATATTAGCATAGCTTAAGTACGAGACGGATGGGTTCCTCTTGCTATCCTCTCTACTTGTCGTACTGTCTGCATGCCTGATCTCGCCAGGCGTCTCATGCTAGCTTACTTTTCAGTGTTTTGACGAGCCATAAATGATACCTTTTACTCAATTCTACTCGGTAGCAAGCATCGTTACTTGAAGTAAATTTCAAGGGTTATAGAAACGGGTTAAAGAGAAAAAAATCAGGAGAAACTAGGCAAGATGGCAAATATTTATGAGACAGACCTTCCTCAGAACGCGGCGAATTACGAGGCACTATCTCCGCTCAGTTATTTGAAGCGAAGCGCAACATTGTACCCTGAATATCCGGCAATCGTTCACGGTGATCTTGTTCAGAATTGGGNNNGGTGCCGTATTGAATGCGATCAATACCCGCCTTGATGATAAAACTGTGGCTTTTATCCTCGATCATGGCGAGGCCAAAGTGTTTATCACCGATGCTGAGTTTTCAAGCGTTACCGCAAGTGCGCTTGATATAGCGAACTCGAATCCCCTTGTCTTGGATGTCGAAGACCCGCTGTTTACAGGAGGGGAGCAGGTAGGTTCTATGACCTTTAACGAGATGCTGGCAACCGGTGACGAAATATTCGATTGGTCCTTGCCTGATGATGAATGGGATGCTATTTCGTTGAATTACACTTCGGGCACTACAGGAAATCCCAAAGGGGTGGTTTATCATCATCGCGGCGCCTACTTGAACGCAGCGAATAACGCACTGACGTGGGATATGGGTCTTCATCCTCGATATTTATGGACCCTGCCCATGTTTCATTGCAATGGTTGGTGCTTTCCATGGACGCTAGCCACCGTCGCCGGCACAACGGTATGCCTGCGTCATGTCCGCGAAGACGCCATTTTTGAAGCGATCAGGAAAAATCGCATCTCACATTTTTGCGGGGCACCAGTGGTTCTGAATTCATTGATCAATGCGGCAGATGAGTTAAAGCAGGGTATTGAACATGAAATCAGTGTCATGACTGCCGGTGCTGCACCCCCCGCTGCGGTCATCGAGGGTATGGAGTCTATGGGTTTCCGCGTGACACATGTGTATGGTTTGACGGAAACCTACGGACCCATGGTGGTTTCAGCTTGGCGATCGGAGTGGGATCACCTCAGTGCCGCGGAGAAAGCACGCCTGAAAGCAAGGCAGGGCGTCTCCTCAATGCTTGCTGGTGAAACAATGGTTGGTGACCCCGAAACTCTGGAGCCTGTACCCTGGGACGGCGAAACCCAAGGTGAAATTTTTATGCGCGGTAACATTGTGATGAAAGGCTATCTCAAGAATCAGGAAACAACCTTGGCCGCTTTTGAGGGTGGTTGGTTTCATTCGGGAGATCTTGCCGTTTGCCATCCCGATGGATATATCCAAATTAAAGATCGTTCAAAAGACATCATCATCAGCGGCGGCGAGAATATTTCGAGTATCGAGATCGAGGACGTCTTATTTCAACATTCAGCAATACTTGAGGCTGCTGTGGTTGCAAAGTCAGACGCGAAATGGGGTGAGACCCCTTGTGCTTTTGTGGCGCTAAAGGAAGGACAATTGTTAACCGAAAGCGAGGTCATTGATTATTGTCGGGAGCATTTAGCGAGATTCAAAGTACCAAAAACCATCATTTTCGGGCCCTTGGTTAAAACCTCCACTGGTAAGGTTCAAAAATACTTGCTGCGGGAGAAAGCGGAGGCGCATCGAGGCCGTTGATTTCTAGCGTATGTTCGAAATCTCGTGGGCCTGATATAGAAAATACGGTACAGTCAATGCTCACGCTGATAGGGGAAGCGAGCGAATGAGCAATACGGGGACGTCAGAATCGGCCGAAGAACTGACTTTTGAAGAGTCTCGCAAACGTGATGCCGAGCGACCACCACTCACCAAGTGGATACTGGGTTCTTATGGCGCGCCCGCAACGCCACTCGCCATGGTCGGTTTACCTATGGCGGTTTTTCTTCCCGCGGTTTATGCAGATTCAGAGGGCTTTGGTCTTGGCCTTGCTTTTGTGGGAATCGTGCTTGTGCTCGCCCGATTATTCGATGGTGTCACAGACCCTGTGGTTGGTTTGCTTTCCGACCGTGTTCGAACACGTTGGGGGCGTCGAAAACCATTCATACTGCTAGGGACCCCGATTTATATACTCGGCATCTGCATGCTGTTCATTCCCCCCATCGAGTTTACTGATATTGCGTTCTTTGGTACGACCTTCAGTTCCGGGTACCCCTGGATGTTAGGGATGCTTGTCATCATATATGTCGGATCGACAATTAAGGATGTGCCCTACAGCGCCTGGGGTGCGGAATTATCCAGCGATTATAACGAGCGAACCCTGATTACTAGCTGGCGAGAGGGGTTTGCTGTTACCGGGTCTTTGATTGGCGCGTTTACACCGGCGATTATTTTCTTCTTCGGCTACGATAAACCGACAGACAGCGTCTATTTCCTGTCGTTAGCAATAGCCATTGTGATGCCAGTGTTGGTCATCAACATGTTGTTTTTCGTGCCAGAACATCCGGTTACGGAAAGAAAAGCGGATCCATTACCCCTAAGAGAAAGTTTTAAATACGTCTGGCAAAATGAACCCTATCGGCGGTTGATCATTGTGTTTTTGTTTTCTACGATTGGTGCGGCGATGACGAATACGCTGAGCTTCTTTTTCGTAAAGCATGTGTTACTCGCAGGTGCGCTCTTCGGCTTTTATCTAGCGCCTTATTTCGTTTCACAATTAGTTGCGATACCTCTGTGGTTCAAACTTTCCCGTCGCATCGGTAAGCACCGGGCTACGATGGTAGCAATTGGTTGGTACGCACTCTGGTCCAGTATGATTCCGTTGATTGCGATTGCGCCGGTCGAGTGGTTCGATGCATTTCAGATCAAGAATATTCTGGTCTTTCTACCCGACGAAGCCTACGCATCTGCGGTCGGCTATTTCGAGGGTAAACCGACCGGTAAATTCCTGTTTTTCATTATCATCATGTGTTTGAAAGGTTCATCGATCGGTGCCTTATCCGCATTACCCTATGCGATGGCTGCGGATGTGATCGATGTTGATGCGGCTCAAACAGGTAAGCGACAGGGTGGAGCGTACTTCTCTATCTGGTCCATGACTCGAAAATTGGCTTACGCTCTTGGATTATTTGTTGGTACAAATCTGGTGGTTTTCTGGGGTTTTGATTCTCTTGCCGATCCAGTCAATACGACCAACTCACAATTTTCATTGATCATGCTAGCGGTAACTTATTCGGTGATACCCGCGTTGTTCAAATTCGTCGCTATGCCCCTTTTGTGGAACTACCCTCTGACAGAAGAGCGGGTAGCCCAGATACAATCGGAGATTGCAGAGGAAAATGCGGTAAAACAAAACGCAGCTAGTAAAGCGCTTGGTGCCGGTCCAATCGGTTGAGAACGGGACCCAGACAACATATTTAAGTTTCGTGGTATGAGCTTCGAAATCTCTCATGCAGATCATTACATTACCGGACTCGTTGCGACCTGGTAAAGCTGTCAGGAGCGAATGGCCCCAGCTAAAGCTTATCGGCTCTAACGATTAACTCTAATATACAGTGATTATTGCTATCTCGACTGCCAAAGGTTGTGCATCCGGCGGATACCAGTGAGATAATCAGGGAAAGAAGTTGGTGTCTTACTCGCTCAGATAAGACTAATTTCCGTTATCCGGTTAACATGTGAGTACGTATGACATCATGCATTTCGATAGCTAAGTGAGAGTAAAAGAGATTGAGTACTAGCAAGCCGAAAGATAACGCCCTATGGACTTGGTCTGAGTTGGAACAGGCTTGTGGGTTGTCTATCTCAGGTGACAAAACCGGCGTAACCGGGATCAGTATTGATTCAAGATCGGTCGTCTTAGATGACCTGTTCATTGCACTTTCCGGCGATCCGGGACCCCGGTTTAAGTCCTCAGGTAGTCAAGGGCTGGATGGCCACGACTTTATACTTTCCGCATTACAAAATGGTGCGTCCGGTCTTATGGTGTCAAAGCCTGTCGATCTCCCTTCTGAATCGGAAATAAAGCGTCTGCTAGTTTCCGACACGCTTGATGGACTCTGGCAGATTGGCGCTGCGGGCAGGGCGAGGATGACTGGCAAGGTTGTCGCAATTACGGGTAGTAGTGGAAAGACGACACTCAGACAATGGGTACAAGAAATCCTTTCAACGCAAGCCACCACTCATGCTTCTGTGGGTAGCTTTAATAACCATTGGGGTGTTCCATTGTCATTAGCGCGTATGCCTCGTCAGTCTGCATACGGCGTTTTTGAGGTTGGGATGAATCACCCAGGAGAAATCTCTCCCCTGACAAAGTTAGTAAAACCGGATGTGGCGGTTGTATTAAATGTGTTGCCTGCACACATCGGTCAGTTTGAAAGTTTGGAACATATAAAAAAAGAGAAGCTCTCAATCGCCGATGGACTTGCGCCAGAGGGTATTCTGGTGTTGCCCGATGACCTAGTGCCCGACAGTGCGGAGAATCACCAGATTGTGACTTTCGGTTTTGGTAACAATGCTAGCGTTCGCGGTCGAATTTTTGATGCCGGTCAGGATCGTAGCGTCACAAAAGTTGAAGTAACAATTGATAAACAAAGCTATACCTATGCGCTTGATGGAAAGGGAGAACACCGAGTTCTCACTTCTTTGGCAGCATTGGCGATAGCACATGCGCTCGGTGCTGATCTGCATGCCGCCATAAATTCGCTAGGGGCCATCACAACTCCCAAAGGGCGAGGCAATCAGATTCGTCTTGGTAACACCGTGCTGACTGATGATAGTTATAACGCAAACCCGGTGAGCATGGCATACGCCTTGCAATCTTTGCGGGCATCATCTGCGGAGACAAAAATTGCTATCCTCGGTGAGATGTTTGAGTTGGGTGATGGAAGTGCCGATGCTCACCGTGCAATACAAGCCCAGTGCTCGGGTTTGAGTCGGGTACTGACAGTAGGAGAGGGATTTAACGCCTGGCAGGCTAGCGCTTTACCTCGTGGTGTTTGGCAACACTACGACAACGCAGAAGATATTCCAATTGACCAACTCGTCTTAGGTACCGATATTCAAACTGAGCTGCTTGTAAAAGGATCAAACAAAGTGTTTTGGGTGAACGGGTTTGTTGGTCGGCTTGAAAAAATACTTCGGGAAAGACTGAAGCGCTAAACATCTATTTCCCTCTTTTGTTCTAGTTATTTGATAAAGNNAACGAGCTATGAACGAGCTATTTATCTCCTATGATCCATGTCATAATTCTTTGAACTAACCAGATATTATTCCCGTACATGATCGTAGACAGACTCGGCCGCAGATTCCGAAATTTAAGAGTCAGCCTCACCGCTGCCTGTAACTACGCCTGTAACTATTGTGTCCCTGACGGCAAACGCCTGATGAAGGCAAAATACGAACTTCCCGCGACGGAAATGTTAAAAGCAGTGACTTTGCTACAACAAGCCGCTGGGATCGATAAAATTAGAATTACCGGCGGCGAGCCGCTTGTGACACCTAAGTTCGATGATTTCCTGCTTGGGGTTATGCAACTGCCGCTTAAAGACGTTAGTTTGACAACAAACGGGCAATTGCTTTTGAAAAAGCAGGATGTCATAAAGGCATCGGGTATCTCCCGTATCAATGTCAGTTTGGACACACTGAACCCCGTTAAATTTAAACAAATAGCGCGAAGTGGCGACCTTGAAACAGTGCTCGCCGGTATCGATGCCATGCTGGACATGGGGCTTCGGGTCAAGATCAACATGGTTCCGTTACGGAACCAAAATATGGCTGAAGTGCTACCGTTGCTTGATTATTGCCTTGAAAGAGATATAGAACTGCGGTTTATCGAACTTATGCGCATGGGTCACTTGCTAACAGGCAATGGCTTCCAAACAGACTTCCTGTCAATGGAAGGGCTGCTTGATATTATTTCTGAAAAATACGAGTTTGCCAGGACCGATGCGCCGCATGATTCAACGGCAGTCAGATTCAGAATTCCCGATAAGGGCGTTTTTGGTATCATCGCGAACGAAAGTGAGCCATTCTGTCGAGCTTGCACGCGACTCAGACTGTCTTCCGACGGTAACCTCTATGGGTGTCTAAGTAATAGTAACCATCGGTATATTGGCGACCTGCTTGATCTGCCGCCTCATGTTGCTTTGCCTCGAATTCAGAACATTCTGGTCGACGCGTTGGCGGACAAGAAACTTGCATTTCAGGGTGAAGTGACAGTGATGAAACTGATTGGTGGCTAGTCGCTATTGAGAATCACTATTCTTCTTGCATGATTTTTATGACGGCAAATTAGCAACATAGTACTGGTTCCCACGATGGCAGATGTCAATTGGCAAGGGGGATCAACGTGATCAGATTTGCTCTTTCCCCCAGTATTCGGCTTTGAATATGATCTGCAGCACAGACGATTGTAATGACTGGCATCGTCTTCAGTGATCTGTTGGATGGCGAAACAAAGCGTGTGACGCTACCAACGCAAGACAATCGCATTCAGAAACTCCAGACTGAGTGCGCCCCGACAACAGCAACGCTCTTAATCCGGAATGATAATCGAATGAAAGACAACACCTCCGACGCTGATCCCGGACGCTATAACCGCCTTGCAGCGTTATCCCGTTTTGAAGGACAGTCAGCACCGCCAATACATCTATGGCACCCGGAACATATCTGCGATATCGATATGAAAATTGATCGAAACGGCGACTGGCACCATGAAGGAACACAGATTAAACGTGCGAGCCTAACCCGACTTTTTTCGTCCGTCATGCGGCTAGAGGACGACGGCGATTATTTTTTGGTCACCCCCGTAGAGAAATGCAGAATTCAGGTTGAGGATGTGCCGTTTCAGGCGATTTTGATGCGGGTTGACGGAGGTGGCAACAGCCAGCGGCTTGTTTTCACCTCAAATATGGCGGAAGAGGCCATTGCGGGAGCGGACCATCCACTGTCTTTCATTGAGGAAACCGATTCGAAGAACGGCAGTAGCTTTATACCTTATATAGAGATTAGAGATGGGCTGAAAGCAAGAGTTTCGAGAAATGTGTATTACCAACTCATGGATTTGTTGGAAGAAGGCGAGGGTGATAATAAAGGGTGTTTGGGTGTATGGAGTGACGACTGCTTTTTCGGCATCAGCGAATCAGCGTTCGAGTCACGCTGATTCGCATTTGCCAGACATCGAAGCCCGGGTTTTCTACATATTACCGTAGTTAGGCCCGCCAGTACCCTCTGGCACCACCCAGGTGATGTTCTGAGCTGGGTCTTTGATATCACAGGTTTTACAGTGTACGCAATTTTGCGCGTTGATCTGGAAACGTTTGTTGCCATCCTCTTCTTCAACAATTTCGTAAACCCCCGCAGGGCAGTAGCGCTGCGCTGGCTCATCATAGAGCGGCAAATTGGAGTGTATGGGGATGTTCGGATCTTTTAGCTGCAGGTGACACGGTTGATCTTCTTCATGTGAGGTATTACTAATGAAGACCGAAGAAAGACGATCAAAAGTGAGCACGCCATCTGGCTTAGGATAGTCAGGTTTTGCACATTTACTCGCCAGTTTGAGATTTGCGTGATCAGGATTATCGTCCTGAAGTGTAAATGGCAACCGACCTCGGAAGATGTATTGGTCGATCAGAGTTAATGGTGACGAAAGGAATAGACCAAGCTTGTGCATCAGTGGCATGGCATTTCTTGCCGTGTATAACTCCTCATGGAGCCATGAGTTTTCAAATGCGACCGGATAACTTTCCAGTTCATCACCGCCGGTTTTGCCTTCCATTAGTGCTGCAACAATTGATTCCGCCGCCAACATGCCTGATTTCATGGCCGTGTGAGTGCCTTTTTGCTTCAANNACCATCAAGCCGCCGGGCATAATGAGCTTGGGCAGGGATTGAAGACCACCTTTAACGACTGCACGTGCGCCGTAAGCAACCCGTTTACCGCCCTCGAGAAACTGACGAATGACTTTGTGTTGCTTGAACCGCTGAAATTCCTCAAAGGGACTGATGTGAGGATTGCTATAACCTAGGTCCACAATGAGGCCAACCGCGACCTGATTGTTTTCCAGATGATAGAGGTAAGAGCCTCCTAGTGTTTGACCCGGGAAATGCCCTAGCGGCCAGCCGACGGTATGCATGACTTTGCCGGGAACGTGTTTCTCTGGATCAATATCCCAAACTTCTTTGAAACCTATACCATAATGTTGGGCATTGCTGTCGGCATTCAGGTTGAACTTTTCCATCACCTGCTTGCCTAGGTGTCCGCGACAACCTTCAGCAAATACTGTGTACTTGGCATGGAGTTCATAACCGGGCTCGAAGGTGCCTTTATGTTCACCGTTCGAATCGACGCCCATATCTCCGGTTGCGATGCCCTTAACTGCACCGTTCTCGTCGTAAAGCACTTCTGTTGCAGCAAACCCTGGGAAAATGTTTACCCCGAGTTCTTCAGCCTGCTCGGCCAACCAGCGACAGAGATTAGCGAGACTAACGGCGTGGTTGCCAGGATTATGCAGGGCGCCTGGAATAAGCCAGCTCGGTAGTTTCATCCCTTGATGGTCGTCAATCAGATAATAAATATCGTCATCGGTGACCGGGTTGTTGAGCGGTGCTCCCATCTCCTGCCAGTCTGGGAACAGTTCGTTCAGCGCTCGTGGTTCAACCACTGCACCCGATAAAATGTGCGCACCAATTTCCGATCCTTTCTCAACGAGGCAAACCGTAATTTCCTGCTCGTTTTCCAGCGCCAATTGCGCAAACCTTATTGCTGTGGCTAGGCCGGCGGGCCCACCCCCAACAACAACAAGATCAAATTCCATGGATTCTCTTTCCACGTGTACGACTCCTCAAATGTATGTAATTCTGCGACCCCGCGGCGGTGTGCAGCAACGGTCGTTCGATGGAGCCGCTATTGTATGAAAAGTTGTGAGTGAAAGGAAATCATTCAAATCAATGGTTTTGGATAAACCACTGTTGGCTGTATATCAAATAAACCAACTAAATTAATAACTTAGATCATTTTTGTGCATGTGCACACCTATTGACGCTTTGGTAAGAAAACGGCAGAATACGCGCTCTAATTTCTAGTCCAAACTTATTTTTCATTACCAGCAGAGGAAGTCCATGAAAGTTCTTGTGACTGTCAAACGTGTGGTTGATTACAACGTGAATGTGCGTGTACTCAGCGACAACACCGGCGTAGACCTAAATAACGTCAAAATGTCGATTAATCCCTTCGATGAAATCGCTATCGAAGAAGCTGTTCGACTCAAGGAAGCAGGCAAAGTAGAAGAGGTGGTTGTTGTTTCTGTAGGCGCAAGTAATTGCCAGGAACAAATTCGTACAGCCCTCGCATTGGGTGCGGATCGTGGCATTCTCGTTGAATCCGATGCTGAAATGCAGCCGCTGGCCATTGCCAAGTGTTTGAAGGCGGTTGTTGATAACGAAGCTCCCGGGCTCGTAATCACAGGTAAACAGGCCATAGATGGTGATAATAGCCAAACCGGTCAAATGCTTGCTGCCTTGGCTGGACTCGGACAGGCAACTTTTGCTTCAGAGGTCGAGTTGGGAGATGACACCGTCACGGTGACTCGAGAGGTTGATGGTGGACTCGAAACGATAGCAGTGAAATTGCCTGCGATCATCACAACTGACCTTCGGTTGAACGAACCAAGATATGCTTCTCTGCCTAACATCATGAAAGCCAAGAAGAAGCCGATCGACATAACAACCCCGGCAGATCTGGGCGTTGATGTTGCCCCAAGAATTACAACACTGAAAGTTACGCCGCCAGCAGAACGTCAAGCAGGTGTCATTGTAGAATCGGTAGAAGAATTGTTTGATAAATTAAAGAACGAAGC
>ENA-UZWW01003844-UZWW01003844.1-metagenome-genome-assembly--contig:-Day-5--50m-contig-3844_pt3 | contig 11496 bp, 10 predicted proteins | sample MGYA00260348_ERZ794908 | MGnify/ENA metagenome assembly ERZ794908
TTAGTCTTCTCGCGCTACCAATTTTTTGATCAAGGATATCTGCCAACAAAAATAATCGGCCAAAAAGATGAACAAAGCTTTAAACTAATCATCAAGAACTGGTCTTTTCCAGAAAACTAAATTAATCAATACTGATGCTACTATGTCAACTCTTAGCCTGCCCTCACCGGCAAAGATCAATTTGTTTTTGCACATTACCGGACAACGGTCAGACGGTTATCACAATCTGCAGACCCTCTTTCAGCTACTAGATTTTGGCGACAAACTAGTGTTTCGCAGCAACCGATCCGGAAACATAAAAATAAATGGAAATATTGACGGTGTTGATGAAAAAAATAATTTAATTTTTCATGCTGCAACGCTACTGCAGAAATCAACGGGTTGCGATCTTGGCTGTACTATTGATTTGACTAAAAACCTGCCAATGGGAGCAGGACTTGGAGGCGGCAGTAGCAATGCAGCCACCACGTTAGTTGGCTTGAATGCCCTTTGGAAATGCGGCCTTACAGCTAATCAGTTATCTGATCTTGGCAAAACTTTAGGCGCAGATGTGCCCGTTTTTGTCCATGGTGAAAGTGCCTTCGCGGAGGGAATTGGTGACATATTGACGCCTTTAACTCTCCCTCAAAGGTGGTTTTTAGTGATTACACCAAATTGTCATGTATCAACGAGAGAAATTTTTTCTAATCCTCAATTGACAAGGAACTCATCACCAATCAAAATACGCGCCCTTTCAGGGGTAGAGTATAGGAACGACTGCCAAGATGTGGTTTCCAAACTCTATCCAGCAGTGGGAACTGTACTGCAATGGGTAGAAAATTTTTCTGCCCCTCTGATGACAGGGACAGGTGCGAGCGTATTCTGTAGTTTTGATAGTAAATCTGAGGCTCAACATGTGCTCAGTAAACTGCCAAAACAATGGACTGGGTTTGTAGCGAAGGGCGTAAATCGCTCTCCTGTGCACGAGCAGTTGCATGATTTTTTTACTGGGGCGTCGCCAAGCGGTTAAGGCAACGGGTTTTGATCCCGTCATCGGAGGTTCGATCCCTCCCGCCCCAGCCATTTCAAAATATCGCGAGCAATAGGAAAACTGACGTGGCTAGATTAATGGTGTTCACCGGAAACGCAAATCCGGAGTTAGGTAATCAAATAGCAAAGTCTTTGGGTGTCTCTCCGAGCAATGCTCATGTAGGGCTATTTTCAGACGGCGAGATCAATATTGAGATTCGCGACAATGTTCGTGGACACGATGTTTTTATTGTGCAGCCAATCTGCTCCCCGACAAATAGAAATCTGATGGAGCTGGTGTTCATGATTGATGCGCTGCGTCGAGCATCTGCAGGCCGTATCACCGCAGTAGTTCCTTACTTTGGTTATGCTCGCCAAGATCGACGAGTAAGGTCGGTGCGTGTGCCGATCAGCGCCAAAGTGGTTGCAGATATGTTGTCTAACGCAGGCGTAGACCACGTGTTAACCGTAGATCTTCATGCGGAGCAAATTCAAGGCTTCTTCAACTGTACTGTTGACAATGTCTATGGAGCTCCGGTTTTGCTAGATCATATCGAGCGTCAAAATCATAAGAACCTTCAGGTCGTATCTCCGGATATCGGTGGTGTAGTTAGAGCTAGAGCAGTTGCTAAGCAGTTAGGTTGTGACTTAGCTATTATCGACAAACGCCGCCCCTCTGCCAATGAGAGTGAAGTGATGAATCTAATTGGTGAAGTAGCCGACCGCACCTGTGTATTGGTAGATGACATGGTCGATACCGCCGGAACATTGTGCAAAGCAGCACAGGCTTTGAAAGAAAAAGGGGCTACCAAAGTGGTCGCTTATGCTACCCATGCGGTTCTATCTGGAGCCGCCATAAGTAACATTGCAAATTCAGAGCTGGATGAGTTGGTTGTTACTAATAGTATCCCACTCAATGACGAGGCGAAGGAATGCGGAAAAATTCGAGTACTTCCTATCGGGCCATTGCTTGCCGAGTCTATTCGACGTATTAGCAATAAAGAATCTATTAGTGCCATGTTTTTGTAACAGGGCTTGATGTAACCGCCTCTTAAAGAGGTTTTTAAACTCCATTACAGGTCTGGTCGCGGTCTGTATTGGCATAACTTGGAGACTATTATGTCTACTGATTTTATTTTACATGCGAAAGGTCGCGAAGATACAGGGAAAGGTGCGAGCCGCCGCCTGCGTCGTCTGGCCGGAGAAGTACCCGCTATTGTTTATGGTGGCAAGCAAGACCCCGCCAAAATAATGCTTACTCACAAAGATGTTGCCAAAGCACTGGATAACGAAGCTTTTTATTCAAGTATTGTTTCTCTAGATATTGATGGCTCTACCGAAGATGTGATTATTAAGGATGTTCAGCGTCATCCTGCTAAGAAACTTGTCTTACACCTAGATTTCTTCCGTGTCAGCAAAACAACCGTTCTTCAAACTAAGGTTCCATTGCACTTCATTAATGAAGATGTGTCTCCTGGCGTTAAATTGAACGGTGGTATTGTTGCTCATACAATGACGGATATCGAAATATTGTGTCTGCCTAAAAATCTCCCTGAATACATTGAAGTGGATATGGCAGAAGTTGATATCGGCGATATCGTGCATATTTCGAATATTGTGTTACCAAAGGGTGTTGAGAGTGTTGCCTTAAACCTTGGCGATGACCATGACCTGTCGGTTGCTACCATTAATAAGCCCAAGGCTATTGAAATTGAAGAAGATGTGGAATCTGCAGATGATGCAGAGGATGCAGAATCTTCAGAAGAGTCAGAAGGTGATACAGAAGAGGGTGCAAGCGAAGAGTAATCTTCAATCTTGCCCACAAGAAGGCCCTGACATTGGATACGCCCGTAGAGTTAATTGTAGGGCTGGGAAACCCCGGCCCCGCGTACGAACGGACACGACATAATGTTGGGGCCGACTTGGTTCTGAACTTAGCTAATTCTCATAGCGCTCAGTTTAAGCACGAAACTAAGTTTTTTGGCGATACTACTAAGATTAATCTTGATGGCATATCCATTAGGCTTCTCATTCCTAGCACTTTTATGAATCTCAGTGGCAAGTCCATAGGAGCTCTGGCGGGTTTTTATCAAATCCCCACCGAGCGTATTTTGGTAGTCCATGATGAATTAGATTTAAGTCCAGGTATTGCGCGCTTTAAAAAAGGTGGCGGTCATGGCGGTCATAATGGTCTTCGAGATACGATTAAGTGCCTTGGTAACAATAGTGACTTCGCAAGGCTAAGAATTGGTATTGGACATCCGGGGAATGCCAGACAAGTCGTCGACTATGTGTTGAAAAAAGCGCCGCCAAGTGAGCAAGAATTAATTAATATCAGTATTGATGACTCTCTATGCGCACTTTCGTTGGCCGTATCAGGACAATGGGAACGAGCCATGACTAAGTTACATAGCACTGACTAACACAGAATTGGGACACCCCAACTAGCAAAAAGAGTCACAAGGATTTTATTATGGGTTTTAACTGCGGTATTGTCGGTCTCCCAAATGTGGGTAAATCAACCCTATTTAATGCACTGACCAAAGCAGGTATTAGTGCAGAAAACTTTCCATTCTGCACCATAGAACCAAACACTGGTGTAGTGCCTATACCCGACCCTCGCCAAGACAAAATTTCCGCGATTGTTAACCCTCAAAAGATTATTCCAACTAGCATGGAGTTTGTTGATATCGCGGGTTTGGTCGCTGGAGCCTCCAAAGGGGAAGGTTTAGGCAATCAATTCTTAGCTAATATCCGAGAGACTGATGCAATTGCCCATGTAGTGCGATGCTTTGATGATGAAAATGTTATCCATGTGGAAGGAAAGATCAATCCAGCAGATGATATCGATGTTATTAACACAGAATTAGCTTTGGCAGATCTTGAGAGTGTTGAGAAGGCACTATTGCGCGTAGCCAAAGCTGCAAAAGGAAAGGACAAAGACTCTATTGCGTTGCAGAAAGTCTTGGAAAAAATACTTCCACATCTAAACGAAGCCAAGCCCCTTCGATCTTTTGTTTTATCAGACGATGAGCTAAAACTTCTGCGGCCTTTAAGCCCACTAACACTTAAGCCGACCATGTATATTGCCAACGTCGATGAAGAAGGATTCAAAAATAATCCATATCTTGATGCGGTAATCGCAATTGCCGATCAAGAAGGCGCCGTTGTTGTTCCCATCTGTAATAAGTTAGAGGCAGAAATTGGTGAGCTTGAGGATGACGAGCGAGACGAGTTTTTACAGGAACTCGGTATGGAAGAACCTGGATTAAATCGCGTTATCCGAGCCGGCTACAACCTCCTTGGGCTTCAAACCTATTTCACTGCAGGAGAGAAAGAGGTTCGCGCTTGGACCATTCCCGTAGGTGCTACAGCGCCAAATGCAGCGGGGAAAATTCANNATTGTGGGCTACGACGACTACATCGCGGGTAATGGCGAGCAAGGTGCTAAAGATGCAGGCAAATGGCGCCTGGAAGGGAAAGAGTATATTGTCAATGACGGAGATGTTATTCATTTCCGCTTTAACGTTTAATCTCCTGATGACATCCCAATGAGCAACCTATCCGGCCGATGGAAGTTTGGTCTTCTTTTGGCTGCATCCACCGCATTCATGTGGGGTGTTTTGCCAATCGCTCTTAAGGGTTTAATGAGTACTCTTGACCCAATGACTACTACATTTTTCCGTTTTTTTATCGCCGCTGTTCTTATTACTCCCTACCTGTTAGCTCGCAAAAAGCTCGTCAATAAGAATAAATTTTGTTCCATAAAATTATCATTGCAACTGCTATGCGCAGGCTTGCTGCTCACCGCTAACTATGCTTTGTATATTTTTGGTCTTGAAAGATCTTCCCCCGAAGCCGCTCAAGTGATGATGCAACTTGCACCAGTACTCTTGCTACTTGCCGGTGTTTGGATCTTTAAAGAACAATTCACACCGTTCCAATGGTGCGGCTTTGCTGTCTTTATTGGTGGTTTAATCCTGTTTTTTAGCCCACGCTTCGATGACGTTTTTGTTTCCCTTAATGGTTATGGAGAGGGGTTAATACTTTTGATATTGGCAGCCGTCACATGGGTCGGTTATGCCATCATCCAAAAATTTCTGCTGCGGGACTTCAACGCGGAGGAAACTATGCTGGTATTTTACTGGATTGGCGCTCTAGCTTTCTTACCCTTTTCAAATTTTGAAACCCTACCGGACCTAACCTCACTTCAATGGTCTCTTCTGCTCTTTTGCGGATTTAACACACTTATTGCCTACGGCTGTTTCTCTGAAGCATTAATGCATATAGAGGCATCACGGGTCAGCGCGGTGATTGCAATAACCCCGCTAGTGACTCTGTCGTCCGTTCAATTAATNNCCCTTTACTGGAATCACGGCAGAACCTCTAATGCTAGTCACGATACTAGGTGCTATTTGTGTAGTGATTGGATCCATCATCACGGCGACTGCCAAAGGCAAAGTAAAAGCAAATCTTGAGTGATTAAAATCTTAAAAATTAGCAAGTAACTAGTGCCCTAGAGCAAGGTGACCACATTAAACGACCTGAAGATTCTGACTTATGTGTTGTGCCTGAAAAAGGTATCTTTACTAATGAAGTGGCAAGCTGTTAAGGCGACTCATTGGGTGCCATGGACAAAAATGCGGCCACAACGGGATCTCCTAAATTTCGCTTGAAACAACAAAGCCCTAAATCGAAGGGTTGAATTTGAGTATCGGGCAGTAAGTCTACAAGATCTTTCACCGGACTATTATCGGCCACTACGATTGGCGACAAACCTATACCAAAGCCTAGGGCAACCATACTCACCAACGCCTCCTGCCCGGACACCTGCGCATAGACATTGGGTCGCCCAGCGTGTTTCTGTCGAAACCACTGCTCAAAGCGTTTTCTGGCAACACCATGCTCGGGCATAATGATAGGCACAGTTTTCCAGTCAATTGAATCAGACTGAAGGGCCTTTTTAACTGCACAATTCATGGTGGGTACCACAACGGCTAAGGGCACTGACGCAATGGTTTGAAAATGAATGCTCGTGGGTAAATCATCTGGTCTTGCGGCGATAGCTAAGTCCACGCGCTTGCCTCTAATTTGATCAATACCATCCGCAGCATCACCTGTGTCTAAGTTAATCTCAACCTTTGGGTGTGCCTGTCTAAACTTTTCAAGCAGCGGTGGCAAATAGGCGTAAGACGCCGTCACTGAACAATAAATATTCAAGGATCCTGACAACTGTTGTTGTGCCTCATTTAGCGACAACTTGAGTGATTCATATTGCTCAATTTGATGATCAGAGTAGGCCAATAACTTTTTCCCCTCAGCTGTCAATATCACAGAGCGATTGTCACGTATCAATAGCTGGCTGCCTAAATGCTCCTCAAGCCGCTGAATCGCGCGGCTTAACGTTGAGGGGCTAACATGGCAGGCAGCAGCGGTCTTGCCAAAGTGCAAGGTGTTGGCAAGGTGCTGAAAAAGAGTCAATGATCGGATATCCATGGCCAAATGGTACTGAATACTCATCATTATTGCAAAATATGCAACGTTATATTGAATACATATCGTTTTCAGCAATAACTTTATTTAGATACACTGCGCGTCCGAACCGACATAAAACAGTTGGCATCGAATTTAAAGCTACCCGCACAGCGGTAATTGGAGAACAACAATGGCAAATTATTTTAATACTCTCAGCCTCAGCAATAAGCTGAGTCAACTAGGAAAGTGTCGATTCATGGACCGCAGCGAATTTACCGAGGGTTGCGAATACATTAAGGGCTGGAATATTGTCATTATTGGTTGTGGTGCCCAAGGGCTTAACCAAGGTCTCAATATGCGCGACTCTGGCTTAAACATTTCTTACGCCCTGCGCGAGCAAGCCATTGCTGAAAAACGTCAGTCCTTTCAGTGGGCATCTGAAAACGGATTTACCGTCGGCACAGCAGAAGAGCTTGTTCCTGCTGCTGACTTGGTACTTAACTTAACCCCTGACAAGCAACATACTGCCGCAGTGACTGCGGTCATGCCCCTAATGAAGGAGGGTGCGACCCTTGCTTACTCCCATGGCTTTAATATTGTTGAAGAAGGCATGCAGATTCGCGATGACCTCACCGTGATTATGGTTGCCCCCAAGTGCCCTGGCACTGAAGTACGTGAAGAGTACAAGCGTGGCTTCGGCGTACCTACACTCATTGCTGTGCATCCTGAAAATGACCCCCAGGGTAACGGCCACACTATTGCAAAGGCCTACGCCTCAGCCACCGGCGGTGACCGAGCCGGCGTCCTCGAATCCTCTTTTATCGCCGAAGTTAAGTCTGACTTAATGGGGGAGCAAACTATTCTGTGTGGCATGTTGCAAACTGGCGCTATCTTGGGCCACCAACAATTACTTAATTTGGGTGTTGATGCAGCCTATGCGCGTAAGTTAATCCAATACGGCTGGGAAACAGTCACCGAAGGGCTCAAGCACGGCGGCATTACCAATATGATGGACCGTTTGAGCAACCCTGCCAAAATTAAAGCATTCGATATGGCAGAAGAATTAAAAGGTCTCTTGGCGCCACTATTCCAAAAGCATATGGACGACATTATTGAAGGTGAGTTTTCTCGCACTATGATGGTTGATTGGGGCAACGATGATGCCAATCTTTTAAAGTGGCGCGCCCAGACTGCAGAAACTACCTTTGAGCAAGCCGCAGATTGTGACACTGAGATAACCGAGCAAGAGTACTATGACAAAGGCATTTATTTGGTCGCCATGATCAAAGCTGGCGTTGAGCTAGCCTTTGACACCATGGTTGCCTCAGGCATCATTGAAGAGTCTGCCTACTACGAGTCACTGCACGAAACACCATTAATCGCCAACTGTATCGCTCGTAACAAATTGTACGAAATGAATGTGGTGATCTCTGATACTGCTGAATACGGCAACTACCTATTTACCCACGCCGCTGTGCCACTTTTGCAAGCACATGCTAATGCATTAACCCTCGAAGACCTAGGCGGTGGTTTAAACGATCCCTCAAATGCCGTAGACAACATTCGTCTAATTGAAGTCAACGATGCCATTCGCGACCACGATGTAGAAATTATTGGCCACGAACTGCGCGGCTACATGACTGACATGAAACGTATTGTAGAATCAGCTAACGCGTAATGATTATTGGACGCTATCATGCGGCCAAGGGACACAAAAAAGCCCGACTGCGAATTGCGTAGCCGGGCTTTTCCTTATTAAGTGAATTGCTTTTAGATCAATCCCATTAAGAGTTAATCTCGAACAACCCTGCTGCACCCATGCCACCACCAATACACATGGTAACAACACCGTACTTAGCTTTGCGGCGACGGCCTTCAATTAGAAGGTGGCCAACCATACGTGAGCCAGTCATTCCAAAGGGATGACCAATAGAGATAGACCCACCGTTAACATTGAGCTTGTCCATTGGGATGCCGAGAATATCGCGACTGTAGATAACCTGACAGGCAAACGCTTCGTTAAGCTCCCATAGGTCGATGTCATCCATTGATAAACCAGTTGCCTTGAGTAATTTAGGCACAGCAACAACTGGTCCAATACCCATTTCATCGGGCTCACAACCACCCACTGCAAAGCCACGGAAGGTTCCAAGAATATCTAGACCGCGTCGCTCTGCTTCTGACCTCTCCATTAATACCTGTGCGGATGAGCCGTCAGACAACTGAGAGGCATTACCCGCAGTAATGAAGGCATCTTCACCCATAATTGGGTTCAGACTGGCTAAGCCCTCAATGGTTGTTGAAGGACGATTACAATCATCCTTGTCAGCCACTGCAGCGTGCTCAGTGATCTCGCCAGTTTCTTTGTTTTTAACTTTCATGATGGTATTCATGGGGACGATTTCATCATCAAAGGCACCTGCCTCTTGACCGGCGGCTGTTCGCTGCTGACTGATCAATGAATATTCATCCTGTGCTTCACGTGAGATGCTATAACGATCAGCAACAATATCTGCGGTCTTGATCATCGGATACCAGAGCCCTGGATACTTGCCATACAGCTCAGGCTCAACAGATTCCTTAACATCACTGGTACCGGGCAAAGATATACTTTCAACACCACCGGTGACCATTACGTCTACGCCCTCGGCAATAATGCGCCCAGCGCCCATGGCCAAGGTTTGTAACCCTGAAGAACAAAAACGATTAACACTGGTGCCCGATGTAGTAGCAGGGCACCCTGCAGCTAATGCTGCGTTACGAGCTATATTAAAGCCGGTAGTGCCTGACTGGGCAGCATTACCCAGAATTACATCATCAACTTCAGCAGGGTCTATGCCTGCACGTGCTATTGCATGCTCTATAGAATGCGCTGCTAGCTTGATGCCATGGGTGTTATTAAAGGCACCGCGAGCCGCTTTGGTTAGCGCTGTGCGTGCTGTTGATACGATAACTGCTTCTCTCATTATTTACTCCGTGTTGTCATCTTCAGGTTTAATTGGCATTATATATGCCATAATATAAGTAACTCAAGTTTGATCGATCTTTAGTCGCTTGATTGATGCTCATTTAATAGCGTCTTAACCAGCGAAATTGCCATGAGCGCCATAACAATAGAAAACGGTAGAGCGCCAATAATCATAACTGAACGCAATGCGTCCATTCCCCCAGCCGCTAACAAAACACCAATCAGTACCGAGAACAACACACCCCAAATAACCACATGCTTGGCTTGCTTCTGGCTTTGGTTACCGCCTGAGGCCAAGGTGTTGATGATCAAAATTCCTGAGTCTGCTGAGGTGACCAAAAAGGTCAACAGTAAAACCACAATAACCACTGATAGTGCCACTGCAAGTTCTGGAGAAAGAATCAAGTTGATGGTTTTGAACAGCTGCGCAGAAATATCTGCGTTCACTATAGATCCTTGGGCTACTCCAGACAATTCTAGATCAATAGCCGTGGCACCAATAAAGGTAAACCAAACTAGACAAATGAGGGACGGAATAATCATCGCACCGATGACATATTCTCTAATGGTTCTTCCACGGGATACCCGGGCTAAAAATAGTCCTACAAAGGGTGCGAATGCTATCCACCATGCCCAGTAAAAGATCGTCCATGAGCCTTGCCAACTCTGCAATGCGCCTGAGGGCTCGGCGCCATTGTCTGTCCATACAGTTGTCGACATAGCGGGCAGAGCAATCAAATAATCCCAAATGGTGTAAACAAAGGTTTGAAGAGCAAAGAAGGTAGCGCCAAACAATACAAAAAATGCGATTAAAAACACTGACAAGCTCATGTTGATATTGGACAGCCACTTAATCCCCCGCTGTAATCCAGACATGGCAGACAGACAAGAGGCACTGACAATGAGTGTTAAACCAACTAGTTGGGCTAGTAAAGTTGGCTTACCGCCCTCCCCGACAAGCCAGTCGGCACCACTGATATTAAATAAACCTGAAGCAAATTGAGACACTCCATAGCCAATGGTGACGCTCAGCCCTACTATGGTTGCCAATATTGCCACGATATCGACCAAATGCCCTGCATTACCAGACATAGCTCGGCCAAATAGTGGCTGAAGAGCGCTGCGAATAGTCAGTGGCAACCCGCGGTTGTAGGACAAATAACCAAGGGATATACCAACCACGCCGTAGCAAGCCCAAGGAGTAAATCCGTAGTGCAGCATGGCCCACTTGTAGGCATTGCGAACATTGTTCTCATCTAACCCATCGGTGAGGCCTTTGATGGTATCTGGGTTGTTAGCGAAGTGAAAAATAGGCTCAGCGGTAGAATAAGTTAGCATACCAATACCAATCCCCGCACCGAACATCATCGACAGCCATGTAAACATGTTGAATTCAGGGGTCTCGTCAGCTTTACCCAGTTTCACGTGTGCAGTACGAGGCCACAGCCCAAGCACTAAACAAACAATGGTGTAAAACGCTGTGACGTAGACATACCAGCCACCGAAATTCTGCGTGGACCAGTTTTGTACTTCTAAAAGAACTTCTCCTGCAGCCGAGGGAGATAAACCCACCCACACAATAAGGGCGCTAATAAGTAATTTTGGAACCACTGCAACGACTCGATTAAAGCCTTCGTAAAACCCTGATTGTTGTGTAGTAATAGCGACCGCAGCTTGGTCTTGACTTGGCTCTGATTCTTGCAAAATCTTTACTCCCCGTCTTTAAATTTAGGTAATGATGTGTATCTTTATTATTGATTATTTTTCGATTAAGACTCAAAAAAGAGCCTCTACTTACCCTCAGTTGGGATAGTCTAGCAAAACCGAGGGTCTATCCTATTGCAGTACCTTATTTAGAGCAATAAATTATACTAAAAAAGGTGCTTTGAGACTTGACTATAAGCGACTGCGAGTGTAACTTCTCGCCTCCCGATTAAGCGGCCATTCTGGCTCACTTAAAATCGAAGGCTACGTAGCTCAGCTGGTTAGAGCACAGCATTCATAATGCTGGGGTCGGTGGTTCAAGTCCACCCGTAGCCACCATA
>ENA-UZWW01020255-UZWW01020255.1-metagenome-genome-assembly--contig:-Day-5--50m-contig-20255_pt1 | contig 11366 bp, 14 predicted proteins | sample MGYA00260348_ERZ794908 | MGnify/ENA metagenome assembly ERZ794908
AAAAATTATTAAATAAATATTTATATAACGAAATAAAAATTAAAAAAAGAGTACCGATATTGATAGAAAAGATCCATCGTTAAATTCAATTACTAAATTGTATTTTATATCAATAAAATCATCTAAATTAAAAAATTCATTATTTATTTTAGAAAAATCAACATCAACAAGATAAGCAATATTACTTAATTTTAGATTCTTATAAATATCTTCTGGATTATTTTCCAGATATTTACGAACACACTCTTGACTAAAATCATTATTTTCATTAATAAAATAATGTTTAATAATACTAAAATGCTCAGTTCCATAGAACATCTTACATTCAGAATATATATAAAAATCTTTAAAAGTATTTATTCCAAAACCTGGTCCTAATATAGATTTCTGTAAATAGTTTTGTAAAAATCCTCCGTAAACTGCAGAAGAAGTTGCTATAAAATATAATAATATAACTATAGATATAAATATAAATAATATATAAAAAACGAGATTTATAATTTTTATTAATCTCGAACTATTCAAAAAATAAATTACTATATAAAGTTCAATAGATTTTATAATTAATAATAGCACAATATAAAAATAAACAAAACTAAAGAATAAAAATAAAAAAATATCAATTAGATTCGAAGAATAACAAGAAAAAAATCCTAGATTATAACATATTAGATAAAAAATAATTATTAAAAATAAAATATAATTAAATATAAAAAAACAATTATTTAAAATAGTAAAATTATTTTTAAAATAATTTAGTATAAAGGATTGACTTTGAGTATACTCATTCATTTAAAAAAAAAATTAAAATAATTTTTCGCAACTAAATTAAAAATAATAGTTATATTAAAAAAACAAAATGTATATTATTATTTTATAATAATTTATCAATATCTTTTAATAAAACATTTAATGTAGGATACCTTTCAACCACAGAAGGATTTGCTATAATATAGTCACGAACTTTTACAATATCAAAAACTTGTGATGAATTAATAAAATTACGTTTTTCATAATCAAAAAAAAATGAATCAAGAATAAATCTTAATTTATCATGAATAATATAACAATCAATACCCTGAACGATATAACCATAACTTAATAATGTTGATTTTTGAAATAATGCTTGTATTATACCACAATCAATAGGAGAATTTGTAAAAATAGCTAATGAAACCGATACTAAAGCAATAATAAAACTAAATCTTAAAAATACAGTAATATAAGGATATATAATAAAAAGATCCGTAAAAAATATAATATAAAAATCTAATAAAAATTTTATAATTAATAATAAAGAAATATAAAAACTAAAAAAAGTAAAAAATTGTAAAAAAATATAACATAATTTAGGATCTTTTATTAAAAAATATAAAAAATATGAATCTTCATTTATAGTAAAAGCATAAAAAGAATCCAAAGAAGCAAAAATTGACATATAATTAATACTAAACATACAATAAAAACAAATATAAAATAAAACAGAAATAATATAAAATTTATAAAATAAATTAAAATTATTTTTTAAATATTTATTAATAACTGTAGTATTTTCTAATAAAAAAAAATTCATTAAAAAAAAATTAAAATAATTTTTCGCAACTAAATTAAAAATAATAGTTATATTAAAAAAACAAAGTGTATATTATTATTTTATAATAACTTATCAATATCTTTTAATAAAACATTTAATGTAGGATCATAAAAAGACGTATTTAAATTTCTATCAGTTAAAAGCATAGTAATAACACCTGCTAAAACTGGCATAACCATAAAAAAAATCATAACAAAAGCATGGACTGTTACAATTACATTAAATAATTGATCATCACCAGCTAAAGTCACATTACCAGACTTAATTAATTTCATTCTAATAATAATAGATAAAAATAATTTTAGAACACTTTCTCATAGTTAACGATATCTGTAGAATATCAGAATTTAAATAAAAAATTTTTATATTTTTTTCAATATTTTTATTATTATAAATATTTAATGTATTTTGTAAACGACAAGTAACAAAATTATTAATTTTATTATTAAACAATAAAAAATTATTAAATAAATATTTATATAACGAAATAAAAATTAAATAATCTTCACGAATATATTGTAACGTTTTACCAATAAATTCAGTTTTTGTAAAAATACCATCGTTATTAATATAAATATTTTTTTTTTCTAAAAATGAAAAAGTAGGTAAAATAATATCGAATGAAATTAAATTTGAATTTCCAAAACTACCTTGATATATTAAAAACTTATTTTGTGAATATTTAGAAAAATTTTTTAAATTACTATTTAAAAAATAAATTACATTCGACCTTTTAATATATGAATTATTATTTAATGAATTTGATACACCTAAAAAATTACTATTTATAGATGAAATTTTTAAATTTAAAAAACTAATATCTAAATTATTATTTAAATATAAATTTAAATTTTTCGAAATATTAAAATTAGATAAATAAGTACCTAATAAAATTTTAGGATTTTTTGATTTAAATATTTTTTTTGATATTTTATGTTTTCCTAAAATTATTTGTAAAAAAATATCAAAATTCCAACCTAATTGAGTATTTTTAAAAGTTAATGCAAGTGGTTTACCTATTGAAAAACATTCAAAATTAATAGTTTTAATATAATTTTCTCTTAATTTTAAATTTACAATTGATGCATCAAATCTCGTATCAATACCAACTAAAAGAATTAAATCAGAATTTTTATATAAATTAATTGGAGTATTTAATTTATACATATTATTAAAATTCGAATTAAGTAATGACATACTACTATCTGAAATAATGTTAGAAGAACCTAAGGAATTTAAAAAATGTTTAAAAAAATATAAATCTTTTAAATTTAGATGGTCTCCGAAGATACCTGTAACTGAACCTTTTAAAATATTTTTTTTAAAAAAATAGAAACATTGTTTCCAAGAGGATTTAATAAATTGATTTCCCCTTTTAATTAATAAAACATCGATACGTTGAATATTTAAACTATCATAACAAAAACGAATCCTATCCGAAATCCAAATATTATTTATTTCAAACGTTTTAGATGGAAAAATTCTAAAAATTTCCGTATTTTTAAAATAAATTTTTACAGGTACTGCTATAGAATCAAAAATATCAACTGATTTAATCACCCGTAATTCCCACGATCTACTTTTAAAAGCATATATTTTAGAAGTTAATGCTCCAACAGGACATAAATCAATAATATTTCCTGATAACTCATTTTGAAAAATTAAATCATTTCTATACGAACCAATTTCTGAACTAATTCCTCGTCCGGTCATTCCTAAAAAACCATTCCCTATAACATCAGTAGTAAATCGAACACATCTAGTACAATGAATACATCTAGTCATAATACTTTTAATAATTAAATTAAAATTTTTATCCGAAACACCACGTTTACTTTCAAAAAATCGACTTCTATCACTACCATACCCCATACTTAAATCCTGTAAATCACATTCACCACCTTGATCACAAATTGGACAATCTAATGGGTGATTTAATAATAAAAATTCTAAAATATTTTCTCGTATTTTTTGAACCATAGGAGTATTTGAAAATATTTTTAACCCCTCAGAAACAGAAACTGCACATGCTGCCATAGGCTTCTCTATATTTTCAATTTCAATAAGACACATCCTACAACTTCCTGAAATTAATAATTTTTCATGATAACAAAAATGTGGAATTGTTTTATTTACATATTCAAAAGCTTGTAAAATAGTTAAATTTTTAGGTACTACAAATTTTTGACCATCTATATAAATAAGGACACCCATAAAAAAAAAAATTAAAATAATTTTTCGCAACCAAATTAAAAATAATATATAAATTATACTAAATAGGAATTGAACCTATAAAAATACGTTTAAAATTTAACCAATTATTAATTTTAATTTAAAAAGCAAATAAAATTAATAAAGCCATCATTAAAGCAAATAAAGCAATAGCTTCAGTAAAAGCAAAACCTAACATTGCAATTCTAAAAAGATCTTTACTTCTTTTAGGATTTCTAGAAGTCCCAACAATTAAACAACCAAATACAGTACCAATACCTACTCCTGCACCAGCTAAACCAACTGTAGCCATACCAGCACCCACTAATTTTCCAGCAGTTAATAACATTTAATAAGTTTTATATAATTTTAATAAAATTAAAAAAAAAAAATCATTTATAATTTAATGTAGTATTAAATTAGGCTTAGTAGGATTCGAACCTACGACTTTACCGTTATGAGCGGTATGTTATAACCACTAAACAATAAGCCCTTATTTATTTTTAAATTTAACTAATAAAAATAAAAATAAAATTAATTCAAAAAATAAACAAATAAAAAAAAAAGTAATAATTTGACTAAATAAATCAGGTAAACCTAAAATACAAATAATAAAATATATTAAAATATATAAAAATTTTCTATAAATTAAAAAAAAATTTAAATTAATAATATTATAAGAAAAAAGTAAAATTAATATTAATGGAAATATAAAAACTACTAAAATAAAAATTATAAAATTGATAATTAAATTAATTAAATTAATTAAACTTAATTCTAAAAAAATTGGAAAAATTTTCCAATGTAAAATTATATTATAATTTTTTAACAATTTCCAAATAAAAGAAATTAAAAAATTATTTTTTAATAATAATAAAAAAATACTACAATATAAAATTAATATAAATAAATAAATTTTATTTTCATATAAAAATAATCCTGAAACAATAAAAAACCAAAACTGAATTAAAATAAAGGGAAATACAATTAAAAAACTTAAAAAAAAAGCAATAAAAAAAGAAACATAAAAATTTTCTAAAATATCTGTATTTATAAAATAACCTAAATCATTTAAAAAACAAGAAGTTAAACCAAAGATAACTTCCTCAGAAAATAAAAATAAACAAATAAAATTAATAAAAAAACATACTAAACAATAAATTATACGAAATTTCAATTCTCTTAATATTTTATAATTTTGTTGAAAAATAACCATAATAAATAAATAAGACCAAAATAGGTATTGAACCTATTTATTTGGATTTGCAATCCAATACATTACCTTTATGCTATTTGGCCAAAATTCTATTAAATTACGGAAAAGATGGGATTCGAACCCACGACTTATAACGTGACAGGCTACCACTCTAACCACTGAGCTACTTCTCCAATAAATTTTATGGGCAATAATGGACTCGAACCAATAACTTTCTCGGTGTAAACAAGATGCTCTACCAATTGAACTAATTACCCTTTTAATTTTAATAAAGTTTTAACGTTTTAATTTTAATAAATAATACATTAGATCCCAATGAAATTTACCAAAATATTCAACATCATTAAAACTAGGATTTCGAACAAAAACTATTTTTGATGACTTATATAAAAAAATTAAATGCTTTGACTTATAATTAATTTCTTTTCTAATAAATTTTTTAGTATTTAATTTTTCTTTAATCTTATCTTTAATTTTAATAACATTAAAAGATACTATATCTCCTTCATTTAAAGTAAAAAAAGGATTACGAACAACTTTATTATTAACTAAAACATATCCACATTTTATATAATGTAAATAAACAAAAAGATTTGAAAAAATACCTAATCTAGAAAATACTGTTAATAACTTCGATTCTAATGATTGCATAAGATATAAAATATTATCATATTTTACATTATTAGTTGTTATTTTATTAAAATCTAAATGATAAGCTTTTTTAATATTACCTTTACCTATCGATTTTTTTATAATTTTAGAAATTTGATTTCTTTTAAAAGGACCAAAAATATTTAAAAATAATTTTTTTGTATTTAACATTAAATTAAAAAAATGTTTAATTCTAAACTCATTTAAAAAAAAAATATTTTTTTTTAATAATTTTCTTTTTTTAAATGAATTTAAAAATAAAACTCTTCTAACTTTTCTCCATTTTAATTTTTTAAATTTTAAAGGTTTCGACGTATTCCAAACATTTTGTCTTAATTTAATTAAAAATTTATATTTAGGTTTTAAACGCATAATTAATATAGAATTTTTCTAAAAATAAACCATGAATAATACAATTAAAAAAAAATATAGAATAAAAATTTAAAGATGATTTAGTAATATTATTTCCTATTACCGGATAATATAAATTATCAAATTTTTTATTATTAGGAAAAATACTTATAACAGGAATAGAAAAATATGAGGCTTCTTCTAAAATATCTAAATTCTCGGAATAAGAATTACTTAAAAGTATTACTAAATCAGGTACTTTTTTTATATTTATCTTATTATATCTTTTATATTGTCTAAAATTACTTAATGATCCAGGAATCCAACTTTCATTAATAAAAATAATATTTTTATTTAAATCTGAAATTTGTTTTAATCCTGAATTATCTGAAGAATAAATTAAAATATTATTTCTATTTTTTGAATTTTCAATTATTAACCTAACAACTTTTTTTATAAAAAAAAAACTTTGTTCATAATTATATATATAATTTGAATAAAGCTTACGTAATAATAAAGATTTAACTTTATAATTATAATTTTCATCTCCTAATAAAATACCCCTTTTTAATAAATAAAACTTATTTAAAATTTTCATACTGTTTAATTTCTTTTTCCTATTTTTAAAATTACTTTTTCTTTAAAATATAAAACACCCTTTCCTTTATAAACTTCAGGAATTCGAAACCGTCTAATATTCGCAGCAAATTGAGTAATCTCATTTAAATCACACCCTAAAATTTTTAATAATTTTCTTTTTTTAATTTTTATTTTAATAGTTTTTGGTATTTCAATATTTATAATTGAACTAAAACCTAATTTTAAAATTAATAAATTATCTATACATTCTGCAACATAACCAACACCTTTTAATTTTAATTTTGTTTTACACCCATACAAAACCCCTTTTATTTTTTGTAAAAATAATTTTTTATAAAGAAAAAAAAAAGAAGGTTCAAATGATTCTAAAGTAATATATGAATCATTAAACGAAATATTAACAAAATTATTATAAGGAATAGGTAAACTTGATCCTAAGGGACCTTTAAAAATATAACCAACCTTTTCTTTAAAAATACGAATATTTTTATTTTTATAAAAATCTAATTTATAAATCATTTTTATAATAAAATTAATTTATTTTATGAAATTTTACATATAATAAAACCACCTAATTTATAAAAAATAGCTTCTTTATGTGTAATAATACCTTTAGATGTTGATAATAAAATTAATTCATAATTTTTTTGTAATTTACATAATAATAAATAAGATATAAAAAAATGTTTTGAATTAAAAATTATATTTTTAAATATAACAGGCTTTTCTTTATAATATTTAAATAAAATTTCAATATGATTTTTTTTTAATAGATAACCACGGATAAAACCTTTAAATATTAATATTTTTAAAATATTTCGACAAATTTTAATATTTTTATTTTTAACAGATATTTGAAGTGTTCCTTGATTATTTTGTATATTTGAAAACATTTGTGAAACTGATTTTTTCATTATTTATAATTACGATTTATATAAATCCGAAAATTTATAAGAAAGATTAACTTTAATAGGAAGCTTATTTGAAACTGCCGAAAAAACTTTATTTGCAATAGTTTTAGTAACTCCTTCAATTTCAAATAAAATTTTTCCTGGTTTTACTACAGCAACCCAAAATGATACTGAACCTTTACCCTTTCCCATACGAACTTCATTAGGTTTACGGGTTACAGGTTTTGAAGGATATATACATATCCAAAATTTCCCAGTATTTTTAACTCTTTTACTTATTGCTCGTCTAGCGGTTTCAATTTGACGAGCTGTAATTCTACCATATTCTAAAGATTTTATACCAAAAACTCCAAAAGTTATCGATTCACGAGAAATACCTAAATTTTTTCCTTTTATTTCTTTTTTATATTTTTTTTCTCTAGGACGTAAAAACATTTATTTTAAAAAAATAACCAAACCTTCACACCAAAAATACCATATTTTGTAAAAGATTCAGAAAAATAATAACTAATATTACAATCAATAGAACTAAAAGGCATAGGACCACTTGAAATTATTCTTTTTTTTTTTCGTGGTTTACCATTTATTTTACCTTTAATTTCAATACGATACCCTTTTATAGTTTTTTTTTTATTTAATAATGAAAAATATTTATAATAAATAAATAATATTTTACTTAAAAGCCGTAAAAATTGATTATGTTTAACTAATTTTGTTAACGTTATCGAAATACCTAAACTTAAAATTTTCGATGATTTATTAATTAATGCTAAAAGAATTAAATTAGAAATAAACAAAAAATTTTGCTTATAAAAATCTTTTTTAAAAAAAGATTTTATAAATCTATTATTTCTTTTTTTTGGAAATCCTCCATTAAAACAAAAAATAAAAACTTTTTTAATATTAAAAAATTTACAAATATTTGTAGATAAATGCTTTTTTAAATTTTTAATATATGGTAATTTTTTATAATTTTGTAATTTATTACTACAATTTTTAATTAAAGATCGTTTTTTATATTTTTTATTTATTTTTTTCGAATCAAATTTTAAAAAATTTAAAAATTTAAAAAAAATAAATAAAGTTTTAGAACAACGAAAAATTTTAAAATCGTAAGCAATCTTTTTTTGATGAAAACAAACTTGATTAATATATTCACGTAATCTAATATCCTGAATAATAAAATGATTTAAAATTTTTTTATTTTTAAAAAAATATAAAGAGTCCCAATTTTTTCTTATTCGAAAACTAAAAGCATTTACTTTATGTCCCATACTAAATTATTATTTTTTTTTTTTAATATTATTTTTTGTTTTATAAATACACGGTTTACGAGTATAAACAAACTCACCAAATTTATAACCAATTTTATTTCTATCAATAAAAATATTGACAAAAACTTTACCATTATAAATACTAATTTTTTTATTTAAAAAATCAGAAGGTATTAAACAATTACGTTTAGTTATTTTTATCTTTTTATTAAATTTTCTAAAGTTTTCATTTAAATTTACAGGAATTTTCCAAACAGATCGTGACATTTAATTAATATGTAAACTTACCCTTACGAGTACTTTTTTTTTTTAATTTACGTAATACTCGTGCCATTATTAAAATATTTTTATCTACTTTTTTTTTTCTAGTAGGTCTACCCTTTGTACATAACCCTTTAGGAGTTACTGAAGGACGACCTCCAGAAGTTCGCCCCTCTCCACCACCATGTGGATGATCTACAGGATTCATTGCTACACCACGAACACTAGGACGACGCCCTAACCAACGTTTTGATCCAGCCTTTCCAAGATTAATTAACCTATGATCTAAATTATCAATAATACCTAAACTTGCAAAACAGTCTAAAGAAACTAATCTTTGCTCACCTGATTTTAAACGAATACGTGCAAAATTATTAACTTTCTCAATTAATTGAGCAAAATTACCAGCTGTTCGAACCAATTGACCGCCTTTACCCGGTTTCAATTCAATATTATGAATTAAACTCCCAACAGGAATATTTTTTAATATCGTTGAATCTCCAATAGAAAGTTTACCAAAATTTAATTTTATATTATAATTAATAATATCCCCAACAATTAAATTTTTTGGTGAAATAATATAAAAATATTCAGAAGTATCAAAAGAAAAAATTTTGGCTAAAAACGCAGTTCTATTAGGATCATATTCAAAATTACAAACAGATCCAATAAAATTTTTTCTTTTAAATAAAATTTTACGGTAAAGCCGTTTATGACCACCACCTCGATGTCGAATAGTGATACGCCCACAATTATTTCTACCACCCTTTTTATTTAATTTAGATAATAATTTTTTTTCTAATTTATTTTTTTCTAATTTTTTATTTTTTAATATTACTTTAAAACGTGTTCCTGGAGTTATTGGATTATATTTTTTAATTGAAACCATAATATTATTCTAGACATAACAAAAATTTAATAAATCTAATGACGAAAGTAAGACTTGAACTTACATTTTCAGATCATGAGCCTGATGAGTTAACCAAATTACTCCATCTCGTCATAATAAAAAATATATGGAGAAGATCGGACTTGAACCGATAACATTATACTTGCAAAGCATACATTCTAACCAATTGAAATACGTCCCCAATTGAAACAAAAGGATTCGAACCTTTGATCTTCCGAATCAAAATCGGACGCCTTACCACTTGGCCATGTTTCAACCAATTTAAAATAAAATACAGGAGAAAAGAGACTTGAACTCTTAACTTTTGGCTTTGGAGACCAACACTCTAACCAATTGAGCTATTCTCCTTTAATTAAACTGGGTATATTGGGACTCGAACCCAATACCAATAGATTAAAAGTCTACTGCTCTACCAAATGAGCTATATACCCTTAATATTAAATTAAAATTTAATATTAATATAACTAATTAAATTAACAATACTAAAAGTCATATAATCTGTTAAAATTGTCGGGAAAACACCAAAAAGTATCGTAAAAAAAGCTAAAATACTTAAAATTAAAAATTCAAACCGATTAATATCTTTAACATAAATTAATTTAATATTACCAAAACAAACTCTATTAAAAACCCATAATGAATAAGCACCACTTAAAACCATACCGGATGAACTTAAAAAAGCAATAAAACTATTTTCATTAAAAATACCAACTAACATAACAAACTCACCAACAAAATTACATGTACACGGAAAAGCTAAATTTGCTAAAGTAAAAATAAAAAAAAAAAATGATAATAAAGGTAAAAATTGAACACTTCCACCAAAATTTTCAACAATTCTAGTATTATACCTATCATAATAAAAACCAATACAAAAAAATAATGCACTTGAAACAATACCATGACTTAACATTTGAAATATAGAACCCTCAATTGATATTAAATTTAAAACAAATAATGCTATAACAACTAAATTCATATGAGCAATAGACGTATATGCAATGATTCTTTTTAAATCTGTTTGTCTTATAGCCGTTCCTGAAGTATAAATAATTGAAATACCAGTTAAACTATACATTAATGGTAAATAATAAATAGTACCTAAAGGAAAAAAAGGAATTAAAAAACGTAAAATACCATAAGTACCTAATTTTAATAAAATACCAGCTAATAAAACCGATCCCCCAGTGGGTGCTTCTACATGAGCTTCAGGTAACCAAATATGAAAAGGTACCATAGGAATTTTAGACATAAAAGCAATAATAAACCCAATCCATAAAATAATTTGTAAAGATTCATTATAATATATACTTATTAAAATTTGATAATTAAAAGTTCCTATAGAAATATAAATAAAAATAATTGACAATAACATTAAAGCTGAACC
>ENA-UZWW01025263-UZWW01025263.1-metagenome-genome-assembly--contig:-Day-5--50m-contig-25263_pt1 | contig 11343 bp, 8 predicted proteins | sample MGYA00260348_ERZ794908 | MGnify/ENA metagenome assembly ERZ794908
AAACAGCAAGGCAGTTTGCGTCATTAGCGAGTCTTATTTTCCGCGCCATTGCTCTTTCCAAATCAACGTCAAACTGCCTGCCGATAATCCAAGTGGAATTTGCGTTTTTAACAAGTCCTGTCTGCGGTGAGATAGCACCAGGGATACCTATTCCGACTGTACCCTTTTGATCTGTTTCTGCTTCAATTCTGCGGACGACTCCTGTAATCGCCTCAACAGTAGCTTCGTAGTCATGCCGCGGAGACTTAATCCGTATACGCAGCAATTCTTCTCCTGAATCAGCAAGCGCGATTCCTTCAATTTTTGTTCCACCCATATCAATGCCGATTCGCATTTTTTAACCCTCGTTGTTAATTTAAAATTTTAAAAAATAGTATTCTCAGAATTCATCTCAATAAAAAAATAATTATTTCAACAGAAAATATTATTGCACCTGATTCTGCTGCAGGCAAAGTTCTTTTCCTGATTTCCTGATTTTCCATTCCTGCGAAAGATGCATTTCCCAATGATTACTGCCTGTGTGTAATTGGATAAAAATACTTTGGAGTTTGCGATAACTCAATGCCTTCCCAGTACGTGCAGTAATAAAATTATGTAATATCTCCTGCTGAAGCAAATCGTTGGCCTGCTCTAAAACTTTTACCGGCAGCACATCCTGAGAGTTGTCAGCGGTGTTTTTGAGGCTTTGTTGCCAGTTCTCATAATCTGAGTCCAAGAAATCACGCAAAAGTCTGCTTTGTTCACTCAAATCATTAATCCGTGAATGCAGACCATGCCGGGTTAATTCATCCAAAAGTGGTATCAGTTCAATGCGTACTCGATTACGCATGTATGCTGTGCTCATGTTGGAAGTATCTTCCATCCATTTCAGCTGTTTAGTTTTTAAATACTCCTTCAGTTCAATTTTTCTGCAGTTGAGCAGTGGGCGGATAAATGATTCATTTTTCCATTGCATTCCTTGCAAATTGGAAATATGTGTTCCACGCAGCCATTTCAGTAATAAGGTCTCTATCTGGTCATCAGCCTGATGTCCTGTAGCAATACGACCACCACCGAGATGTTTTAGCAGCTTTCGTGACTCTTCTATCCGCCACTCACGAGCTGATTCCTGTAAAGCAGACTGTCCTGATTTAAGGTGTTTTGCAGTTTTATGATGAAAAGGAATCTTATATAGATCGGCGAGAGATTGTACAAAATCCTGTTCCTGACTTGCTTCCTCCCTCAACTGATGATTCAAATACAGAATATGCAGTTCCAGATTAAGCAGCGTTCTTTGCCGCTGAAGCAAATGAAGGAGAGCAACCGAGTCACTGCCACCACTCACACAAACTACTACTGTAAGAGGATTTCTTGATGCTGTTGGAATTTTAACATTATCTGCCGTTGTAGACAGTTGAAAATGATCCCAGTTTTTATGGAGTTTTTGCAGAAGATTATCCACAGGAAAGTATTGTCTGAATAAGCGAAGTTTACTTTTTCATTTCAGTTAAGGAATCTGGAATGAGCTGATTCAAGGAACTTTCCAAACGTTTTTGTAGAGGGACAAAACTTTCGTCTATTGTCACAGCAGAATCCACAGTCTCTTTTCCTAACCTAACCAAATTTGCTACACCATCTTTGGTGAAACGCATCAGGTCACGATGAATAAATCCATAATGCGTGACATTCCCAAACTCTGTCAGTACAGGCAGATCAGCTTTTTTTGGAGTTGTTTTTGAAGTAAGTTTCAATGCTTTGCGATAAGCAACTATCGCAAGATTATAAACATTAGCCATGTTTTCTCTGGAAGTGGCGTCACCACTTTCTATCCGCAGCAGTTCATATTTTAAGATTTGCATTTGAATACGGCCCTCCATCACAAGCGGATAAGTTAGTTTATTGTCAATACGACCCAATTGCTTTGCCAGGTCTAGGCCGGCACCCTGTAATAAAGGTATCTGTTTAAGCATTTCAATTGCTTGTACTGCTTTGCCGATAATCATATTCTGCTTGTTTGGATTTGCTTTTTCTGCACTACCGCCAAAAAAAGAACTGGATGCTTTACCCTCAGCAGTTAATTCCTCAATTTCTTCATGAGAAAGGGTAGAATTCATTTTTGTTTGTATACTCTGAATTACAGGTTCACAATTTTCAACCAGCGATTCTGCAATTCGAATTTCAGTTTGTACCGACTCTCCGTCTTTCACATTAGTATCTTCTGCATCTGCAGAATTGACATCAATCATGCTCATATTCACATTTTTCAGTGCAGTTGACTTGATGGCCATCATGTTTTGTTTGTGAATATTACCCAGCCTCTCCAAGTAAGAACGGTAGGAATGAACTACTATCTGTAGAATCGTCGGTGTGATGTCACCAAGATAAATTGGAATTGCAGCCTGTAACATCATGTTTAGCTGTGAACTCAAACCATGGTCTTTTTTTGCTGCCATTACTACGTTTACCAGGTGTAAACGTGTTTCGGCATTAGTCGGTTCTTTGTCTAACTGCTTAACATACTTTGCAACTTCTTTATTGTCCGGAGCATCCTTCAGCAAGATACTTCCGTCTACATGCGGATTCTCATTTTTACTACCAAAAAACTTTTTTAACCCCTCTTTTTTATTATGCTCTTTAATATCTTTAACTATTCCCCGCAGTTGTCCTTGAAAATTAATAAAATTGACATTCGGAGTTTTTGGATTTTCTTTATGTTCTTTGGTTGCCATATTTAGCTCAGTGGCTTGGTTATAAATAGATGTAAATCAGTGCTGCTGATTATCAGTATATGTAGAAGGTGGACAAATAGGAACTGTTTTCTAACTGCATATTTAATTTCTGAATTTTAAATCTGCTCTGACTCGCCGTGCATAGATGCTTTGCCGATTTGATCAAATGTTTGGCTCAAATGAAAAGGTTGTAAATGTTCACGTGTACCTATTGAATTATGAGGCCAGAGAGTATTGGCAATACCATTAAGGTAATTCTGCTGAAATTTTGCTGTAATAGGTAACTTGTAATTTGCGCCGTTGACCCAAATATGCAGACGAGGAAGAATTGAGGTACGTAGAGGAATTTTTATGGCAGATAAATGTCTCATGAACAAAAGTCTACACTGCTGACTATTGAGCCGCATAAAAAATTCTGCAAGAGCTGTGTCTCCACCAATTCTTAATGTTGGCGGTACCTTCTTGATGGCAATTTTATGTATATCAAAGTTGATCACAAATTGCTCACCCAGATTATCACGCACAATAAGTGAAAGAGTATTAAGCTTGTTAACGTGACAGATCATGAAAATATCACGGATGTAATGTATGTCTGCCATTAATTCACGCGATGAAACGTTAAAAGAGTCAAAAAATTTTTTTATTTCAGTAGCCAAGGTAAATAATGTTCCTCCTGAAACAGGATTCATTGCAATATCACTATGAACTTGTGCAGCAGGTTTTTCAAAGGTAGAAAGATGTTTTCCACCAAAACCTACATATCCACTAAAAGTACAGCGGGCAAGCCCTTCTACCAAGTTTGCCTCGAACATCGGCATTACTTTTTCTGCTGAATTATCTTTATTAGAAAGTAAATCGGAACCTCCGGCTTCTTTGCTACTCAACATTGAGCTGAATTGCCACTTAGCACTTTTACGGATAAATTCAACCTTTATCCTGGAACGCGGAATACTCAAACTCTTTGAAATAGGCAAAGGAACCTGAAAGGGTTTTCTTTCAAAATTTCGCTCGAAATGGAATTTAAAAATTACATTTTCCAATGTATTTCCGGCAATTTTCACCTTCGCGTTTGTGATTGTTTTCCGGACCCAGCTTTCTTCCATTTTTACGCTGAACTGGGAAAAATAATCAACAATGTCTCCTTGCACGCTTTTTAGTTTTTGTAATTCCTCATAGACAATCTTGGCCTGCATTTGCTCAATTTTATTAAGTGGAACTTTATTTTTAAGTTTTACCAAAACTTTTCGGTCTTCTATGGAAACACGTTGATTAACAACGTCTAGCAAAGGGCTGAGAAATTCTGTTGTTTTTTCTTTTTCAAAACCGTTCTCGCTCAAGCGTGCCAGTTGGTTCGATATTTTCGTTAGCGCGCGTGTGTGTCCTATCTTGCAAAGTTTTTTCTCTACACGTGTCATCGACTCAAGAAAAAGTTTCTTGAGCATTTTTTCCACTTTGTTACCCGCATCGTCACGACCCTCCGAAAAGCGAATCAGTTCACGCCGGTCTTCAGGAACAGAAAAGAAAATATTATAGAAATCAACTAATGCTCTACTGCGCCAGCTTGCATTCTCATCTTGAAAGAATGGTCTTCCTTCATCTCCAAAATTAATAACATCAGAAATACGCATGTGCTGCGAAAAGCAAAATACAATATTCTTTTGAGTCTCAGAAAGAGTATTGAGTTCAAAATCCGGTTCTTCCTCTTCCTCCTGTTCGTAGCTTTCGAATCGGATCAACATCTCAGTAAATTTCAACCACCACGGATCAAGCTGCAGTGCGGGATAATCTTCTTCCATCTTTATGATCGCGTCGATCAACGGCCCTTTACGCTGTTCCTTGATAAAGTTTCTACCTTCAGGATTCCATAAGAGCCGGGTGAGACTTGTTGGTAAATCGTTCTCCTTGTCAATGCAGACAATCATCTCCAGCCACCAGCAGTTTAGTAATGCTTTAGGAAGATTACGGTGACTGATTTTCTCACTTTCACGTAAAAATATAGGCAGTGCGTGTCCGAGGAACATCTCACGCGGGATGATAATTTCCCCCCAGTTTGGGAGTTTACCAAGAACAAATGACTCTGTTTCTTGTTCCAGAATGGGACTCTTTTCTGCCGCAATATTTTCTTTCTCCCCTTCGCTTTCAGGATCAACTGCTTTCCCCTTTAATTCATATTCTGCAACAAGATTTTGTTTGAGGGTCCAGTCTTCTTCCGGAAAAACACCAATTGAAGAAAGAATTTTAAAACTCTTAGGCAAGTCAAAAGGCATCGGCGTGATCCCGCAGATCATGGCAGCAGGATTTAGCAGAAAATCGTTAAGCATCAACGAATAAGCCATACTACCTTCAGGCGAAACTAAAAAAGGGGTATGATGACCGTTGCGTTGTTTACGCAAAATATTGGTGAAAAAATATATTTCTGTGGTCGGATACTTTTTCGTGAGATAAGCCGTGGCCTGCTGTATTTTGAGATGTAATGGATATTCAATATCAGCTTCAACGTCCTTAGCCTGACTGTCCGAAAAAATTTCAATCAGCTTGACCATTCTGTTACTGTAGCCGACTTCCTGCTTTGACATAATCTGTTTTTCCAAACCTTCGTCTAGTTTAAAACTTTCAGTACTGAAGTGCTGTCTCAGCACTTTTATTGCTTCTGTAACATTTGCACGTGAAGTATAAGCAACCTTGTTGGAGAGGTGCTCAAAAAACTCGTTCAGTAACAGAGACAACTGAGAATTATGTGTCAAACTTTTTAAATAACAATCGACTTGTTTTTCTTCAGGAACAGTATCCGGAGACATGTTGTTGCTGATCGCATAGCGCCATAAAACCTGACGTGCGCCGGCATCATCTAGAAAAGTATGGCGATAAAACTGGACTAACCATTTCAAAATTATGTCCTTATTAAAATTCTTCAGTGAAAATGGGAATGCTTTTTGTTGAAGATCTCCGGCATTAATTTTTATAAATGAGAAAAAATTATTAAGCGGAGACAGTAAATCTTCACAATCAGGGAAAGCATTTAAAGTCGTGATGACTGCTTTCTGAAAAATATTTCTTTGATCTTCTGCAGGACAATTTTGTAAATGAACTTGAATTAAATTTCTTAACTCCTTGCGGAAACTACTGGCAAAGATAGTATCTATCGCACCCTGTTCATCTTCGTTGAGACCTATACTGGATCTTTCTTGGAAAGTCTCAATTGCAGAATTATGTAATTCGGTACGTTCTTTTGATGTTAGTGAAGTGCGGAAGTAATTATCATAAAAAGACTCCATTACATTTGCAATCATTGCCACCAAAAAATCCGCGTCATTCCAGTTGAATTGAAATTCGGGATTTGTGTTGATGATAACCTGCGCATCCATGTCTGAATCTGGTTTGTGTCCGATTCCTCCCAAACTACCGATGGTTGTGAGAGCCTTAATCATCTTGCCTGAATCTTGTTTAAAATGACTGACGAGGTCTTTACCGGCAAATTCCTGCTCCAGATGAGCATCCATTCCGGCCTCGCCTTTGATTGCATGTGAGGGTAAAAATCTTTCGATTCCTGCTATGCCGTGTATTGCATCTTTTTGAAAAACATCAAATGCAATACTACGCATTACAGGTTTTCCATCATCATTATACTTGCCTGTCTTTTCATATACTTCCAATGGAGGTGAATCCTCAGGATTAATATCAAAGATGAGCAGGCCTTCAAACATAGTTCGATGCATTTCTTCATCTGAAAGCTGCATCAGACTTTCTAATCGTAAGCGGTTTATCCGACCCATTTCATTAAATTCCCTTTGTGCATATTCTTTCCAACTTTTTAGCTGTTCTGTGTGATAGGAGCCACGCAGGGAATCACTGATTTTAGTCGTACTGAGGGATTGCAGTAATGTTTTAAATCCGGCTTCTGCAAACTCGCCTTGTGGGTTACATGGCACCTGCAGATTAAATGTATTCAGTAATTCCAGTTGTCTCTCGAGTTGGGAAAGGCCGGAGTTGGTCGTATCTGTAATCATAAGAAAACTATTAGAAAATTTTGGTGTAACTTCTATTTATAGCAAAAATACGTAAAAAACGGAATGTAATATTAATCGGAAGCAACATTATCAGAAGAGCACTGCTTAAGCAAAACAGACATGGATGAGTAGCTTTCTATTGCTCAGATAAGTTCTTCAATTTGCTAATAGCAGGATACAGCTGAGCATTTATAATCAACTCATTAAGCTGCGGGTTTTGAAGGAAATGAATAATATTATTCAAATTGGAAGGAGAATGTTCATGTATTTTCTAAAGACCATGCTGTAAATACCACGCAGACAAAACCTTTCAGTTTAAACTGATGGCTAATTATTTAGAGCTACCTTTGGATAAATCACTAAGACGACCCAAGAGTCCAGATTTTTCCTTACCAAGTAGCGGAGCGAGTTTTTGGAGACGTTCACGTACCAGACTGCCACTTTGCTGTCGCTTTATTTTTACGTTAGCATTGGCGAGTTTACTTGCGGAAACAATGTTTGAATCATTGACGTCAGCAGGACGTAAAATTCCAGTAAGAGTGGTAATGTAACGGACTTGATTACGCTGTCGATAATCTATTTTTTGTCCTTTTATGAGCATATTCCCATTCGGAAGTACCCTGATTACACGCGCAGATATACCATCCAGATTTCTTAAAATATCGTTTTGTTCTTCCTCTATCGCATCCCTTAATGTCAAGGATTCCAAGGCAACATTTGCCGTTTCTGCTCCTCCTGCTGGCTGACCTTCAGCTGCTAAATTTGGAGGCGGAGAGTTTACGATTAGACCCACTTCGTTAATACTCAGCAAGTCTCCACGAAAGCGTGCACGGTGATCACGGAGTAGATTCCCAAAAGATGATTCGTAACGCCAGAGGGAGCCTTCATAGATATTTCTGCTGGATGAAATTCGTTTGCGGCGTAAACGTTTTGATGTCAGCCTTAATTTGTCATTTTGTTTTTTTAAAGCATTTGCCACTAAAATTTCAGCGGGAGGTTGTGGTTGTGGTATTTGAGGAAGACAACCAGCAAGGCTCAATACTAGCAGCGAAGCCAGTAAGTATTTTAAGGACGGTAAAAATGTGTGAAGTAAATGTGGCACTTTTAAAACAATAGAGAAAAATTTATATTGAAAATATTAAGTCTGTGCTTCATTTTTGTTATGCATTACAAGAGAAGTTATTTTGACTGTGTTTTCAAAATAAATTACACTCTGGTCTAATTTCAACAGTCATAGGAATCATTACTTTCAGGACTTTGTATGGTCTCGGTAAAGCAAGTCTCTTTGATTAATTTACCAGTACAACATTTCTGGTTTTTACAGTGGCAAAAACCACGATTTTGCTGTCTAGATTTTTCACAGGAATTCTCTCTCCCTTCCTACCTTTTGCCATAGAAATGCCCGGAGCAGAAAGACGTAGAAATGGAGTGTCAAAAACGATCTGTAATCGATCACCTGATTTTACCAGTGGTGGTGCGGAGACTGTATTTACTCTGATTGCTTCGCTTGGATTTATTGTACGGTTAGAAATTTTTCCAATCAGATGATTTTTGTCTGTTACATATTCACGTGGCATCCTGTCCACATTTTTTCGGACTTTCAGTAAATCCGATTCTTCAATAATCTGGTTCCGCCTGATAGTATCACGGGCAATAAAAACTTCTTTGTATAATTTCAGATAGGTTCGTACAGTAACAATCCTAACTGCTTCACCGTCGATACTGAATTCAACCTCATAATTCCGGTAGCCGCCTTCTTTCTTATACTTTCCTTTAGAAGTGATGACGTAGCTTACTTGACCTCTAGGCAGGAAAATATCTCTCGTTTTTGCAAGTAGACGTGGTTTTAAGTCCTCATTCTTATTAGCTTCCCGGATGTGTTTCAGGACAACCTGGTCTATGTCTTTACCGGTTACTTTGAGGGCTGCACGCTGAATGCTGCTTGATTCCGAACCTGGAAAAACAAAGCGTTTGACGTTGATTTTCTGAGAACGTAAACGCGAGAGAATTAAAGAGCGTGTAACGGTTAATTTTCGGCCTGGTAATGGAGAACGACCGATGACGGTTTTGCTGATTTTTTCCAATAGCAGAACGTCTTCTCCTTCAATTTGGGAAATTTCTCCAAGTCGATATTCATTACTGTTAATGACGGAAGACTGAGGCAGAAATATCTTGATCAACTGTTCATCAGGAAGACTGCTTCCTTTAGAAAAAGCTGTTCCGGAACTGAGCAATAATAACAGCACCAAGAATACGTTACTGTATGGAAAACCTCTAATCGTTCTACCTTTTTTTTTAACCACAGACCCTGTTCGTAATTACTGGTGTTTAGTTCAGACTGTTTAGCTTGAACTTGTTTTTGCTTTTACTGGATATAAGACCTGATTAATTAACGTACAAGATTGTTGGTGTTTTGCAGCATTTCATCTGCAGACTGTATGGCTTTTGAATTTACTTCATATGCACGCTGTGCTGTTATCATATTTACCATTTCTTCCACCAGTGAAACATTTGAACGTTCTAAAAATCCCTGCGAGAGAGATCCCATATTACTTGAACCAGGTGCGTCAACAATTGCGTTTCCGGATGCAGGAGTTGAGAGGAAAAGGTTTTTTCCAATAGGTGTTAGTCCGGACGGATTTTGAAAACGTGCCAATTGAATGCTTCCGAGTGCTTCAGGTAAATTGTCATCTCTCAGAAAAACTGAGACTGTACCATCTATGCCAATTTGTACTTTTCTTGTATCGGCAGGAATGTTGATTTCAGGGTCCATCAGCATTCCGTCATTTGTTACCATACGTCCCATGCCGTCGACGTTGAAATGTCCGTCCCTAGAATATGCGATGATTCCATTAGGCTGCAGTATTTGAAAAAAACCCATACCGTCAATACTCATATCCATATCATTGCCGGTGTTCTCCATGTTGCCCGGAGTATGAATCTTATCAATGCTCACATACTTCACACCATGACCCACGTGAATTCCAACCGGAACCTGTGTGGAAACTGAAGAAGGAACCCCAGCATTCCGTTCATTGTAATACAGTAAATCCTGAAACTGGACTTTGCTTTTTTTAAAACCGGTTGTGTTAACGTTTGCCAGGTTGTTAGCAGTTGTATCAATATTTCTTTGCTGGGCCTGCATTCCGGTAGCAGCTGTATAAAGTGCACGCATCATAAGCGGTAAACTCCTGAGTCAGATTGTTACTGTGGAAAATAATTTCTAAATAATTGATTAAGCCTGAACCATACTAATGGCTTTTTCATCTAATTTATCCAGTCTTGTAAGAGCTCTGTGTACTGTCTCATAAGCACGTGTTGCGGTGATCATACGAGTCATTTCGAGCATGCTGTTCACATTTGAATCTTCAAGCATTCCCTGCTTGAGCTGAATTTCTTCGGATTCAAGCGGCAGATCATTACTGTTAACCGGCGCAAAAAATCCCTGTCCCAGCTTTTGCAGTTGGTCTTGATTTGCGAAACGTACCAGGCGGAAGCTGTCTGCAAGAACTTCGTCAACACTGAGCTGTCCACTTTCATTAACTTGAATTGCCCCTTCTTTAATGGTAATAACACCGTTTGTTCCAAGAACCGGATATCCATCATTGGTCACAATACGGCCGGACGCATCAAGTTGAAAATTCCCAGCGCGTGTATATCTTTCGCCCTGAGGTGTATCAATGGTGAAAAAACCATCATTAGCCANNGTTCACCCTGAGGTGTATTAATGGTGAAAAAACCGTCATTAGCCAGAGCAAAATCCAGATCATTACCTGTGGTACGCATTCTTCCGGGTTCAAAATTTTTCCCAATTTCATCTACTATTACCGCAGATTTGTCCATGCCTACATAGTCATCGAGATATTCGTGAGACAAAAAGCGTTCCTCCAGTGATTCAGGTGCTACACGTTGCGCATTGGAAAGAACTTCTCTGAATGACGGCTGATCTTCTTTGAAACCAACTGTGTTGACGTTGGCCAAATTATTTGATACAGTCTCCATTTTACGCTCAATCACTCCTGCTGCTTGAACCAGACTGGTCATCCCGCTCATAAGGTTTCCTGAATAGTGGTGAATTAGATTTTTTGAACTTTTTGACTGTTTTGGTAAAAGCAAGCAACATACCAGATCGTTACAAGTGCCGAGTGTAATCCGCAAGCAGTGAGGAATCACTTGTTTTAGCCGCAGATGCGTTAATGAAGCACGACCGTTTTTTACTTTGTGGGTAATAGTTCTGTTGTTTGGGTTGAAGAGATTTCAACATCCTCCTCTGCATTTTGGTTTTTATCTTTAAGGTGAGCAGAGAATTGTTCTTGCCGTTTCTGCGGTTTATCTCAATGCGGTGAATCTGAGCCAGCTGAAACATGCTGCACAAGAATTGAGCAGTTGCTTAAAAAATGTGCGAATATTATTGCTGAATTAAAAATTATACTGTAAAATCAGCATAATAATTTGTGGCTTGGTATTTGCCTTTAGTATGAAGTTGTGTTTTTTTATGCCACTTTTTTGTGGTTAATTAATAATTGAAAATAGTTAAAAAGGAAGAAGTTATGACTACGCCGAAAGAGGTAATTGAATTTGCAAAAGAAAATGATGCGGTTATGGTGGACATGAAGTTCATCGATTTT
>ENA-UZWW01017080-UZWW01017080.1-metagenome-genome-assembly--contig:-Day-5--50m-contig-17080_pt1 | contig 11315 bp, 11 predicted proteins | sample MGYA00260348_ERZ794908 | MGnify/ENA metagenome assembly ERZ794908
ACTGATTCAGGAAATTCAATAAAACTTTATGCTGAAGGCTACCGCAGTGGAATAATGGTGCTGGATGAAATAAAAAATCTTTTAGATAAAGCCGGACCTTCTTCGTTAGAAGTCCTCGAACAGAAATTCAGAAGTTGGCTGGAAACTTGACTCTCTGTTAACTGTAAAACACATCCTTGCATACCTTTCCAGGCTTGAAAAACTCATAGGCCCCTAGCGGGCAGGTTGAGGAATTTTTTCAAAAACCTTATCTTAAATCTTAGTTGCTGAAAAATGTCTGAATTATCTTTGCTGGCAATTGCGCTTGGCGGCGCTTTTGGTTCTGTCTCCAGATTTTTAGTTGCCAGAGAAATGGGACGACGGCTTGGAGATTTTCTGCCTTTCGGAACTCTCGTCGTAAATGTGCTTGGTTCACTGGCACTCGGTTGGCTGGCGACTGTTTTTCTAGATCGCCCAGAAATCAACAGCGCGCTGCGGCTTGGCATTGCAGTCGGGTTTTTAGGCGCCTTCACCACTTTTTCTACTTTCAGCCTTGAATCTGTTCAACTATTACTTAGCGGCGCCGTCTGGCGTGCCCTGCTCAATGTCTCGGCCAATACAGTAGTCTGCCTTGGAATGTGCTATCTGGGAACACAATTGGCACGTTTGAGTTGATATTGAGACTCTTGCTCAAGGAGAATTAATCAGCAGGAACGAGTTTAATATTTCTTTTCGCGTCCACTTTACTTTGCCACATTTTTCCCAGTTGTTCACGGCTAACATTCGGGACCTCGGTATTTGACCTCAGTGCGGATTGACCACGCTTTATCACCGGAATTCCGGAAGGCACAAGGTTTAAGCGCTTATCAGCATCCTCCTCTATCAAGGCAAATTCGAAAAAACCACTGCTTTTGCTTTTGACCAAGACCTGTTTATTTTGTGTTTCAATCCAGCTGAAATTCTCATCACCCTTGAGATGGGCTTGAAAAGTTGAACCGTCAGGTTGGGCAAAGGTTATTAAAAATGGTGCAGCGGGAACCGCCATTAAATCTATGGCAAAACCGCTGAGCAGAACAATAGTCAAACTGATGAGTTTNNGCCCGAAGAAGAGTTGTCATAGAGTTTACTACTCGGGGTACTGCTGTTATCAAATGTCGCACTATTAGAACTGTAAAAGAGATGTGTGGTTCTACCTTGGGATAAAGCATCGTCCAGATCGGCGTCGTTGGCCTCCTCCAGGTCAAGCAACGGTGGGGATTGGGACTCGCAATTATTATAAGCATAACAAGTACTGAGAATATCTTTTACATGCCATATTGCCACTCCTCCTGTATAAAGGGTATCGTTATTCAAAAAAATTGAATTTTCACTACCATAAAGGATTGTAAAATAGAGGCCCCTATCGTACCCTCCAGGGCTGCGGTTTTCAAAGAGGAAGTACTCATCGCTGGTTGAAGTTGAAGCTTTGTAGATTCCGCATGAGCTGGCGTGTGTACTGCTCTGATAAACCGCGGGCAATGTGATGCTGTTTGTTCCGTTGTCAACCGTTTGAGGGACACATGCACTAATTTTTTCTTTGCTCCAGGCACTGAAGTGTACCGGTGTCGCACCTGCATATTCGCTGCTTGATTTATAACCCCAGGCTCCTCCTCCCATCAGTCCAAAATTACCAATACCTGAGCTTATTGGTGTTAGTCTAGTGTCATATAAATCCGGCAGAAGGAAGTAGGCATGTCCCAGTTCGTGAGCCATCACACCAATAGTAGCATCCCAGGTGTTACTCGAACTTGAGCCCTGACGTTCCCCAAACTGCGAATATCCATTTTGTCCGTAAGTGATACCATCATAAGAGTTAAGTCCTAATAAACTCACACCGTCCAGTGTAATTCCATGTTCACCTTCATCTACATAATCGTCATCACCATTCTTGTCACAAAGTAGTGCAGAAGCCTGTCCCCAAACTCCACCTGGAGAATTGATGTTAGATGCGCTTTCTCCACCTGCTACCAGAAAAATTACCTGCAGTTCGGTCACGCTGAGCTTACCGTTGCTGTCTGTATCATAAGCAGCAAAATTAATGCTTGAATCTGCTTCAGTGATTGCTTTTGCAGCATAACAGGCCCAGGAGTTTTTCTGGGTGTTAGGGTGATTTTCCGGCATATTAACTGTTATAACTCCGTCATTGGAACAGCCATATGTCTCAGTAGCAGGAGTAAATTGATATTTGTCATAAGTGGTTTCAGCCAAATAATGATTCATTTGCCCGTCACTGGTACCAAACATTTTACTTGCCCAAGTTGTTTCGTCACTACTAAAACATGCATTATTATACTGCACGCGAACCATCAGTAATGGGACCTTCGTGGAGGCCGTTAATGTACTGTTTACTGTGCACGAACCTTTATCAGAAGGCGTAGTTGTATAACATGAAGAAGAAGAAGAAGAACTGCTGCTGCTTGATTTTTCTTTTTTGCTACATGAAAAAAGAAACAATATTGTTAGAAGTAGAAGCAGGAAGGCAATGCCAAAATATTTCTTTAAATATTTCATCTAGTCCTTTCTAATTAAAACAGACAATATTTTTGAACAGCATTGTCTAATCCGCAAAAAGACTAAAACCATTTGATTTCTGGTGATAGTGAAATTCTATTTCAGATACCACTTTTATATAACGGAGATTTATCGCCACGGTCTAAATGGCAATTTATATTTTCATGAACAACATACATTTTTATTTCTGATATTCAGATGCATGTCAGCAAAGAAGTTAGAAACAATCAAGGGAGGCTGGCGGAGAGAGAGGGATTCGAACCCTCGGAACGGTTGCCCGCTCACGTGATTTCCAATCACGCACCTTCGGCCACTCGGTCACCTCTCCGGAATAGAATTGCTTTGTCTAATCAAAGCCATTTCAAACCTTATAATTCTAACGGAGCATGCCGATCCGTGCAAGCTTTTTGCAAAGCTTTCTCAGGATTTATCTTTCCATGATCCGCTTTTGCTTGTCTTAGTGCGACAGGCTTTGTATGCTATAAGATTGTTTTATTCCTAATAATTTCAACAGATTTTATGAATTTACTTAACTTTAGTCACAGTATTCCATCTTTGTTTGTTCTGAGTTTCAGAATTTATCAAAAGAATTTCATTTCAATCTTGTTTTTAACCGCAGCATTGGTGGCACCTGCATTTTTTTTGGGTTTTGCAGGCTGGGGTGAAACGGAGAGTATCGTGTTTTTTCTTTCAGTTCATTTATTGGAAGGCGCGATCACGCTTGGAGTCATTGGCTTAGCTTTTGGCAGTTTTTTCCCTACTCTTTCTGTCCTGCGTGCCTTCCGCTCACCTTTGTTTCTGGGATCAATACACGTAGCAATCCTACAGTATCTGCTTTTCATCACTGGAGTGATGGGACTGACTCTGCCGTTTCCTTTCAGCATCCTAGTAGTCACTCTCTGGCTGGGTGGATTGTTACTGACTTCAATGGCACAGCCGGTGTTTATCGTTGAAGGTGTTCGAGGTATGCGCGCACTGGTACGAAGCATACAGCTCGCACGGGGTGATTTGTCACGTGTTTTTATTGTTGTCGTGATTAGTACTGTTTTACAGTTTATTGTTTTTGCATTACTATTTACAATTTTTATGCCGGACCTAAATTTAAATATTGAACCGAATGAAAGCGGTGCCCTACCAATTTTACTGTCTGAAATATTGAATGATCCTGGAGTTACTTTGGCAATCCGTTGGTCACAATATTTAGCGTCTCTACTCTTTTATCCATTTGCCTCACTTTTGAGTACATTCCTTTATTTTGATTTGGCACAACGGCAACAGGGACTCAATGTGGAACACCTCGAAAAATTTTCAAATCAGCTGTTCGGCACCGACCTTAATGAAAAAACAGCAGCAGAAAAACCAGTTAATGAAGAGGGAGTTATCGACCCACCGGTCACAGAAACAATTGATCCAGAGACGGCCGTAGAAGATAAAGAAAAATGAAAATCCGCTCTGCAGAATTTATCCTCAGTGCATCTTCACCATGGCAGTTTCCTCCACCCACACTACCGGAAATTGCATTCGCTGGACGTTCAAATGTTGGTAAATCCACGCTGATAAATTCCTTGCTTAATCGTAAAAAACTGGTAAAGACCAGTTCCACTCCGGGCAAAACTCAGTTGATAAATTTTTTTAATATTAATGACAAGTTTCACTTTGTCGACCTTCCGGGATATGGATTTGCTAAAGTTCCAGAAAATGTTCGGAAACAATGGCAACGCCTGATTGAGTCTTATCTTCAGGAACGTGAATCACTCCGCAACGTTGTACTGATTGTTGATAGCAGACACGGACCTACCGCGCAGGATCGACAGCTCAAGGAGTGGCTGGACTATTATGAACGCCCGGTATTGATTGTAGCGAGTAAAGTTGATAAATTAAAACGTGGGCAGATTCAAAAAAATTTGAAAATAATTCGGCAGGATCTTGCACTTGACACAACTCCACTGGCGCATTCGTCTTTAGAAAAAGGAAGGCGTGAAGAAATCTGGAAAAATTTGAACCCGTGGCTTGAGGAAGAATGAAGTACCAGTAAATGGTACTAAAATAATATTATTCCGAGTTAAACGAGAAATCTTCTAAAAGCTGCCACGCTAAGATCATTAAGATTTCTCACTGTTTTCGGAATTTAACGAATGTACTTGTGCCTGTACACTTCTTTAAATTAAGTTCAGGATGCGGAATTTACGATCTCTGTCTGAGAGAAGAAGTAAGAACTTTCAATTGCAGCATTTTCCAGACTGTCTGAACCGTGGACAGTATTCTCACCAAGACTTTCCGCAAAATCACGTCTGATAGTACCCTCATCTGCATCATCAGGATTTGTTGCACCCATTATTTCACGGTGATGCAGCACAGCGTTTTCGCCTTCCAGAATTGAGACAACAACAGGTCCGGAACACATGAATTCTGTTAGTTCACCGAAAAAAGGACGTTCACTGTGAACTGCATAAAAGCCCTCTGCCTCGCTTTTTGACATGTGAATCATTTTGGTCGCTACTATGCGTAGCTCTTTTTCTTCAAAACGGCTGAGTATCTTTCCTACGAGATTGCGGCGTACACCGTCTGGTTTGATGATTGAAAATGTTTGTTCTAATGCCATTTTTTTCTTTCTTGTTGGGGTTAATAGTTTTTTTAAATTTATTAAAACTGAACAATGTGACTGGACACACGTAACAATGCTATGTCCAAGACACCACTAAGTGAGAGTACAGAAATTTTTTAAGAGCTGCAGTCCAGCATTCTGACTTTTTTCCGGATGAAACTGAACTCCCCATAAGTTATCTTTACGGACAACGGACGTAAAATCATATCCGTAACTGCTGAGTCCCAAAACATGCTCACTGTTTTCCGCAAGCAGATGGTAGGAATGCACGAAATAAAAGTGCATCTCATCAGCAACTTCCTGAAAGAGAGGATCTTCTTTCTGCTGTGAAACCTGATTCCAGCCCATTTGCGGAATTTTGAGCTGGTGTTTAAAACGTTTCACCTTGCCTGGAATCCAGCCCAGACCAGCGTGTGTTCCATCTTCTTCACTTTGATCCATCAGTAATTGCGCACCTACGCAAATACCAAGCAAAGGGGTTCCAGCTTCAACTTTTTCCTGCAGTACCTCGAGCATACCCGACTTTCTCAACTGTTCCATTGCCGGAGCAAAAGCACCTACTCCTGGCAGCAGAATACGGTCTGCTTTGCGGATATCATCCGCAACCGAAACAAGCCGATTTTCCACAGATGAGAAATCGAGCGCGTTTTTCAGATTATGCAGATTTCCTACTTTGTAATCAATGATTACGTTCATGCCATTCAGAGAATTCCTTTTGTAGAAACCACATCTTTGCGACGTGGATCAAGCTCAACGGCCGCTCGTAAAGCACGTCCCAGTGACTTGAACATTCCCTCGCATTTGTGATGATCGTTGATTCCATACAAAATTGACAAGTGCAGGGTCATCCTCGAAGAGACAGAAAGTGACTTGAAAAAATGGGTTATCATCTGAGTGTCCAAGTAACCAATCATCGGTTGTGTGAATTCCCCGTGGAAGACGAATTCCGGACGCCCGGACAAATCTAAAGCCGCCCTGACTAACGCTTCGTCCATAGGGACATAAGAATGACCGTATCGAAATACACCCTTCTTTTCACCAACTGCTTCAGCCAGAGCGCTTCCGAGGGCAAGGGCAATATCTTCTGTAGTATGATGAGTATCAATTTCCAAATCACCGTCACATTTTAATTTTAAGTCAAACATCCCGTGGAATGCCCACAAATCAAGCATGTGATCCAGAAAACCGATTCCGCTCTTGATGTCTGTTTCACCGGATCCGTCCAGATTCAATACTAGTTTAATAGCAGTTTCATTTGTTTTTCGTTCAATCTTAGCGACTCTTTTTTTCTTCATAGTCCCCTCTTTTGATGTTATAAAAGTTCAGTTTAGAATGAGTAAGTTAAACGTCCAGCAAAGTGATAAATAATATCTTTACTTCCGGTAGGTACTGTTTGGTCATCATAACTGAATGCTCTCCCCGGTTGAAACGCGTTTATATCCATGTCTATTTTTGCGTGCCCCGCATAGAGCATCGTAAAAGTGTTATCCAACTCAATACCAATCATGCTTGCTTTTGAGCCATGTGCGTCAAGTACAGGTTTGATGCGCTTTAATTCGTAAATGCCTAACCGATAAACCGCGGTTGTTTCAGGAATATCATAACGATAGCGAAAACCGCCAAGTTGAGTATTGTTTATTGAATGTCCAAGACCGGTACCGCTGTTAAGGTAAGGGCTACCTCCATTAAAATAAAACTGGGTGCCTCGGTAGGTGCCCGGAGATATTTCAAAATATCCATCCAGACTGCGCTGATAATTTACTCCGCTGCGACTGTTGTCAGCAAGCTGTTCATCTCCGCGCGCCATCATACCGATGAGAGTAAATTGATCTCCGGGTGTTTTCCAATTTAGTTCCATTTCCGCAGCGCCGCCAGAAATTTTTCTTTTATCAAGATTGTGTCGGTCATCATAACGATAGTAGTCGCGGTTTCCCTGATTCGAAACAACATCCGCATATACCGACCAGACGGGAGTTTCCCACTGCATACGCAGTCCAAAATACTCCTGCTCGTTCGCACTCCAGTAAATCGGTTTGCAGTCTGAATTGAGCGTGTACGCAACCAGACTGCTGTCACAACTGCTGTCCGAAGTAAACCCGCTGCTTTCTAGGCTGGTGAGAGTACTGTTGGAGAGACGCTTTGCAGGAACATTATTCTGACCGAGAGGTACATCGTGTTCGGTGTATTTTATCCGGAAAATCTCTATGCGCAAAGAATCGCTGATTTCACCCTGAGAATCAACCTCATGCCAGAAGGGATAATCCAATGAAAAATAATACATCCAGTCTCCATCAGCGGATGATAGTTTCATCCCGCCAATTTCATAACACCAAGTCCCAGCTTTGCAGCGTTGAGAATAACCGCTGAGGATTCCCGCAAAGACCTTACCTTTCCGGTCGCCGATGTTGATCACCTGTTTGCCTATTTTTGTCTCTTCATTCGGATTCCTGTTGATTTCCAGATACGATTGCCTAGCATAGATATTTACCGCTTGTGAATCAGCAGCTGTCGTGCGTGAACTACGAGATTCTCTGATATCTGACTGATAAATCGGTTCCTGATTTGTCGCAAGTTCTAGGTTGATAGAAATTATCCTATGCACTGTTGAGCGTAGTCTCAGACGTATATCCTGGTCAAAAGAAAATTCTTCCGGAGAATTTGTTTCTGTACGTGAAAGAGGAAGTGCCGAAGATCTTATCTTTGAAGTACGGAACCTGTAATCTCCTGATAGTTCAACACCCGGTGAAAAAGTGAGGTGCTCTTCACGCTCAGTGTAATCACCTCTCTCGAGTGGAACAAAATATGATTGTGCATACGCTGAGCCGGAAGTACTCAACAATACAAGGAAAATAAATGCAGGAGATAGTGAAAGCAACCGGATAAAAAATACCCGCGAACAGTAAATCATAATAGTCTGAATTAAAAGAGGATATTTGAATTTAATTAATTCATAAAGAGGATAATATCTACATGAATCTTAGTAGAACAGGCTCAGAAAAGCAAGTTTATTCAGTTGGTTGTTTGTCTTAATTATTTCACAAACAACAGCTCGTCGATGATACGGTCGCGGTCTTTATTGCTGCTTTTTAACTCTTGACTCAATTTAAGGTTAACTTCCATTTGATTCACTGACCAACGTGTGACGGCACGTATCAGATCATCTGCGAGTCCAAGACACAGTCCACATTTATTTAATAAGTCTTTCTCACTTTTCTTGAGACTACCATCAATCACGGCAATAGCCCCAAGGTAGAAGAAAACTTTGATAGCAAGATCCAACTCCATCTTGATCTCTTTTACTTCAAAGAGATTCCGTTCTTTTACTTTTTTCATCAAATCATGTACTTCATCGCGGCTTTCGAGCAGTTCGATTGCTTCTTGTAGCGCCACAAACTCATGTTTCTCGATAATGCCGTCTACAATAACTATGTTCGCGATGGCGTTTACTATCCAGTCCCTGATTTCTTTAGAAGCATCCTCAAAGAGGTTCTTGCCTAGATCACGATCTAAATGAAGTTTATACATAAAGTTTTACCGGTTGAATTTTGCTAGGATAAAATTAAAACTCTACAAAATAATAAAAACTGATCTATGACTCAATATTCAGTCATTTACGAAAACAGAAAGTAATAAAAAAAAGCAGCAGTTGTTGAGTTCTGCCTGAAATTCAAATTTTATGACTTTCAGCATAAATTTTTATAAGCTCAATCCAAAGCAATATTTTCATGCAACAGTTCACGCTTAGCGTTGCTGTAACGTCCGACACCATGACCGTTACCATACAGTTTGTATTTATAAATTACCAGACCCTCAAGGCCAACAGGCCCACGGGCATGTATCTTACCAGTACTCACCCCGACTTCTGCTCCTAATCCATAACGAAATCCGTCTGCAAAACGTGTTGACGCATTCCAAAATACTCCTGCAGAGTCAACTGTGTTCATGAACCATTCCGCCAGTTCCGCGTTTTCAGTTACTATTGTATCAGTATGTTTTGAACCGTAATGATTTATGTGTTGAACTGCTGCTTCCGCGGATTTTACAGATTTAACCGCAAGTATCAAATCAATGTATTCCGTTTTCCAGTCTTCTTCATCAGCCTTTTTCAATTTCAATTGAGGGAAATTCTGCAGACGTTTTTCAGTTTCAGCACAAACCCTCAATTCTACTCCAGCATCCTGCATTTTTCGTAAAATATCGGCGAGCAGTTTATCCGTAAAATTTTGATGGACGAGTAAAGTCTCGGATGCATTGCAGACAGCCGGGTAATCCAGTTTTGAGTCAAGAGAAACTTCCAGGCTTTTTGCTTCATCTGCTGCCTCATCCAGAAAGACGTGACATATTCCGTCCGCATGACCCAACACCGGAACCTGGGCATTTTTTTGAATATACTGAACCAATTCGTTGCTGCCGCGTGGAATTATCAAATCAAGCTCCGCACTCATTTTCACCAGTTCTGCAACTTCATCCCTACTTTCTACTAGACCGACAGAGGTTTCCGGAGCAGAATTACTAGCGCTCAGAGTTTTACGAATAAGTCCTGCCAAAACGCGATTTGAATTTTGTGCTTCTTTACCACCTTTTAGAATTACGGCATTTCCGGATTTTAAGGCTAAAGCGGAAATCTGAATTACTACATCCGGGCGTGATTCAAATATCACCAGTATAACACCAATCGGACACGAAACACGGAAGAGCTCAAGCCCTTCATCAAGACGGGTCCCTTGGATGACTTTTCCTGAAGGATCAGGCAATGCGGCAACACTTTCACAATTTTTCGCCATCTGCTCAATCTTGTCTTCATTCAGTAAAACGCGTTTGCAGGCGCTCTCAGAAAGTTCTCCACTTTCCAGCATCTTTCCTGCCTCTACCATGTCCCTGGAATTCTCTGCTAAAATTCTCGCAGAGTTTTCACGCAGGGATTTTGCCAGATCGTTAAGTATTTTATTTTTTGCTGAATTATCCAGATTCGCCAAAACGAGAGACGCTTCACGTGCCTTCTGCACTTGCTGGCTGATTGCAGAAGATATCTGTGGACTATTCATTTTAAATTATCTATCTACAATTTACGGATTGAACGCTGCTTAAAATAAACCGCTGACTGTGAATTCAAAACGGTCAGGAGTTTCACTGGGGCGCTTGTCCAACTTGGAGCCATATTCAAAACGCAGAACACCCATTGGCGTAATCACCCTTACACCAAAACCTGCACTTTTACGTAAATCAATAAATGCTGGTTCTGTCTCACCCAGCAATTGATATTGCCTTGATTCTGCATTTATGTTTCCTGCGTCCAAAAAGAACACTCCACGAACAAAACTGTTCTCATCTTGACTGAGGGGAAAGAGTAACTCAAGATTAAAAACTCTCTCGGAAACACCTCCGCTTTTCAATTCCTGTAGTTCACTTGAGTTTAAACCTACAGTTCTGCTGTCATAAGTTTTTGTCTGTTGATATCCAAGTTCGTCTGTAATCACCCGATAGGCAATATTGTTCCTCTGCTCACTTGAACCGTATGGACCTGAAATGTTGAAATAGTAATGACCACGTACTGAATCGATTCCGCCAAGACGATAACGATCTTCGGAAGGTATCGGCGAAGATCCCTGTTGCTGCAACAGTCCCAAACGACCTTTGGCCATTAAAATAACAGTGTTGTTCGTATTAAGTGCCCAAAACTGCTGGTACTGAAGTTGGTATTCACGCAACTGTATATTTCCTCCGAAAGGCGTTCCGGTTTGAATCATACGCATGGAAGTCTTGATACCCGCACTCGGAAATACAGGATGATTGACTGTGTTGTATGTCAGTGACGGCGATAGAGAACGTTTGTAAAGATCATTATCGGAACCGGAATAAAGACGGTCAAGCGCGCTGATTTGTGTGCCAAATCGTAAATCACGGAAATACAAAGGCATTCCCAAACTGAAACCATAATTGTTCTCTGTGATTATTCCTCGTTCAAATTCAGTCGAATCCTCAATCTTGCTTCTTGATGAAAAAATCGAACCTGAAACCTGTGAATCAAAAAGTCTTGGATCAATCAGGGTTGCATCAAATTTTTGTTGTACACTCTGTTCAGCAAACTGCGCGCTGAAACGTAAAGTACGACCAGTTCCAAGCAGGTTGCCTTTTGAAAGGGTCACCCCCCCGCTGAAACCGGAAAAATCACTGTAACCCA
>ENA-UZWW01000748-UZWW01000748.1-metagenome-genome-assembly--contig:-Day-5--50m-contig-748_pt1 | contig 11289 bp, 10 predicted proteins | sample MGYA00260348_ERZ794908 | MGnify/ENA metagenome assembly ERZ794908
ACTGCTGTTTTAAGTTTTAGCTTCAATTTATCAATCATATCTCTTAATTCATTAGGCCCCTGATTATCAATAACTTGACTTAAGTAATCAAAATTATCTATTTTTGATGTTTTTGAAAGCATCTCATCGGTTTGATTCAATGCTAATTCTGATTTTAGTTGGTTTTGTATTTTTTCATTCTCTTTAAGTTGAGTGAGCAGTGAGGATACTTTTGATGGTATTTCTGATGTTTTGGTATTTAAGTCTTTGGAGATTATAGTTAATATTTCTTCTTGATCATTTAAAAATTTAAGGAGATTAATACCTGTAACACCTTCAATTCTTCGGATGCCTGAGGCAACACCTGTCTCAGAATAGATTTTAAAGAGACCAATATCCCCTGTATTTCCTACGTGAGTGCCTCCACATAGCTCGATACTATTTCCAATATTTAATACGCGAACTTCTGAATCGTATTTTTCTCCAAAAAGCATTAAAGCACCTGACTCTTTTGCCTTATCTATTGACATCATTTGTGTAGTTGTCATTTTATTAGTTAAAATTTCATTATTAACAATAGATTCTATTTGATGAATTTCTTCATTTGAAATAGATTTTGAATGAGAAAAATCAAATCGTGTTTTTAGGTTGTCTACGAGAGAACCTTTTTGTTCAACATGATCACCCAAAACAATTTTTAATGCTTTATGAAGCAGATGGGTGACAGAATGATTTCTTTTAATATCATTCCTTCTATGTTCATCAATAAATACCTCAACTTGTTCATTGCATTTTAAGGAACCAGATTCAAGAATCCCGACATGACCAAATACATTTTTTTTAATTTTTACCGTATCTCGTACATTAAATTTTCCGTTGTTAGTTTTAATATAGCCAGTATCACCAACTTGCCCTCCTGACTCTGCGTAAAACGGAGTTTTGTCTAAAATAAGGATTGCTTCTCCCCCTTTTTTTATCTCCTCCACTTCATCACCATCTCTAAACATTCCTAAAATTTCTGAAGAAGAATGAATATCGATATAACCTAAAAATTCTGTCTCTTTACCTCCGTAAGGTAAAGTTTTAATTTTATTAAACTTACCAGATTCACGTGCCATTTTTTTTTGAGATTTCATAGATACCTCAAATGCCTCAGTATCAATTTCAATTTTATTTTCTCTACAAATATCAGCTGTAAGATCAAGAGGAAACCCATATGTATCATGTAACTTAAAAGCAATTTCACCATCAAGTATAGATACATTTTTATTCTTAATGCCATTTATTGACTGTTCGAGAATAGACATTCCGTTCTCAATTGTTATGAAGAAACGTTCTTCTTCTAAGAAGATTTCATTTGAAATTAATTTTCTTTTTTCGGAAGATATATTTTTTTCATCGTCCATTAACTTTAAAACTAATGGTACGAGTTTATTAAAGAATGGCTTATTACAGCCAAGCTTATAACCATGCCTTATCGCTCTTCGAATAATTCTTCTTAAAACGTAACCTCTACCTTCATTTGCAGGCAGCACACCGTCTTTAATAAGATAGGTAGATGTTCTTATATGATCTGCAATTACTTTAAGTGAGTTATGCTCAAGATTTTTTGTATTTGTAATTTTGCCAATTTCAGCAATTAAAGTTTTAAATAAATCAATTTCATAGTTTGAGTGGACATTTTGAAGTATTGCAGAAATTCTCTCTAATCCCATACCTGTATCAACTGATGGCTTTGGGAGAAGATGCATTTTACCTTGCTCATCTCGATTGTACTGCATAAAAACTAAATTCCAAATCTCAATGAAGCGATCACCATCTTCATCTTTTGTGCCTGGGGGACCTCCAAAATAATCTTTCCCATGATCATAAAAAATTTCACTACATGGACCACAAGGACCAGTATCTCCCATCATCCAAAAATTATCTGAGGCATACTTAGTTCCTTTATTATCTCCAATAAGAATAATTTTTTCTTTAGGTAAGCCTATTTTCTTTGACCAGATTTCTAGTGCCTCTTTATCTTCTTCATAAACAGTGACTAATAATTTTTCCTTCGGAATTTTGTAGATCTCTGTCAAAAGCTCCCATGCGTAAGAGATAGCTTCTTTTTTAAAGTAATCTCCAAAGCTGAAGTTACCAAGCATTTCAAAAAAAGTTAAATGCCTTGCTGTATATCCAACATTTTCTAAATCATTATGCTTTCCCCCTGCGCGAACACAGCGCTGACTTGAGGTTGCTCTTTGATAACTTTTTTTCTCAACACCTAAAAAAATTTCTTTAAATTGATTCATCCCTGCATTTGTAAAAAGCAGTGTTGGATCATCTTGAGGGACCAAGCTTGATGAAGAAACAACTTCATGTCCCTTAGCAGCAAAGAAATCTAAAAACTGTTTCCTGATTTCTTTTTCAGTCAAATTATTTTTTTTATTCATTGCTATTCAAAATTCTTCCCAGATAGAATCTTATGTATAAGCTCTAGGTTAATACCTCTTCCCTGGAGAAACCTTATTTGTTTATTTCTTTCCTCTTGTGAATGAGGAGTATCATCAAATTTCTTGGACCAGATTTTTTTTGCAAGCGAATAATCTTCTGATTTAATTTTGATAAGCTCACTATTGATAATTGCTTCATCTACCCCTCGCATTTTTAGTTCATATCTAATTTTGTTTACTCCATATTTATTCTTTTTTGAAAAAATGAATTGTTCCGTAAATCTTTGATCCGATAACCAATCATTACCTTCGAGGTCATTTAGTATGTTTTTTATATTATGTGTATCAATCTCAAGCTCTTGAGCGAAGGTATTTATTTTTTTTTGTAATTCTAGGCGTGAGTATTCTCTTTTACCTAAATAATATAGAGCTCTTTTCTTCAATAAAATAATATTTTTTTCAGTACTATTTTTCAGATTCTGCATCATCCTCAGGAACTGTATCCTCTATTTCAATTTCAGCTGAAATGCTTGATTTATCTCTTACTTGGTTTTCTATATCTTTTGATATTTCAGGGTTATCTTTAAGAAATTCTCTTACATTGTCCTTTCCTTGACCAATTTTTTCGCTATTGTAGCTGTACCATGAACCAGACTTTTCTATAATATTCAATTTAACAGCTTGGTCTATAATCTCTCCTTCTAAGGAGATTCCTTCGCCATACAGCATATCGAATTCAGCCTTCCTAAATGGAGGCGCCACTTTATTTTTAACTACCTTTACTCTAGTTTCAGCACCGATAATTTCATCATCTTTTTTTATTGCACCAATTCTTCTTATATCAAGCCTCACAGATGCATAAAATTTAAGTGCATTACCACCCGTTGTGGTTTCTGGGTTTCCGAACATCACGCCAATTTTCATTCTAAGTTGGTTAATAAAAATTACCATGGTATTTGTTTTTTTTATGTTGCTTGTTAATTTTCTTAATGCCTGTGACATTAATCTCGCTTGTAATCCCATATGTGAATCACCCATGTCACCCTCAATTTCTGCTCGTGGAGTTAATGCAGCAACCGAATCGACAACCACAATATCAACCGAACCACTTCTGACAAGCATATCTGCTATTTCAAGTGCTTGTTCGCCAGTATCTGGTTGTGAGACTAACAATTCTTCAATATTAACCCCAAGTTTTGCCGCATATTGAATATCTAGTGCATGCTCAGCATCTATAAATGCTGCTGTTCCTCCTACTTTTTGCATTTGAGCAATTACTGAAAGCGTTAACGATGTTTTTCCAGACGATTCTGGCCCATATATTTCAATGACTCGTCCTCGAGGCAAACCACCGATGCCTAGAGCAATATCAAGCCCTAAAGACCCCGTGGATACAGACTGGATGTCTTCAACAACAGAAGTATCATCCATCCTCATTACTGATCCTTTGCCGTACTGTTTATCTATTTGCGCGAGCGCTGCATCTAGGGCTTTTCTCTTATTTTCATCCATTGAATATTTACCTTTAGTTAGTGTTTTTTAATTTGTTTTTATTATTTCATACTTGTTGTTATAACGTAAGGTTCAAGAGTTCATTTAATACAAAAAGAACCGATTCCTCTCTAATTTTATCTCTTGAACCCTTAAAATCTCCTTTGTGTTCTAAAATGACCTTTTCTTGGTTTGCAATTGAAAAAAAAAACGGTCCCAACAGGTTTATCTAATGACCCACCTTCAGGACCCGCAATACCTGTGATGCTGATACTTAGATTTGCTTCACTATTTTTTAGCGCTCCCTTAGCCATTTCATTTGCAATTTCTTGACTCACAGCTCCAAAATTTTCTAGAGTCTCACCTCTGACCCCCAAAGAGTCAATTTTTGAATTATTACTATAAGTGACAAAACCCCTATCAAACCATTTTGAACTTCCAGCCTCTCGAGTTAACAATGAAGACAGAAGACCACCCGTGCAAGACTCGGCAGCCACTAACAATATTTTCTTCTCTAAACACTGCCTTGCTAATTTTTGGATGAGCTTTAAATTTTCTTTAAGAAACATATTGGTTGAATAAAATTATTATCAAAACAGAATAAAGTGCAGCTGCTATATCATCAATCATTATTCCAAAGCCACCTTCAAATTTTTTTTCAAGGATATTGATAGGGAATGGTTTTAAGATATCAAAAAATCTAAATAACAAAAAACAATAAAATAATTCAATTACATTAGGTTGAAAGTAGATTAATAGTGCAAGAAAGGCAACAATTTCATCAATAACAATACAAGAGGGGTCTTTTATTTTCATGATGAGGCAGGTTTTGTTTGATACATAAATACCAATAAAAAAAAGAGTGATCACAAAAAAATAATCAAAATGTTGAGGAAGAAGTTGAGAAAAATAAAATAAGGGTATCGCAATCAACGTACCAAATGTGCCGGGCGCAAAATTTGCTAAGCCCGACCCAAAACCTAAAGCAATAAATGTTGATTCGTTTTTGAAGAGTAAATTATTTTTTTTCAAAGTGAGTGAAGCCTTTTTTTAATTTGATCTCCTTACCATTATCACTAATACGAAGTTTTTTATCTTTAGTAATAATGCCTACCCTTGAGAGGTTTAAATTATTTTTATGGGTCAACTTTTCAATTTTAGATCTCATCTTTTTTGATGCAGTTAGTATTGTTTGATAGTCATCGCCACCATAAAGAGCTAAATCCTCATGCCCTGTTTTTTTTATCCATTTATTTATTGGTATGTCTTTAAAATTAATACTTGCGCCAACTTTTGACGCCTTTAAGATATGGCTTAGGTCTGCCACAAAACCATCTGAAATATCTATTGCCGAATTACAAAAAGATTTAATTTTATCGATAGAAAATTGATTAAGCTTTGGTTCCTCTAAAGCATTGATAGATTTTTTTGTTACTACATTAGGAGCTTTTATTTTCTTCCTAATGATTTTTAAACCTAATGCAGCAAGACCAAGATCTCCAGTAACCCATATATCATCCTCAATTTTTGCATTTGATCTTAGTAGGACACTATTTTTATTTACATCACCTAAAACGGTTACATTAATAGATAAAGGGCCTCTTGTAGTATCTCCGCCTATAAGTTCAATATTAAATTCTTTGCAACAATCAAAAAAGCCTTTAGAAAATTGTTTTAACCAATTATTGTTTGGCTTTGGCATCGCTATGGCAAGTAATGCAAACATAGGAGATGCTCCCATTGCTAAAATATCAGAAACATTTACTGCCATTGCCTTCCATCCAATCTTATATGCATCAGTAGTTGCTTCAAAATGAACTTTTTCATTCAATGTATCTGTTGAAATAGCCCATAAGTTATTATCATCCTTTTTAAATAGTGCAGCATCATCCCCTATACCTTTGTATGCTTTTATTTTTTTTTTGGAAAAGAATTTTTCAATAATTTCAAATTCTATATGCATTATTATTTCTTTTTTGGCCTAAAAGATTTTACAAATTGCTCATTCGTTTCAATATATGAAGCACCAATTAGATCTAAACAATAAGGAATTGCAGCAAATATGCCATGTGTTTTTACTTTATTTTCTTTATCTTTCACACCCTCTAATGTTTCAACTATAGCCTTAGGTTGCCCTGGAAGATTCACAATAAGTGTTTTCTTTCTAATTACAGCTACCTGCCTTGATAAAATCGCAGTAGGAACAAAATTTAAGCTAATCTGACGCATTTGTTCACCAAATCCAGGCATCTCTTTATCAGCGATGGACAAAGTTGCTTCAGGAGTGATATCTCTTTCAGCAGGACCTGTCCCACCTGTTGTTAATATCAAAGAACATTCTTTTTGATCACAAAAATTAATTAAAGCGCTCTTAATCTTAGAGATTTCATCTGGAATCACAATCGATTCTGTTTGGTAATTATTTTTAATCGTTTTTTTTAACCAAGCTTCCAGCTCTGGAATTCCTTCATCTTTATAAATACCAGAAGATGCTCGATCACTAATTGAAATTAATCCAATTTTAATGAATTTTTGTGGCATGAGTATGTCATTTAACTATATAAAATATAATATTATCATTTTCAAGGGAGCCTCATGTATAAATCATACGCCAAAGCTATTATTGCAGCAGTTTTTTTCTTCTCTACCAATGTGTTTGCTAATGAAAATTTATTCGAGAAAAACTATGTTTTACAGAGTCCTGAAGGCTTTAAGTCATTCGAACAAAATCCAGATACTAAAATAATGAGAGGTTGGGATAAAGATACTGATAATGTGATGATGTTAGAAAATGGCTATGATTTTATGGGGTTCTCAGGATTTGTTAGCAGTAACTTGCCACCGAGCATCGCACTTGAACACGGGCAGAACATAAAAGCAGATTTAATTTTAATTTATGATAGACAAATTAATGAAGGTGACAGAGCATCACAATTTAAACAGGCAAGAAGAAAAGCTATCGAGGAAAAAAGAGTAAAAGATTTTGGGAAAGTTACAGAGATAGAAATTACTGAAGAAGATTTAGTCGATCCAAATGTAATGTATGATTTTTACGCTTCTTATTGGGTAAAATTACCTAAACCAACTTTTGGAACGCATTTTATTGAGCTTGGTAAGGGAGATAATAGTGAAAATGTAGAAGGCGTACAAGTTATAGCTGTAATTAAGGGCTCAGCTGCAGCTAAGGCCGGAATAGTCAGGAATGATAGTATTACTTCAATTAATGGCAAAAAAGTAACAACACCTGAAGAACTTATTTCATTAATCAGGGAAAATAAGGGTTCAGATATTGATGTTGGCTACATTAGAAATGGTAAGGCTTCACAAACAGTAGCAAGCATATAAAACTAAATTATAAAATATTTTTAATAAACTGAAAAAGTTCTTTTTGAAATTTTTTGGTGCTTCCTTTTTTTATTTCTTTTTGAGAATTGAGTATAAGCTTTCTTAATTGTTGGATATCAACAGCAGGAGATAGGTTAACAAAATCTGTGAGATTTGAGATATCAGTTACTAGTTTGTTTCTCCAAGTCTCTACCTGATGAAATTTTTTAATCTCTGTTTGGGATTCAAACTTCAAATGATCAACGAATTGTTGAGCCTCTGATAAGTCTATATCTCTTAGTAATTTGGCTAGATATAGGCTTTGTCTTTTTTGAGCAGAATTTTTTTTTAGTTTTTTTAATTCTTTTATAGCTTCATGGACGTTTTCAGGTAATTCAATCTGGCTTATTTGCTTATCAGTTAAGCCTACTAAAATTTTTCCAAATGCATGAACATCTTTAGCTTCGTTTTTTAAAGCTGTTTTGCTTTTTAAACCATCCGTTATGTTGATCATAGAAATTTAATGCCAAATCTTTAATTTGATTATGTATCATATCACTTTAATAGTTTTCGAAAATTGTATGATAAAGATACTTAATTATTCAAAAGAAGCTTTATATGAGTTAGCGAGGTATGTTAATAAACAGGCCAAAGCTAAAGGTGCTTCTGAGTCAGATGTTGAAATTGATGTAGATGCTGGAACTTCAGTTTCAGTTCGATTAAAAGAGCTTGAATCAGTTTCTTTAAATAATGATAAAAGTTTATCGATTACAGTATATTTTGGAAAAAAAAGAGGCATAGCGACAACTTCTGATTTTAGTAAAGAGGCTATTGAATCTTGCCTGGCAGCAGCATGCGATATTGCTAAATTCACTGGTGAAGATAAAGCCTTTGGGCTAGCAAGCTCAAAATTATTTCCAAAAAAAGAAATTGAGCTTGATCTATATCATCCCTTTGAAGGTTCACAAGATGCTATGATTGCCAAAGCATTAGTCGCTGAAAAAGCCGCGTTATCATTTGATAAAAGAATAAGTAATTCTGAAGGGGCGAATTTTAGTACCTCCGATAATTTATTTGTTCAAGCAAATTCAAATGGATTTTTTGGGAGCTTCCCATCTTCGCGTCATACAATAAGCTGTTCTGTAATTGCACAAGATAGTTCTGGAATGCAAAGAGATTATAGTTATAGTAATTCACGTAAAATTTCAAATTTACAATCTTTAGAGGAGGTCGGTGAAACCTCAGCCCAAAGGGCATTAAATCGTCTTATGCCAAAACCTATTAAAACAGGCCGTTATCCTGTAATTTTTGAATCTCAGGTTGCAACCTCTCTTATATCGTCAATAGTTTCTGCATCATCAGGTACAAATCAATATCGTAAAACTTCTTTTTTGTTGAATTCACTTGATAAAAAGATTGCTTCAGAAAATCTTACGATCAATGAAGATCCATACTTAAAGCATGGAAACTCAACAACATATTTTGATGGAGAAGGAGTTTATGTTAAGCCAAGAGTTGTTGTTGATAAAGGTTTTTTAAGGGGGTACTTTTTGTCCTCGTATAGTGCAAGAAGATTAAAAATGCAAACAACAGGAAATGCTGGAGGCGCACATAATTTAGTAACAACTTCATCAAGTCACAGTTTTAAAGAGTTATTAAAAAAGATGGGTAGAGGCTTGTTAGTCACAGAATTAATGGGACAAGGGTTGAATATAGTAACTGGAGATTATTCAAGAGGTGTTGCTGGTTTTTGGGTCGAAGAGGGTGCTGTCGTTCATCCAGTTGAAGAGATTACTATTGCTGGAAATATGAGAGATATGTTGTTAAATATTTCTGCTATTGGAAATGATACTTACAAAAATGGTTCCCAATATGTTGGATCTGTATTGATAGATGAAATGACTATTGCATCTGGTAAATAAATTCTAGAGGGATGATACTAGGTGGGATGCCAGGGGTCGTTGACTTGTTTTACTACTTTCGTTAGATTCAAGTTCTTTATATTGCGATACTAAATCACTTTCGACATTTTGATTACCATTAGCTGAAGATTTAATAGCATCATCTGTTGCGTCATCTTCAGTTAAAAAGTCATCTAAATACTCATTATAATTTATTTGTTCTTTACCGTTGATTTGGTTTACTCTCATCTGCAACCAAGAATCACGCTGAAATGCATATGGATCAATTGCTGCATCATCCATTAGGTTTGTTGCATCTAGGAGTTGAGCCCTAGCATTAATAACCCAACCTACGTATAAACCGTTTCTTAACGCCACATTATCAATATAACCAATAGGATTTATGAAAAGACCGTCAACTGCTAGACCTGTTCCATCTCTGAAGGTAGACGGCCCAAAAAAAGGTAATACTAGATAAGCACTGTCACGCCATCCATAACGCGCTAATGTTGTACCAAAATCTTGTTTATTGCGATCTGTAAAGTTATTAACATTTGTTGAAGAGACATCAATGAAGCCAAGCATGCCGATAGTTGAATTTACTATCACTCTTCCTGTATCAGTCATACCTTGCTCTATATCTAACTGTAAAAAACTATTAACTGCAGTTATAAAATCTGCAATATTATTATAGAAATTATTAATTCCTTTCTTAGCTACATCAGGTGTGATGTGGTTGTAGCCCATTGCAATAGGCTTAAGAATGGCACCATCGATAGTATCGTTAAATGTATAAACACCTCGATTAAAACCTTCGTAAGGGTCCTTTGGATTTTCTTCTGCGCTTATTAAGCATGAAAATAGAACAAATGAAATCGCTACTAATTTTGTATTTATTTTAGTCCACATATTCCGCTATTATTACATATTTGTTGCTTTTAAGGTACATCAAAAGAATATTAAAGGGGTTGAAAGGGGAAAAGTGTTGTTAAGAAACAACAACTATTTACATGTTTTATACATAGATAATGCCTTTTCCCTTTGTTGTTTATGGTCAACTATTGGTAACGGATAATCGATACCTAGCTTGATAGGAAATGCATCTTTATTTTTTTCAAAATGTATCCATGGTTGATGAATTTCCCTTGAGGAGAGAGGAGATAATTGAGGAATATATTTTTTTATAAATACTCCATCTTTATCAAATTTTTCTGACTGAAGCACTGGATTAAATATTCTAAAATAAGGCTGTGAATCGCACCCTGTGGATGCAGCCCATTGCCAGCCACCATTATTTGCCGAAAAATCAAAATCAATTAGGTTATCTTCGAAATATTTTTCCCCCCATCTCCAATCAACCAGTAAATCTTTAACTAAGAATGAAGAGACAATCATTCTTAAGCGATTGTGCATATAACCTGTCTGATTAATTTGTTTCATTGCAGCATCAATAATTGGAAAGCCAGTAAGTCCTTTCTTCCATGCTTCAAATTTATTTTCATCATTTTCGAATTGTAAGTTTTCAAACTGACTTTTAAATGATTTTTTTTCAGATACCTGGGGGAAGTTTGAAATTATTTGAAAATAAAAATCTCTCCAGATTAACTCACTTAGCCAAGTTGAAGCACCATCATTATCTGCTTCAATAGCTAATTTTGCGAGATGCCTAATCGATAATGTTCCGAAGCGATTATGCACGGATAGGTAAGACACTCCTCTTATGGAAGGAAAATTTCTGTTTGTTGAATAATTTTTTATATTTTTATAAAATTTCTCAAGAAGGCTCTTGCCTCCGCTTGTCCCAGTTGGTAAGTCGAGGTCTTCTAAATTAGTTTTTTCAAAACCAAGCTCCCCTAATGTCGGTAATGGTTTAGAAGTATATTTCGCAAAGTTGTCTTTATTATTTTCACAGTTATATAGTTCAATGCCTTGCTCATTTAATCTTTTTAGATGGTTATTTTTGTAGGGTGTAAAAACTGTATACGGGTTATTTGATTGCGTTAAAATTTCATCATTTTCAAATAAAACTTGATCTTTAAATGTGAAGGTTGTGACCTTTTTATCCAATAAAATTTTAGAGATTGTTTGATCTCGATCTTGAGCATATTTTTCATAATCCCTATTTATATATAATGAGTTACATTTATATTCTGTAATCA
>ENA-UZWW01013846-UZWW01013846.1-metagenome-genome-assembly--contig:-Day-5--50m-contig-13846_pt1 | contig 11270 bp, 10 predicted proteins | sample MGYA00260348_ERZ794908 | MGnify/ENA metagenome assembly ERZ794908
CTTTTTGAGCTATATCCATACCAAACATAATTAACAGGTTCTGCTCCTCAGTAACACCCCACCCCTTCTTTTTAAACACAGAGGTCATTACGGGTAGTGCTTTTTCTTTAAAGTCATCAGTGACCTCAAAAGCGTCTTCAGCCTGAGAGTTCATACTGTCTACTATCTGTCGTACCGAAGCTGTCGTATTTCTATCAATAGGGACTCGCATAGTGGAATCCAACAACCCTTCAGACTCTAAGTTGTTAAGCTTCTTGTCTGAGATTTTAGTTAAAGCTCCAAGTTGTTTACACCCAAATCCGTATATACCTAAAACCACCTGAGATAAACCTTCAGCCGCAGCCTCCTTATCTTCATTAGGTAGTTCTTTTATCTCGTCTTGAGAAAACCTATCAAAACCCTTCTTCTCCTCTTCAGGCTGCTCACCATCCTCCCCGTTTTGGGTAGGGTTTTCATTAGCACTAACTAAATCATCGTAAGTGGGTTTTATAAAGGCGGGTTCTTCGATTTCAGGAATACTTTGAGCCGAAGCAATATCAGGAGTTCTATAAGCTTTTTCCTCAACACTCTCACCAAAAGGGTTGTATGAGCCGCCTAAGTTAGAATCGCTTTTTGAGTTTAAATCATAAATATCCTCTTTAGGCTCTTCTGTTTTAACATCTTCAGTAGCAGCACTCTCTTTAGGTTCATCTACCACATCATCCCCTGTTGGAACATCCTCTACAACTGTTTCCTCAGCCTCTAAAGTTGGCTCTTCAACCTTTTCACTCTTTCTTGGTCTACCTCTTTTCTTTGCCATTTCGTTTACATTTTACTTTTTAGTAATTCAATTTCAGACTCAAGCCTCTCCAACTTGGTTAATAAATCTTTATCCTGCTTTATCTTTGGGTTTAGGTGGGTTACTTCTGTAACATACCTACTAATAGCCCCTTTTGTCCTGTTCATAAATACCCCTACCTTACTTTGGGATAGGTTTGTGTGTTGATATAGTAGGTATGCTAAAATAAGCCTCGCATCCCTTTTGTCAGTATCTTTATCGCTTGATTTTGTTAGCTCGTTTTTTCTTAAGGAGTATTCGGAACACACCAACTCTAATATATAAGAGTCTAAGTTGCTCTCTGATACATCATTTGTTTTCCTAAGCTGCCTTATAGTACCATCCAAACCCAATCTTTCTACAGAGAGAAAAAGTTCTTCAAATATTATACTTGACTTGTTATCCATTTGATTTAGGGTTTTCTTCGGTTGTTTGTAACTCAAACTCAATGTATCCCACAGGCTTTACAGTTCTATACTTCTCTATGTACATGGCTGATATTTGCCTATCATTATCAATAACATTAGCTTGTTCTAACGCATCACACAATCCTTTAATAACATTGTCACAATCAAAACATTGTCTAAGCGGTGTGGAGTCAACCAACCTACTCTTAGGGGTGTTTTTAGGATATGGTACATAAAATCTTGCGTGTATGTAATCATAATCTTTATTGGGAATGTTTAAGGAAAGAATATAAGCTATTAAACCTTTTTTGTATTGAGTGTAATTCTTTGGGTTGTAAACCCCATACCTCCCCGCTCTTGGTCTTGGGGTGGGTTTCGGCTCAATAGGTATTATATACACCCTTTAATTATATTTCAAACATTCCTATGTTAAAGCTTGACTTTTTAACTTCTTCAGCTTTTGGCTCTTCAGCTTTTGGCTCTTCAGCTTTTGGCTCTTCAGCTTTTGACTCTTCAGCTTTTGGCTCTTCAGCTTTTAGCTTTTCAGTTTTTGGCTCTTCAGCTTTTGACTCTTCAGATTTGGGTTCTTCTTTTTTAATCTCCACCCTCTCAGCTTTAGCAGGTTTGTATTGAGATTCAATTAAACCTTTTATCTCTGAATCTAAAGCTTCAAGTTGCTTCTCATACTTATCAGAGGTTTTGTAATCCTCTGCATCGTAAGCCTCAGAATACGCCTTATACAAAAGTTCAAAACGCTCAATTTTACGCTTTGTTGAATCAGATAAGTCACTAAAAGTTAATGAAGTTGAGTTTAAATACTCTTCAAATTTTGCCATCAGTTTTTTATTTGGTTATACAAAACAAATATAGGGATTTCTCCCTATACTTGAAATAGTTTATTTAAAATTTATCTTTTTCTTTTCTTACGCTTTGTGGTTTTAACTTTACCGCCCTTAGCGTATTCTCCACAATTCATACAAACATAACCACCTTTAGCTAAATACATTTTTTTGTATTGTAACAAATCAGATTTTTTGTCGGCATAGATACTTGATGTGTTTCCATCTTCATCAGTAATTTTCATTTCCCATTTTGCAGCACCTTTATTGCCCGTTTTAGTTATAGCACCACCTTTAGCGAAATGCTCTGAGTCAGCCATTATCTCTCCATCAGGCATTTTATGGTATCCGATTGGTAAAGTACCTCCCTCAGCGTAAGTTCCGTAAGGAGAACGAACATCGTAACCCTCAACCATTCCACCATCGTGGTAGTAAGTAGACCAATCCCTTTTCATCTTACCACCTTTAGCGTAAGTACCATACGGAGGTCTTACATCATAGCTTTCAGCTATATCGCCACCAAATTCCATTTTCTTTTTCATAGGGCTTCCTATTTTACCATATTTTCTTGTTTTAGGGAGCTTTATGCCACCCTCTTCTATTACTTTATAATTACCACCTGAACCATCTACAATCATGTAGCCATCAACTTTCTTTTTTATTTCGTTCAAGGCTGACTTACCTTTATCAAAGAAATCATCTATAACCTCTAAAGGAACAAAGCGACCGCTTGACTTGTATCTATTCAAAGCCCTATCAACAATAACGTCTTTAGGCACTTTATCAATATAGACTACAAATATTTTGTAATCAAGCTTCCGTAAAACCTCTATCAAAGGTAAGTACGACTTGTTAGAGTTCATAGTACCATCGTATATAATATCGGTTTCACATGGTAAACCAATAGTTCTATCACTAAGTAAGGTGTTTACTATGTCCTTTGTTTCTAAGTGAGTTTGAGAAGCGTTCCAACCCTCATACTCAGGTAGCATAGCACGAACCTCATCAGCATCAATTCTTAGAATCTCATCTTTCAATAAGTAAGGAGCGTACTTTTTTAAGAACGTAGATTTACCACTCGCAGGAGAACCACCCATTAAAATAGCTATCGGCTTGTTATTATCTATACATACAACCCCATCCTTAAACTTCTCAATAATCTTACCATGAAGCTTCTTTCTGCTTGGTGTGTACTTACCATCTTTTTGATTCGCACTCTTTGTCTGCTCAAGAGAGTTTACATATTCAGTTAAAATCTCTATACTCTTTTTGTCAATCTTACGCTCACCATTTTCGTCAAATATCTTTTCCTTAATATCTGCACTCATTATAGTACCACCTTTAGCCAATCTTGGCTTGTCGGTTGGTTGTGGTTGCTTTTGGTCTGTACGATTATCTCTGTACTCGTAATAAACCTTATTATTTTTAGATATACGCTTCCCAACAGGTTTTGCAGGTAACTCAGCATCTTTTTCAATAGTAGTACCACTAAGACCTTTGCCTTTATATTTCTTTCTAAAACCTTTAAGCCCTTTTGAAAAGGCGGCTGCTTTAGCCTCACGCTTAACCTTCTTTTCTTCGGCAAACACCTTAGAAGCCTCCTTTTGAGCCTCTCTATAAGATATTCCCCTTTCCTTCATAATCTTGGATGCAAGTTTAGCGAAGCTACCTTGATTCACGTTTTTATATAAAGGCTTCTTAGAAGCGGTTTTCTTCTTTGCAGTCTTTTTCTTTGTAGACTTCTTTGCAGTAGACTTTTTCGGAGTAGCCTTTTTAGGCTCTACCTTTTTCTCTACTTCAACAGCGGTCTTCTCAACCTTGTTGTAGAATTTATCCAAAGCCTCACCAATCTTACCCTCTGTATTCTCAAAGTTCTTTGAAGCCTTTTTAAGCTTATCGTAAATCTCTAAACTTTTACCTGATAGCTTTTCTCTCTGTATTTTCTTGTACTTACTCATATTACAAATATATTCCTTTTACCACAAAAGTTTGTCAGCATAGTAGCTTGGTGTACCCCTTTTGTTTCTGTTTTTGTTATGTCTTATCTTATACAATCGTCTTCGCTCGTCAGCGTATTTCTTACCCTTTGTTCTTTTGAAGGTTGGGTAGTCACCATATCCTATAGCACCAACCGAAGCAACCTTCTTACCATCTTTAAAAACATCAATCTTTTTACCCTTCAGCTTTGATGGTTTCACCTGAACCCCGAGCTTCATAGCTTGTGTTTTTGTATGTGTGCTAATCTTATAAGCCATCTATGTCGTCTAATAATGAATCCAAATCCAATTCGTCTATCTCACCCATAAGGTTGTCTAAGTCTAAATCATCTTCCTTTACTTCAACAACCTCTTCAACCTCTTCGACTTGAACAGCCCCATCCTCGTAAGATATTCTAAGTTCTGCTAAAACCCCATTTAAGGCATTAAATAAAGGTGTATTAGTTTTTGATATGTCTTGTAGGGCTTCCTTGTTATTCTCTATAAAAGAATCTACACTCAAAGCCTCTTCTGTAACAACCTCTTCTGTGACAACATCTTCGTCATTATTTTTAGGTAAAAGCTCAGGATAACGAAAAAAGAAATTTTCAAAGTCCTCTTGCTCTAAAACCCTTTGCCAAAAGTCGTAACCATCTTTTGAACTACTATAATCGAAACCACCCTCAGCCTTATTCGCTAACCTATTTTTAACAAATGGTTGTATAGTTTCTTTATTACCTTGTCGTACCTGCTCATCCTGCATATTTAGTAAGATGGCGATTGGCACACCCGCTATCTGACCCAACCCTTCTGCGTTAGGCATAAGATTTTCTTCTCCGTATTTCTCTACGTTCTCTTTATATCGCTCTTCAGCCATTAAACCATGCTTATATCGTTACCCTCTAAAACTAAAGGTATAAGGTCGCTTTCAAATTGAATACGCTCCCTTAAACTCATACCATCTTTAAAACAATCCTCAACAACACCATCTTTTGTCACACAAACATTAACAAGTTCAACTATACGTTGGTTCTCCTTGTCTACATATTCGTAATCATACTTAATGTAAATTTTTTCTGCATCATAAGGGTGCATAAACAACCCCACATCACCCAACTTAATGCTGTTGGCTATATTGTTATCAGTCTTACTTAGTGTAAGTAAATAACTCTTTGCTCTTAAAACCTGCTCCTTTGTAAATTCTGCTTTTGCCATAATCTTAGTTATTTTTGGTAGTAGTTAAATAGTTTATCAAGTTTGTCGTCAAGGACTCCAAAAACTTTTTCTTGGTCTGACTTTGAAGACGCATACTGACCTGATTTAGGTAGTGAGTAAGCCCTTTTAAGAATATCGTTCATATAAGTCTTTATTGTACCCTTAGTCTTATTATTTTCTAACTCTCTTGCAATAATTCTATCTGCAACCTTTTCAGTTTGGTTGAATTGAAAATCTACGGTATCCATTATTCTGTAAAACTCCTCTAAAATCATCTTGTTGGCATCCGCCTCATTAGCATACTCTAATGAGTCTGCATCCTCAACACCTCCTATAAGCATAAGTGTTCTGTCAACTAACTTCTTATTAGAATCACCCAATACGGTTTTCTCACCTATAAAGGTTTTGTATCTTTCAAAAACCTCATCCATAGTTCTACCACCATATAAGGTGCTACCATAACCAAACCCACCATTATTCTCATTCCAAGATTCTTCGGGGTAGTCTTTTGCTAATATACCCGCAATAGACAACCAAGTCTTATACCTGAATATTCTTGGGTCGCCCACATTTAAGGCTAATTCATTCCAATCCAATTCCTGACCATAATTCTTAACGGGGTATGTAAAAAAGAAATATTTTGACCCTGAACTATATGCTCTCGTTGCGTATATCCTTGTCTTTATACCCGCCTCCTCTAATATTTGTGATGCCAACAAAACGGGCATCGTTTTAAGAATCATAGCTTTTTCACTTGTACTACCAAGCCCACCCTGTACTACATACAAATCAACCGACTTAGCTTTACCACCTTGTTTTTTGTGCATCAAATAACATTTGTCGTAAGTGGATGCAAATCTCAAGTTTTTGTTTGGCTTTTTAAGTATTAACATATCACCAAACATCTCAGTTTCTAATTCAGGGTTTTCATCCAAAGCCCTTGTAACACCATATTGCCTTTGTTGGCATATAAAGTCTTCATTACTCCTTGAATACCAAAAGTAAACCTTACCATCAACTTTTTTATTCTTCACAAAGTCGGGTGGCACTAATCCTGATGGCTCGTTAAAAGATTCAAACTCATTGGGGAATCTATCAGCTAAATCCTGAGAGTAATACTCAGATGGTCTATACAAACCTTTAGAGGCTAAACCAAAATCAAATATACCCTGCTTATTTCTTGTAGCTACAAGCCTTGCTTTTTCAAAAGCACCACCCATGTCAATTTTCTCTAAAACACCATCAAAAGAATCTATTGTGTTTTTAACTAAAGGCATATCAATAAATGTATCAATATCCCCTCTTAACTCATCAATAGTTTTAGCCCTGTAAAAGTTTGGGGCTTTGACATTAACCCCATCACGAGAAATATCCTTATCGAAAGCATCTCTCGTTTCTTTTGGTACGCTTTTTATACCAATACGCTGAAAGTCATCTGAAGAGTCAAATGTCCCAAAGTAAAAATCCCTACTTTTAAGTGAGTCTATGTTATTAGCGTTCTTACTCATCCGTTACATAGATAGCTTTTATCGTTTTATTGTAAGCTTCAATTAATTGCTTAGACTTTTCTACTTCCTCTTCGGTATCCGTTAATACAGGATTACCATCAGCAGCAAACTTGTATGTTTTAGACTCTTTAGCTTTAGTTATTTTAACAAACTCATCATAGTTCATAGCCGCTTTAAGAGTTTCTCTTTGTTTATCGGTAAATATCTCTAAGAAGGAATCTAAAGTAAGCTTTAAGTTTTTAGGTTTAGTAACAAGGCTTTTGGGGTCGTTCTTTATTTTAAGATATTCAAGGAATGTTCTCTTCATTGATAACAGTATCCTTAAAGAAACAAAACCTTTACCTGCAAAACTTTGACCATCATCACCTTTTAGTATAGCCTCCCTTAATGGTATAATTCCATTAAATATAAACAAGCAACCCTCTAACTCACTTGCTTCAAACCCATAATCTGCATACACTTTATACATAGAACCTACAAATCTATCTTGTAGGGATAAATCTTGTTTAAAGTTCGCCTCATAGTCAGGGTCGGCTTCATTTAAAGGAGCGTTACCCGTAGCGTATATAAACAAATTACCTAAAGGTAACTTCTCACCCCTACCATTTTTAAGTGTAGGTCTTATTTCCTCTCCTGTAACCTTGTCTACACCAAGTAATCCAACCTCAGACTTAGAAGCTAAAGCCGCATTTAAAACACCCGCTGTATTTGGGTCAAGCTTAGGTAGCTCATCTAATAATATGATTGCACCATCAAACTTGTTACCTGATTGGTCTTCATTAGTCCAAGCCATTTCAAGTTCACCCTTTTGGTATCCCTCAATCGTTTGACCACCTATTATTTCGGTAGGGGATGTAAATTGGTTACAGTTTAACTCAAACTTTTGCCAACCTAAAGTCCTTGCAATAACACCCGCCATAAAAGATTTACCTGTACCCGCAGCACCATAAACATAAGAGTTGTTGTTTGCTAACAAATCACTAATTAAGGCTTGAAATAACGGTCTATCAGTTTCCTTCTTTTTAGCCCCTGCTTTTATTATACTTGAAGCACCTGAAGGTTGTGTTAGGTTTACATTTAACGTAACCGTTGAGTTTAACATATCAAGTATGGTAGAGTCAAGGTTAGATACACTTATCTTAGTTGTTTTAAGTTCCTCATCAACTATTCTCTGAACCTCTTCCTCATTAACAGAACCNNCTCATCGTAATCCTCTATATTCTTTGCCATCTTTAAAAGTATTTTTTGATGTATTCTTTTGTTCTTGTTATAAACTTGTTTTTATCAACCCCTTGCTCCATGTAATCAGATTCGCTAAAAGACTCTAACTCTCTTATTAGGTTAGACTGCTTTCTATAAACATCCTTTAACTCACTATCAGTTACATTAGTAAACTTCTCTAATGTACCAATATCGTTACTATCGTAATCAGAATCACTACTATCATCATTTGAATCATCTCCGCCATCACCCTGACTTTTCATTTTGCCACTTCCTTCACCTTCTTTTTCGGGTTTTCCTTCGTCTTCACCTTCGCCTTCTCCTTCGTCTTCACCTTCGCCTTCTCCTTCGCCTTCTCCTTCGTCTTCACCTTCGCCTTCGCCTTCTCCTTCGCCTTCTCCTTCGCCTTCGCCTTCTCCCTCGTCTTCTCCTTCTCCTTCTCCTTCGCCTTCTTCATCTTGCAAATTATCCATCTCCTCTTTTAGCTTTTCCAATTCATCATCAGATAACTCAGCATCCTCTACAGACTCTTTAATCATTTTGTCTGCTTCTTCGTCACCCTTATCAGAACCGCTTTGTCCTTGAGGTTGCTCTTTCTCGCCCTCTTTCTCTTTAATCTTTTCATATATTAGCTCTTCAAACTTCTTTATAGCATCCCAATAAGATGTTTCGTCAGTTTCAAAATCAAAAACATCCACCACAATACCTTCATCATTTCTTTGAATAACTTGAATCGGTAGCTCAGAACCTTTTTTAATCCCCGACCATTGGTATTGTATGCTTGTATTGGTTGGTGTGTATGTAAACACATTATACATACCATCTACAGACTTTGATATATCTTTATCCTCTATTAACATTCCCTCCTCGTTTAAATCTAAAGTCATCATTTATGGTAGAGAATTTAGTATTCCTACCATCTGCTAATTTAGCTTGGTCTGCATCAAATATCATCCAAGCTGTTGTAGCAGCGTTTTTGCCACCTATCTTGAGTGCGGGGTTATCCTCTATGTATTGAATACCATCGAACCCGTACTTTTTAAGCGTGTCGAATATACTAAACAACCCAAGTTTTTTATAATTTCTAATTATAGCCCAAAAAGGTAGTTTGGGGTTTGTTAAAAGTGCGTCAGAATATTTTGACAAGTCTAATACAACCCCGTATTTTTCTTTTAAAGCAAAGGCAAAATCCAATAAACTTAAATTCTCCACACCAAACTCAACCATCACTAAAGGGTTTCTTACGTTTAGAAAAAATTGGAACTTAAAGCTTTTAGAGCCTTTATTTGTTTCTGTAGAAAACCAATCTGCATATTCAGAGTCTTCAGAGAAATAGTTTACAGGGAAGTTGTCAAAGCTAAATTTTGTAAACTCCCTATGGTGCATAGTACCATGATAAACCATTATTGGTTCTCCATCGCTATCTAAAGCTTTTGAAACCCCATTGTAGTTTTTAGTTTCGTAAGCCAACTGCCAATCACCAAACCATTGTTTAAAGTTTGATGTTCTAACTATATCGTATTGTTTCTTTGTAAGCAAACTTCTTTGACCCGAAGGGGCTAAAGCATTTGTTCTGTTTATTTTTTTCTGAGCAGTATATGGCTGACTTGCAATCTTAAAGTAATTAGTGAAAGCGGTCTTTAGGTTAAAAACCTCTTTACCCTCTAAGTTAAGCTCTTTATCAACACTATTCTCAAGCTTCCTGATTGCCTGATTCATTTCTTTTAAGGCATTTGGAGTATCGCTATAAATAGCCATAAGGTTTTGCAGGGTTTTAACATCCTTTAGCTGTTGTGAGCTTAAGAAAGATTCATCTCTATCAAACTTAGTTTTAACCGCCCTTTGCTTTGGTTCAACCAATTCACCAATCTTAAAAGATGGTGACAATATACCTGTTTCGTTAAGTAGGTTTAAAGATTCTTGGTTATACCTTTTAACTTGAATATCTAAAAACTCTTTTGAGTTGACATAAGCCATAATCTCAACAGACAAATTTATATAGTTATCATCTGTTAATTTTGGTTTAACAACACCATCAATAATAGAACTTGAATCGCCACCTGAATCAAAAAGCTGAGGATTAATCCCACCAAAGGTGGTATTGATTAAATCCGTTTCATATCCCGTTATATTTGCCAAGTTTGGGTCTGAACCCCAAGCTACTTTTTGATATAATCTTGTAACAGCATCATAGGCTTTCCTACCATCTAAATTTGCAAGTACAAAAGCCCTTTGTAAATCAACTATCAAAGTTTGATTCCTATTGGCATCGGTAATAACATCAATATATTCTTCTTCAAAATACTTCTCAAGAATGGACTTAAATCCCTTACCTTCTTCTGAGTATATAAACTCTTTACTAAAGAAAAAACTATATATACTCCCAAAAACCTGATATTGAGTATATCTCTTTGTTCTGTTGGTATAACTTCGATTTAATACATTATTATCATAACCCCCTGACCAACCATCTACAACCCTGAACCTACTATATTCTTTACCTATGTATATTGGAGATGCTATGGTTTTTAAAAACTTCTCTATAACCTCACGAAAAGGAAATAAGTAATTTGTATCATAAGCTAAGGATGCTTTATATTTCTTACCCCCAACATTAACTACGGTGTTAGGAATACTTTTTAATTGGGTGGGACTTTTGTATAGAAATTCAAATATTGTGAAATCAGTTCTTTTAGAAGCGTTAAACATTATTTGAGCATCACCACCATCTATTTGAGTCCTCTGTATTTTAGATATTTCATCAATAGTAAAATTGTAATCCGATTTCTCAACTCGTATTCTTAGTGTACTATCACCCCTCATAACGGTAGGGGAATTAACAGAGTCCAATATAGCCCTTACTTGCTGCTCACTTGTCATGGTAGTACCACCCTTAGCCAACTTACCGCTATCTTTCATAGAATGGGCAATTGCTACTGCTTGGTCTTGAGGGTAACCCTCTTCTTCCATTAAGAATTTTATTTTATCTGAAACATCCCCACCCTTTGAAAATCCTGTTGAGGCATCTGTTGGTGTCATATCGGTTTTATTGGTTTCATCGCAATCAAACTTTACACCATTACCCGTTTTTTGATTTAGGTCTGACGCTATCTCACAGGCGGTGGCTTCCTTACCCTCGTAAGTAAACTTTTTCTTACTTGACATAACGTGCTTATTAATCACACCTTCACCACCTTCCAACTCAACATTTTGACCTGTTGATTTAACGGTCATAGGTATCCCTCCGTTTGCATGGCTCTTACCTTTAGTCAGCCCACCTCTTTTTA
>ENA-UZWW01025671-UZWW01025671.1-metagenome-genome-assembly--contig:-Day-5--50m-contig-25671_pt1 | contig 11234 bp, 10 predicted proteins | sample MGYA00260348_ERZ794908 | MGnify/ENA metagenome assembly ERZ794908
TGCGCTGGGCTTTCTTGCGATCCAGGTTCTTAATATTGCCCGCATTATTTGCCTGTTTTATCTGGGCGATTGGGATATCGATATTTTTTCCTGGGTGCACTTATACCTTTGGCCCTCCTTGATCATGCTGGATGTACTGGTGGTGTTTATTGTGTACCTGCGTTATTTATCGCGGAAGCCATCTGGAGGCGACAATGCCCTTGCCGCCGGATAACAATCTGCGGCAATTTCTATTGTTTGCCTTCGCGTTGATTATTCCTTTTTTCGCGCTGTGGACGGTGGCTATGGGATCTATCGCGATGCCTGCGGTAGGCCTGGCCGATATGATTCTCAAAGCCTGGTTTCCTGACGTTGTAGATGGCCTCAATTTCCAGGGCGGCAAAGCTGTTTTGATGACGCAGTTTGGGGAACTCAATGGTGCACCGGTGCCCCCTGAGCAATCCGAGTACCAACTGGGGTTTCTCATAAATCCCGGCATTTTGTCTTATTCGCTGCCTTTTTACGCAACTTTGCACTTTGCCACTGACAAGGATGAATATCTGGGTAGCTTTATTATTGGCATTTTCGTTTTGTATCCCCTGGCACTGCTGGGCTTGCTGAGTCTTTGTTTGAAAGATCTCATGGTCAATCTCGGATCGCTGTTTATGGAGCAGAGCGGCGTCCCCAATGGCACCTTTATTGCCTTGTTTTACCAGCTGAACGTATTAATTGTACCTACCGTGGCCCCCGCATTACTGTGGGCCTGGCAGAGCCGTGACACCGCATTGTTGCGCGGTATTCTCAATCTGCGGCCCGCCTCGCCAGAGGCCGAATCAGGATGAATAAATCGCCTAGCTATTTTAATTTGGCTGGGTCAATGCTAAATTCCTTGCCCTCCACTGAACACCGCAAAAAAAGGGGCAGAGACTCCTCAGCGCACATCACCTAACGAGGATCCCACATGTTGAAACCCACACTCCCACTGCAGGCGCTTGGCCTGGCGGTGACGACCGCTATTTCTGTTTCAGTTGCCGCTCAGGATGCCAGACCGGTCTTCGAAGAGGTAATTGTTACCGCCGAGAAACGCACTGAAAGCCTGCAGGATTTGTCGCAGGCAGTAACCGCCCTGTCCGATGAAGATCTCGATAACCGACAAATCACTACCTTTGTCGACCTTAGCGCTATCGCTCCGGGGGTGAATATCGCCAAGAATGAGGGTTTCAAGACGGTCATCACGATTCGTGGTGTGGGTAACGAAGCCAATCAAAATGCCATTGCTAATCCGTCTGTGTCCTATCACCTGGATGGTATTTACGTCGCTTCTCCGTTTGCCTTGCAAACCGACTTTCTCGATCTGGAGCGCATAGAAGTCCTGCGTGGTCCGCAGGGCACGCTGTTTGGCCAGAACTCTACCGGTGGTGCGATTAACGTGATCACCAAGGCGCCTACCCTCGATGAGGTGTATGGCTCTGCTGACCTGACATTGGGTAATTACGACCTGGTGCGTGCTCGCGGCGCAATCAACGTGCCCATGGGTGACAGTGTGGCCATGCGCGCCAGCATCGCTACTAACCAGCACGATGGGTTCTCTGATAACGTGATACTGGATCAGGAACTGGATGATGCAGATAGCATCTCCGGCCGCCTGCGTTTGCTGATAGAGCCTACGGATACGTTTCGTGCTCACCTTACCGCTCAGTACTTTGACGAAGACCGCAACGGTGCTGCCCAGAAAGGACTGCTGGATACCACCCGTGACCCCCGCAAGCTGCGCCAGGATTCGGCAGCTGAGTATCAACTGACGTCAGAACTTTACAGCGCGGTGCTGGAATGGGACCTGGAGCCTTTTACCGTCAAGTCGCTGACCAGCTACCAGCATGATGATGTGTTGATTCGCCGCGATAATGACCGCAACGATCTGGCGAGTTTGCCGCCTTTCGCCCTGCTGCCTAGTTTCTACGATGCCGAAACCAGCGACCTGAAGACATTTACCCAGGAGTTTAACCTTATTTCCGGGGACCCTATGTTCGGCAAGCTGGACTGGGTTGCGGGTGTGTTCTATTTGGACACCGAAATAAAGGGCACTATTCTGGAACGTCTGGACTTCGGCTTTGACGGCGAATTTGACCCCTTTACTGTAGAAGATGTTTACAGTTTTTCAGGTGATTTCGGTTTCATTTCCGATGCTGAGCCTACTCGTGAATCAATGTCAGTGTATGGCCAGGGAACCTGGAACTTTAATGACGAGTGGCGCACCGTGTTTGGTTTGCGTTACACCGACGATGAAGTGACTTCCGAGGTCACCAACTTTTATGGGCGCGGCGGCACTCAATCATTGAAAGTACAAAGCGACAAGGTTACCGGTCGGCTGGTGTTGGAACATGATTTTAATGATTACACCATGGCTTATGTTTCGTTCACCCGTGGCTTCAAGCCCGGTGGTTCTAATTTGACCTTTGGTCTAGAGGATGAGATCGCGCCTATCGTAGTACTTCCTACTTACGAGGAAGAAGTGGTTGATGCCTATGAAATAGGCCTCAAAACCGACCTGGCCGATGGCCGAGTGAGAATCAATACCGCAGCGTTCTACTACGATTACGAGGGCCTGCAATACCAGGCAACGGATCCGGAGGTGTTTCAGGGCGGCGTAGGTAACATTCCTGAGTCAGAAATATATGGTGCTGAGCTCGAGTTTGCAGCGTTCCTGACTGACAACCTGGTGCTGGATGCGCGCATGGCCTGGCTGGAAACTGAAATCACCGCAGATCATCTGGCGCTGGATAACGTTCAGTCTGATGCTGCCACCAATGCATTGATTGGCCAGGGTTTTGATCTATTCAGCCCGGAAATTCAAATAGCCCGCGCCGCCCAGGTACAGAACGTAAAAGGCAATGAGCTGGCTAAAACTCCTGGCTTTACCGCCAATCTGGCGCTGAACTGGGACACTGAGCTGGGTTCCTGGGGTGAAATGCGTAGCACTTTCCAATACACCTATCGCGGTGATTTCAAGCACCGAATCTTCAACAACGACAAGACGGATGTGGTTGATAGCTACGATGTCATAGATTTGGTCGTTGGCTTCTATCCGGGCTCTGCAGATTGGCGCGTAGAGCTGATTGGCAAAAATCTGACTGATGAAGACGGAATCAATGCCCGCTTCACCGACGTATTTGGTGTCGGCGCTACCGGCGATGAGCTAATCGCTCCCCGTCAGTACATGGTAAGGGTGGGCCTGGACTTCTGATGACAGCTCTTTGTTGAATTGATAAAAAATCCCCGCTGAAGCGGGGATTTTTTTGCCTGCCATTGAGGCTTAGAAAAAGGCGAACTTGGCGAGGAAAATGACGGCCAGGAACCAGGCGCCAAAACTTACCTCGCTAAAACGCCCGGCAATCACTTTGATAGCCACGTAGCTGATAAAACCCACCGCAATGCCATTGGCAATAGAAAACGTCAGTGGAATCATAATGATGGTCAGTAGTGAGGGGATGAGTTCGGTGGCGTCTTCATAGTCCAGCCCCTGCATGCCCGACATCATTAGCAGGGCCACGTAAATTAGTGCACCTGCGGTAGCGTAGGCCGGCACCATGCCTGCCAGCGGGGAAAAGAACATCGCCAGCAAAAATAGAATACCCACGGTAACGGCAGTCAGGCCGGTGCGGCCTCCCGCAGCTACACCGGCTGCGCTTTCAACGTAACTGGTGACGGGTGCACAACCGAACAATGCGCCCACCACGCTGGAAGAACTGTCTGCCTGCAGCGCTTTATCCATATTCTGAATCTCACCCTGTTCAGTGACCAGATTTGCTCGAGTTGCAACGCCTAACAGGGTGCCCGCGGTGTCGAACAGGTTCACAAATAAAATGGCGATAATCACGCTCACCATTCCCACCTCGAAAGCGCCGACAATATCCAGTTGCATCAGCGTTGGTGCGATGCTGGGCGGCGCCGCAACCAGTCCCTGGTATTCGACCATACCGGTCAGCACGCCCAGCACGGTAATCGCTAATACGCCCAACATGATTGCGCCGGGAACCTGGCGGACGGAGAGTCCGGCGATCAGAATAAAGCCCAGTGCGGCCATTAAAGGTTCAGGCTGGGTCAGGTCGCCCAGTGAGAGCAGGGTAGCCGGGTTGTCGGTAATCAAACCGCCGCTTTTCAGGCCAATGAAGCCCACAAATAAGCCCACACCCGCTCCCATTGCCACGCGCAGGTCTTTGGGAATGCTGTTGAGCATCCAGGCGCGCAGCCGGGTGACGCTCATAATGACGAACAGGATTCCAGCAATGAACACAGCGCCGAGGGCCACTTGCCAGCTATAACCCATTTCTCCTACCACTGTGTAGGTGAAAAATGCATTCAGACCCATGCCCGGGGCCAGTCCCACCGGCCAATTGGCGTAGAGCCCCATGAATACGCAGGCCAGGGCCGCGGCAAGGCAGGTAGCTGCAAAACTGGCACCCAGGTCCATGCCGGCAGACGCCATCATCTGGGGGTTCACGAAGATGATGTAGGCCATGGTGATAAAGGTGGTGAGGCCGGCTAAAACCTCGGTAGAGACGCGGGTGTTGTGTTCTTCCAGTTTGAACAGGCGTTCCAACAGTGCTTGCATGATCTAATTGCGCCTTCGCAGAATGAGCCGCTTATGGTCGCACAGACTATTGGGCTGCGGAAGCGGGACGCAGGTATTCGAAACGGGGAATAGCGATACCGTCCCGGTCTACCGACTCCTGCCACATAGCCAGCGGCCGGACCCAGAGGGCTTGATCCCCGTAAAGCGGCCGATAAACTGCCATGGCTTCTTCTGTTTCAGAATGAGTGGCAATATCAATTAATTGGTACTCATTTCCCTTATAGTGCTGGTAAATTCCGGGTTGGGGCTGGGCCATTAAATTGTTCCTGCTGATTTGGGGTGAGGGCACTTAACATATGTTAATGCCAGTTCCGGGTTTATTGACTATTCTTACGCTTGAGTCTGGAGAGCGACACCGGATCGATACCCAGGTAAGACGCGATCTGAAACTGGGCCACCCGCTGCGGCAGGTCCGCCTCGTTATCGAGCAGCCACTGGTAACGTTGTTCAGCATTGCAGGTTAGCAGCATGGCTTCACGCTGTTCATTGCGGATAAAGGCTTCTGCCAACATTTGTTGGGCGGCGCGGGCGATAGGCAGCTTATTTTGAGCCTCCAAGGCCATCGCTTCGTAGGGGAAGCTCAGGGCCTTCACTGGCTCAAGGGCCTGTATTGAGAATGGGGCTGCAGAGCCTGTCATGGCGGCGCTGACCGGGCCAGTAAGTTGGCCGGGTCGAAAGAACGCCTTGTTGCGCTCGCGCCCATCGGACGTGGTGTAAAACAGGCGTACCAGGCCAGTTTGCAGTAAATACAAGGTGTCGTCGACGTCACCTGCATGTACCAGATAATCGTCGACCGCGAACGTTGTCTGGGAAATCGCCTGCAGCCATGTACTATTGCTGTCCAGGTCAGGTATTCCCCAACGCTCCAGCCAGGGGGCGAAGAGTGCCATGTTGTCGAGTTGATTCATGGCAAGATTATAAACCGAGAAGCACAGTAAAAAGGTGATAGTGATGAATGAAGCAACCAACAACATTGTGATGAACATAGACTCATTCGATGATGTCCAGTTGACACCCGAGGGTACTGAGGAAATCCGTAAAGACCGCAAAATTAAACTGGCCGCAGCTCTACGCCTGTTCGGTAAGCTCGGTTTTGACGAGGGCGTGGCGGGTCATATCACTGTGCGAGATCCGGAGCTCACCGATCATTTTTGGGTGAATCCGATGGGACGCTCATTCAAGCAGATGAGAGTGTCCGACCTGCTGCTGGTGAGCCACACTGGTGAAGTGGTAGAAGGCGATGGTCTGCTCAATGGCGCAGCTTTCACTATTCATTCCCGGATTCATATGAGTAATCCTGCGATCACTGCTGCTGCCCATTCCCACTCAGTTTACGGCAAGGCTTTTTCTTCTCTGGGCAAAAAACTGGCTCCCCTCACTCAGGACTCCTGTGCATTCTATGATGACCATGTGCTGTTTGATGATTTTTCCGGCGTGGTTCTGGATAACACAGAGGGTGAGCGTATTGCCGCCGCGATGGGCGATAGCAAAGGCGCCATCCTGCAGAACCACGGGTTGCTGACAGTGGGCGAAACCATCGATGCCGCTGCCTGGTGGTACATCACTATGGAGCGCACCTGTCAGGCGCAGCTAATGGCCGAGGCTGCCGGCACACCAAAGCCAATCGACCACGACGTTGCATTGCAAACCCGCGAAACGGTCGGGTCTCCCCTGGCTGGCTGGTTCAGCTTCCAGCCGCTGTTCGACGTGATTGTTGCCGAGCAGCCTGAGTTGCTCGATTAAGCGCAGCGCTATTGGCGCAAAGAGCCCCGGTGACGCAACCGGGGTGGCTTAACAGCTCGGATATCTATTAAATTTCAGGCTGGATGGGTTGCCAGATTCAACGCAGCCAACTACATTGAAATCACGTCAAATTCAAAGGAATTCAATAACATGAACCGGCACTTGCAGATACTTCCTCTGGCTGTTTCCCTGGCCATAGGTACTTTGTCCGTGAATGCGGCGACCGACGGTGACACCATTCGCATGTTGGAGCAGCAGCTTGAGCAGCAGCGGATTATGCTGGAGCAGCAACAGCAGGTACTGGAAACGATGCAGCAAGAACTGCAACAGCTTAAGACGGTGCAGACCGAACAAGTGGTGAAAGCCCAGCACCATGCCCAGCCCAAGGAGTTGGAGTATTCAGCCGAGATAGCGAGTGACACCTCAGGTGGCGGCTTTGGCTTCGATGTTTATGGTTTCGTGATGGCCGATGCCGTTTATGACTTCAAACGCGTTGACCCGGACTGGAACGATACCTTGCGGGTGTCGACTATCCCTACTCAGGACGGTCAGTATGGTCAGGACGGCGAGTTCGTTTTCAGCGTGCGTCAATCGCGCCTGGGTATCAAGGCAGACTACGACACTCCGGTGGGTAAGGTAACTGCATTACTGGAAGGCGAACTGTTTGGAGTGGGTGGCGATGCCGGCCAGACCACACCGCGCTTGCGGCACGCCTGGGCGACGCTGAATAATTTCGGTATGGGGCAAACCTGGTCTAACTTTATGGACGCCGATGTGTTCCCCAATACCATTGATTACTGGGGACCCACTGGGATGGTGTTTTATCGTAATCAGCAGATGCGCTATACGTTCCCGATGGACAGCAGTGAATTCTCTATCGCCCTGGAAAACCCTGATACGGCATTAACGGTGGGTAAGTTCAGGGATGCATGTACCAGTGCGGTGTTAGACGAAAGCTGTGATTCTGCTCTGGAGGATGTTATCCGCAAGCATAATGATATTCCGGACTTGACCCTGCGGTACCGCAGCGACAACGACTGGGGTCATTGGCAGTTGGCAGGTATAGCGCGTGAGCTGGGTTATGAGCGACTGGACACTGGTAAAAAAGACTCTGAATTTGGTTGGGGGATTAACGCCAGCACGGTGATCAACACCTTTGGCCAGGACAAACTCAAGCTGCAACTGGTCTACGGTGAAGGCATCGGTAACTACATGAACGATGGTGGGGTAGACCTTGCACCCGCCAAAAACCAGTTAGTCGGTAACTCTGCTGAAGCGGTGCCGATTCTGGGTATCGTCGCCTACTATGACCATTACTGGAACGATCAATGGTCGTCTTCGGTTGGCTGGAGCAGTATCAATCTGGATACAACTAAAGGCCAGGCTGGAGGCGAATTTGAAGAAGGTCAGATCGCACAGATCAACTTGCTGCACTACCCCACCGAAGGCGTCATGATCGGCGGCGAGCTGTTATGGGGTGAGCGTGTGGACGTTAGTGGTGACGATGGCTACGATGTGCGCGCCCAGCTTTCACTGAAAGTCAATTTCCCCCGAAACTAGTTCTTCCTTATTCCCTTGCGGCCCTTCGGAGTGATTGAATTAGTCACTCCCGGGGATCGCATTGGACACTGTTCCACTCCTTTCATTGTGGGACTATAGCGCCTTACATTGTTCCGGGAGTAACGACATGCAAGATTTTTCTAATAAAGTAGCAGTGGTCACTGGCGGTGCCGGCGGCATTGGCAAGGCACTGGTCAAGTCATTGCTGGATGAAGGTGCCAAGGTGGTGATTGCCGATGTGGAAGACGGTGCACTGCAGGCAGCGGTCGAGGAGTGCAGTGGCGAAGGACGTCACGTTAGTGCCTTCAAGGTTGATGTGCGCAAGCCAGAGTCCCTGGACGCCCTGGCGGACTATGTTTACGACCAGCACGGCGCCTGCCATCTGTTGTTCAATAATGCCGGTGTAGCGGCACCTTCTTCCAATATCTGGGAAACCACGCCTAATGACTGGGCCTGGATTTATAGTGTTAACGTGATGGGTATTGCTCATGGTATCCAGTCCTTCGTACCGAGAATGATTGCCGGTGGTGAGGAGGGTTATGTGATTAACACCACCTCTGGCGACGGCGGTATTTCCAGTCTTCCCTATCAATCAGTGTATGCCTCCAGTAAAGCCGCCGTTTGTGCCATGACCGAATGCCTGGCCTCACAGCTGGAAAGTGAAGGCACGAAATTGAAAGCGTCGCTGTTTTACCCTTCAGGCGGCATGCTGGTCACCGGACTTTGGAATCCAGAGCGTAACCGCCCGGACGAGCTGAAGCGTGAGAAGCCTGGAGCACCACCACCGGATATCGAAGCGTTCAAGGACGCTATGAAAGCCGCTGGCGTCGAGATGCAATTTCAGGATCTTGATGAGCTGGCACGCTTCACCCTGGACGGGGTGCGTGAAGAGCGTTTCGTGATCATGATGAACCTGGATGATGCGGCGGACACCCTGCAGGCGCGATCTGAGCGCTATCGGCGGGCTGAGCTGCCTATTGTTTTCGAAGAAATTCCGCAGATGTAAGGCCTACGGGCGGTGGCATCCGCTGCCGCCCTTCAATAGAATGGGCGAACTAATTCAACAAGGTTTGCTCATGATCTCTGAACAAATGCAGAAAGCGCTGTATAAGCAGCTTAATGATGAATTCTACTCTGCCTATCTCTACCTCGCGATGTCTGCTTACTGCGCACATATTGATTTTAATGGCGCGGCCAACTGGCTCAAGCAGCAGTATGAAGAAGAGCAAATGCATGCCACTAAAATTTATAACTACCTGATAGAGCAGGGTGCACACGTAGTGCTTAAGGAGATCCCCCAGCCACCCAGCGAGTTCGGCAAAATTCTCGATGTTTTTAAAGCATCGTTAGCTCACGAGCAGGCCATGACCGCCAAGCTCAATAACCTCAGCGATCAGGCGCTGAAAGAAAAAGATCATGCCACTTATAATTTATTGCAGTGGTTTGTGAATGAGCAGGTGGAGGAGGAATCTACCGTGGGAGAGATCATTTCCAAGCTGAAGCTGGTGAAGGAAGATGGCTACGGATTGCTGATGATCGACAACGAACTGGGCTCACGAGTTGCGCCCAAGGCTGTCGTCTAAGAAAACTTCTTTGCGGACCTAGTGCTGGTTTTTCTCGCACTATCACTGTTTCTCGTTCCTCACCCACTGCCAGTGATATTGATGGGCAGGTTGCGCATCAGGGAGCGCAGGGGGCGCAGCGAAAGTCTCTCGATCACACAATTACTGACCTGCGATCTGCAGTTTTGCCGGCGATAATAGAGCAACATGGCCTGAAAAAGCGGTGGCCGTGGTGGAGAAGGCTAGTTTCTTAATAATCAGCCTTTCAAGGATTATTGAACCCTGCATTCCCTCTTAACTTGTAAACAGTCCAGCATGCCGCATTACCCTTTCTATCACTGCTTAGCGGTGAGATTCTAAGGTTGTTGGGCATGCGGTCCCGACGTTTTTGTTTTGTGTGTCCCTGGCGGGACTTTGACGGGCGGGTTGGTTTTTACCATCCCGCCTTTTTTTTGCCCAAGATTAAGGGTTCAGTATCTCATTCAATCTGCTCAGGCCCAGGGCGGCCGACGCCAGTGCCGCCTCCGGTTCGTCGCGTTCTACAAACAGGTATTGAACAGCGTCCAGAGGCAGATGTCCCAGCAATTTGGCAAAGTCGATTTGTCCATTGCCTATATCGGTTTCGGCACCACTTGAGTCCATATCCTTGGCATGAAGTAGTGCAAAACGACCGGGATGCTCGACCAACAAGTCCATTGGATTCCTGCCCGCATGAACCGCCCAGTAAAGGTCCAGTTCGTAACACACGTAATCCGGGTTAGTCTGCGCAAGCAGGAAATCGTAGGGAGTAAAATTTGAGAGGGCTGAAAACTCGAAATCATGGTTGTGGTATGCGAGCTTGAGGCCTCGGGTCTGGGCTAACTGTCCGACATGGTTGAGAAGGTCGGCCAGTTGGTAGTATCCATTCTCGGTGCGAAGGGTTTCTTCCCACCATGCCAGAACAAGGTATTTATGTCCCGCCTCAGCTGCTTCGTCCAGCGCCAGTTCCGGGCGATGTAACAAGCGATGTGGCGCCACATGCGCCGACGGTGCGCTTAATCCTTGTTGATCCAAAATCTCCGATATGTGCGCAGGCGGGTGCTTAAAGTAGCCCGCAAACTCAACGGTTTTGTAGCCCATTGCCGCGACAGCTGCCAGGGTTCCCGGCAGGTCCTGCTGCATCAGTTCCCTTAGCGTATAAAGTTGCAGACCGATCGCTGGTGATAATTGCGAGAGAGTCATTTACTGCTCAGGAAACCGTACCACGCCTTCGTTCAAGTTCATCGCGAACGTTGGCTGCTACTTTTTCAGTGATGGGATAGGAAGCAATCAACCAGATGGCCACTGCAGAAGAAACCACTGGAACAAGAACGTCAAACAAACGCATGTAGATTAAAGTCTGGCTGGACTGCTCACCACCGAGGGCAACGTCAAAGCCGGTGGCGTTGAGCAATACACCGCCAATAGCCAACGCGGCGGCCATGCCAAGTTTAACTACCCACCAGTAAATAGAGCCAAACATGCCTTCTCTTCTCTCGTGGCTTTGTAGCTCGTCCATGTCGCAGACGTCAGCGATCATTGAACCCATCAAGGTAAATAATCCCCCGAGGCCGAAGGCGATAAAAGGCGCTGGAAGTAGCAGCAGCAATGGATAGCGCGGATCGTAGCAGATCCATTTCAGCGCATAACCAAACATTGAAACGCCTACTGCCACAAAAAATGCGCGGCGTTTGCCTATCAGCGTTGAAAGCCAGCTGATGAAAAATATGACAAAGAAA
>ENA-UZWW01018509-UZWW01018509.1-metagenome-genome-assembly--contig:-Day-5--50m-contig-18509_pt1 | contig 11188 bp, 9 predicted proteins | sample MGYA00260348_ERZ794908 | MGnify/ENA metagenome assembly ERZ794908
TCACGTCTTCTTGCATCACCACGGTGTCAGCGCCAGCTGGCATGCGAGCACCCGTGAGTACACGAATGCAGTGCTCTACCTGCAAGGTGAGTTTGGCACTGCCGCCGGCGTTGGCTTCTGCTGCCATAAGGGGCAGGGTGAAATCTTGTGTTTGGCGCAAATGATCGTAGTTGAAGGCATAACCGTCTACTGCGACATTATCGAAACGCGGGCTGTCATAAGGGGTGGTGAGGGATACGGCTAATCGCCGGTTCATACACTGGCTTAACGGCAACCATTGGTTGGCTAGGGGCTGTTGTGAAGCGATGGCAGACTCTACCTGCGCTTGCATGCGTTGCCATACAGTAGCAGCCAATAGAAGTTGTTGGTCTGGGCTATAGCAATCGTTGGTGTTTGTGGCTGGTGTGCTTGAATCGGTGATCAGCCCGGTGTGTTGCAGCACAAAATTAGCCACTTGTTCTATGTTGTTAATGTCCAGCTGTGGCAGTTTGATGTCTAAGGCATCTTTGTCTGTGGCCACCGCTACTATGTTGGGCATTTGATGGGCTAAAAAGCCGCGGCTATTGATATTGCGAACTACTTCTAATTTAGCATGAGTAGACCCTTTGTAGCCTTCAACAATGACGATGTCACACGGTGAAAAAAGGCTCGATAGTTGCTCTAAAGAAGGTTCAGGGGCACCACGTAACTCGTGCATTAAGGCCCAGCGTTGATCCGTTGCCACTAACGTTTCTCTAGCGCCGGCGGCACGGTGGCGGTAGCTGTCGCGGCCAGGTTGGTCTATATCCACATTATGGTGGGCGTGCTTTACCGACGACACCTTATAACCCATGTGTGTAAGCTGGCCAATAAGGCGCTCTACGAGGGTGGTTTTGCCGTTATTTTTCCATCCGACAACGCCGAAAATTTGCATGCTGTTTTTACCTAATGGGCTGCATCAATATGGGGTGATTGTACTGCATTTTCTGTCCCGTGGGGTTGGCGCTATGCCAATTCTATGGGCCTTTACCTAGATGCTTGTGTTTGGGTCGCAATTGAATAAGAGCGCAGGACTGGCATTACGCACAATACTGCAGCGAATATCAGACTCACGCTGCCATACATAGCATGGCAGTGAACTTAAGCGAGTGACCTATGAAAAAATACTCAGGCTTTAACCTCTTTAAACATTCCCTAAGCCACCATGAAAATTGGCAGGCCGCATGGCGCAGTCCACAGCCTAAAAAAGAATACGACGTGATTATCGTCGGTGGCGGTGGCCACGGTTTAGCCACAGCTTATTACTTGGCTAAAGTACACGGCATTACTAACGTTGCTGTGTTAGAAAAAGGCTATCTAGGTGGTGGTAACACCGCGCGTAATACCACCATTGTGCGTTCTAACTACTTATGGGACGAAGCATCTAAATTGTATGATCACTCCTTGGATTTGTGGAAAGACCTGAGCCAAGATTTGAACTACAACGTCATGTTCAGCCAGCGTGGCGTATTGAACCTAGGACACAACCTACAAGACATGCGTGACATTGAGCGTCGTGTAAACGCCAACCGTTTGAACGGCATTGATGGCGTGGTATTGAATACTGCAGAAGTAAAAGAAATCGTACCCATTATTAACGATTCGCAAGATATTCGTTATCCAGTGTTGGGTGCATCTTGGCAAGCCACTGGCGGCGTAGCCCGTCACGACGCAGTAGCTTGGGGCTTTGCCCGTGGCGCAGACAGCTTTGGTGTCGACCTTATTCAACAGTGTGAAGTGTTAGACATTGTGACAGAAGAAGGCGCGGTTGTGGGTGTAAAAACCAACCAAGGCTTTATTGGTGCTAAGAAAGTGGCTTGTGTAACTGCCGGTAACTCTGGTGTGATGGCGGCCATGGTTGGCCTACGTCTTCCTATCGAATCGCGTCCCCTACAAGCGCTAGTGTCTGAACCCATTAAGCCAATTATTGATACTGTGGTAATGTCTAACGCAGTACACGCCTACGTGAGCCAGTCTGACAAAGGTGACCTTGTCATTGGTGCCGGTACAGACTCCTACAACGGCTACGGTCAGCGTGGTAGTTTCAACATAGTAGAACATACCATGTCGGCTATTTGTGAATTGTTCCCTATGTTTAGCCGTGTACGCATGAACCGTGCTTGGGGTGGTATTGTAGATACCTGCCCAGACGCGTGTCCTATCATCTCTAAAACCAGCGTTAAAGGTTTGTTCTTCAACTGCGGTTGGGGTACGGGCGGCTTTAAGGCCACACCAGGTTCTGGCAATGTATTTGCTCACACCTTAGCCCACGATGAAGCCCATCCGTTAGCTGCACCATTCAGTATTGATCGTTTCAGTACTGGTCATTTAATCGACGAGCACGGCGCCGCCGGCGTTGCTCACTAAACCCACACTAAGGAGACATACACATGCACCATATTTACTGCCCTTACTGTGAGGAAATGCGTGAAGAAGAGGAATACTCTTACACGGGTGAAGCTCACATTGAACGTCCAAAAGACCCTGCTGCTATCAGCGATGAAGCTTGGGCTGACTACATTTTTTTCCGTTCTAACCCACGCGGTATCCACCATGAAATGTGGTACCACGCAGCTGGTTGTCGCCGTTATTTCAACGCCACCCGCGATACGCAATCTTACAAAGTTCACGAGACCTATAAAATGGGTGAAATGCCAACCATCACTGCTGCAACCGTTGCTGCTAATCAAGTAGCCAAAGGAGATGCATCATGAGCCAAGTTAACCGTTTAGCTGCGGGTGGTCGTATTGACCGCACTAAGCCAATGAACTTTACCTTCAATGGCAAAACCTACCAAGGGTTTGAAGGCGATACATTAGCTTCTGCCATGCTAGCCAATGGCGTAGGTATTGTCGGCCGTAGTTTTAAGTACAGCCGTGCCCGTGGCATTTTAGGCCATGGTGCAGAAGAGCCAAATGCGTTGATGCAGTTACACAAAGGCAATGAAACTATTCCTAACCCGCGGGCAACTCAAGTTGAATTGTTCGATGGTTTAACCGCCACCAGCACTAACGGCTGGCCGAGTGCAGAATTCGATTTAATGTCACTCATGGGTAAGATTGGCGGTATGATGATGCCTCCAGGTTTTTACTACAAAACCTTTATGGCACCACAAAAAATGTGGATGACCTATGAGAAATTCATTCGTAAAGCCGCAGGTTTTGGTAAGTTGTCTTTAGAACCAGATCCAGACACCTACGACAAGATCAACGCCCACTGTGACGTCATGGTGGTGGGTGCAGGCCCTGCCGGATTGGCCGCAGCATTAGAAGCTGGCCGTAGCGGCAAGCGCGTCATCATTGTCGACGAGCAAAATGAATTTGGTGGCACCTTGCTTGCCAGCACTCAAACCGTTGATGGTATTGATGCTGCAACATGGGCAGAGCAAGCCACTAGCCAACTAGAAGGCATGGATAACGTGCTTGTTATGCCACGTACCACGGCTTTTGGTTATTACGATCACAACTTTGTTGTAGCCTTAGAGCGCCGCACAGACCACATTGGTCCTGTTGCGAAAACAGGCACTCGACAGCGTTTACACCGTATTCGTGCCCATCAAGTGATCTTGGCTACGGGTGCCATTGAACGACCGCTAGTATTCGGTAATAACGATCTGCCTGGCATTATGTTGGCCAACTCTGTATCCACCTACATTAACCGTTACGCGGTAGTGCCAGGTCAGCGTTGTATCATCATGACCACTAACGATTCGGGTTACCAAACAGCCCTAGACATTCAAGCCGCAGGCCGTACTGTTGTGGCCGTGGTTGATTCACGTCATACGCCAGACGGTCGTCTTGTTGCAGCCGCTAAAGCTGCCGGCATTCAGGTGATGGTTGGTCACGGTGTGATTGAAGCCCAAGGTGGTAAAAAAGTTACTGGCGCAATCGTTGCACCACTCGATGAAGCAGGTGATAACGTCACTGGCGCGAGCAAAACCTTAAGCTGTGATTTAATCGCCGTTGCTGGTGGTTGGAGCCCAGTAGTACACCTTAGCTGCCATACCGGTAGCCGCCCAGTATGGAAAGACGATGTGGCAGGTTTTGTGCCTGGAGCTAGCATTCAAAACCAACACTTAGCTGGCGCAGTGGCAGGTGAGTATCTGCTTTCTGAAGCGCTAAACGCCGGTGTTCAAGCCGGTGCTACTGCTTCTGATACAAGCTCTACACAAACCTTTGATTGTGGCGATGAGTCTACAGGTGCTTCTCAAGCCTTGTACTTGGTACCGCACACTAAGCCAATTAGCCGCGCACCCAAACAGTTTGTTGATTTCCAAAACGACGTAACGGCAGCGGGCATTGAGCTTGCAGCGCGTGAAGGTTTCCAGTCTATTGAGCACGTGAAACGTTACACGGCCATGGGTTTTGGTACTGACCAAGGCAAAACGGGTAACATCAACGGCATGGCCATTGTGGCTAAGACGCTGAACAAGTCGATTGCCGAAACGGGTACTACCATCTTCCGTCCTGCCTACACACCGGTTACCTTTGGTGCCATTGGCGGCCGTGATGTGGGAGAGTTGTTAGACCCAGCACGTCACACAGCCATGCACCCATGGCACGTGGCTAACGGCGCAGAGTTTGAGAACGTAGGTCAGTGGAAGCGTCCTTGGTATTTCCCACAAGCGGGCGAAACCATGCAGCAAACCCTTAATCGCGAATGTTTAGCGGTACGCAACAGCGTAGGTATTTTGGATGCGTCCACTTTAGGTAAAATCGACATTCAGGGTAAAGACGCCCGTGAATTCCTTAACCGTGTGTACACCAACGCTTGGTCTAAGTTAGCCCCAGGTAAGTGTCGTTATGGCCTAATGCTTAAAGAAGACGGCATGATCTTTGATGATGGTGTAACGGCGTGTTTAAGCGACAACCACTTCTTAATGACCACCACCTCTGGCGGCGCCGCTGCCGTATTGGGTTGGTTAGAATTATGGCATCAAACCGAATGGCCAGAGCTAGAAGTATACTTTACCTCGGTCACTGACCAGTGGGCTACTTGTTCATTCGCAGGCCCTAACTCACGTAAAGTGTTAGAAAAGCTATGTACTGACGTAGACCTTTCAGCGGATGCCATGAAGTTTATGGATTGGCGCGAAGGCACTGTTGCTGGTATTAAGGCACGTATTTTCCGTATTTCTTTTACCGGTGAATTGTCGTTCGAGGTCAACGTACCTGCCGACCAAGGCCACTACATGTGGAACAAGCTCATGGAAGCTGGTGAAGAGTTTGGCATTACGCCATACGGCACTGAGTCGATGCACGTATTACGTGCCGAGAAGGGCTTTATCATTGCTGGCCAAGACACCGATGGCTCCATGACCCCATACGACTGTTTGATGGGCTGGGCAGTTGGCAAAACCAAAGAGTTTAGCTTCTTGGGTGAGCGTTCGTTCTCACGTCCGGACACCGCACGTACAGATCGTAAGCAGTTGGTTGGGCTTAAGCCAAAAGACCCTACCGTTGTGATCCCAGAAGGCGCACAAATCGTCATGGACCCTAATCAACCTATCCCTATGGATATGATGGGCCACGTCACTTCAAGTTACTGGAGTGAATGTTTAGGCCATGGTATTGCTATGGGTACCGTTAAAGGCGGATCAGACCGCATGGGCGAAACCGTATATTGCCCACTGGCCGATGGCCGCGTATTGGCTGCCGAAATTTGTAGCCCAGTGTTCTATGATCCAAAAGGAGATCATCACAATGACTAATGTTGATACTAGCACCAGCATGGAATCCCCATTGCACCACCGTGTAGCTCACACCAACGCCGCTAATGCTGGCGTAGTGATGAAAGAAGACAAGTTTCGTGGTCAGTTAAACCTACGTGGCAACCCACAAGACGCAGCCTTTACCTCTGCAGTGGAAAAGGTGTTAGGCGTGGCCTTGCCAATGGCCCCAAGCAGCAGCGTTCGTAATGGCGACACAGTGGTTTACTGGTTATGCCCTAACGAGTGGTTGTTGATTGTTGCTAGTGGCACACAAGGGCAGGTTGAAGCTGACTTGCGCAGCGCTATGGATGGACAGCACATTGCTGTAACCGACATTAGTTCTGGTCAAACCTTAGTTAACTTGTCTGGCACGGGCGTGGCTGAGCTGATGCAAAAGTCCACTGTGTACGATTGCCATGACTCTAACTTCCCAGTTGGCAAAGTAGTTCAAACTACTTTCGCTAAAACGGGCACCACTATGTGTAAGCTAGAAGACGGCTCTTACGACCTTGTGATCCGCCGTAGCTTCTCCGACTACTTCTTCTTGTGGTTACAGGATGCGAGTGATGAATATGGGTTGAGCGTTAGTTAAGCCCTGCCTGGCGTCTGCTTAAAAAATCCTCACTTTTGTTTGAGGATTTTTTTTGCCCAAATAATATTGGCATTGAATTAGCGGTGAATTTTGTCAGATGGTTGGTCTCAGCGAGCTATACATCTAAGTAAGCAACACAGGGACAGGGGCGGCATAAGCAGGTAAAATATCAGCTTGAGCTATTTTACTATAACCAAGTAACCTCACCCTCTGGAATTCTTCAATGATACGCATTACCAACCTACAACTTCCCCTTGATCATGACGAGCAGGCACTCAACCAAGCTATTTTAGCGCGGTTATCGATTCAAACCGCCGACTTGCTGGACTTTGTAGTGCATCGCCGCGGTTACGACGCGCGTAAGAAAAGTAAAATTGTATTGATCTACACCCTTGACGTTACCACTAATCAAGATGAACACCTATTGGTTAGGTTTGCCGACGACCAGTTAATCAAAACCAGCCCCGATATGAGCTACAAGTTTGTTGCTCAAGCACCTGCTGTGGTTGAAGAACGGCCAATAGTGATTGGCTTTGGTCCGTGTGGATTGTTAGTAGGCTTGGTGTTGGCGCAAATGGGTTATAAACCCATTATTCTGGAGCGTGGGGCAGCGGTAAGGCAGCGTACTAAAGACACCTTTGGGTTTTGGCGTCAAAAGGTGTTGAATACCGAATCTAACGTGCAGTTTGGTGAGGGCGGGGCAGGCACTTTTTCTGATGGTAAGTTATACAGTCAGGTGAAGGATCCCAATCACTACAGCCGCAAAGTTTTGAATGAATTTGTAGAAGCGGGCGCACCGGAAGAAATATTGTTTGTGAGTAAACCTCATATAGGCACCTTTAGGTTGGTGTCTATGGTGGAGAAAATGCGTGCCACTATCGAACAACTCGGTGGCGAAATTCGGTTTGATACGCGGGTTGATGATGTCCATATAGAAGACGGTCAATTAACGGGTGTAACCTTGGCTGATGGTGAGGTGCTCAAATCTCGTCATATTGCCTTAGCCGTTGGTCACAGTGCCCGCGATACTTTTAAAATGTTGTTTGATAAGAAGGTCTATATAGAAGCCAAACCATTTTCCATTGGTTTTCGTATAGAGCACCCACAATCACAAATAGACAAAGCCCGCTTTGGTGCTAATGCGGGTAACGAAATTTTGGGTGCAGCAGACTATAAGTTAGTGCACCACTGCGATAACGGCCGCTCGGTTTACAGCTTTTGTATGTGCCCTGGTGGTACAGTGGTGGCGGCGACTTCAGAAGAAGGTCAGGTGGTAACCAATGGCATGAGCCAGTATTCGCGCGCTGAACGTAATGCCAACAGTGCTATTGTGGTGGGTATTGACCCTTCTGATTACCCAGGCGATGCACTGGCGGGTATTGAACTCCAGCGTCAATTAGAGCGTAAAGCTTATGTGATGGGAGGCGGGAACTACGATGCGCCGGCGCAAACTGTGGGTGATTTCCTTAAAGGCAAACCTTCACAAGCGTTAGGCAAGGTAGAATCGTCGTTTAAGCCAGGTATAAAACTCACCGATTTATCCGACGCTTTGCCTGATTATTGTATTTCAGCCATACGTGAAGCTATTCCAGTATTTGATCGTAAAGTGAAAGGCTTTGCCTTGGCCGACGCGCTATTGACTGGTGTAGAAACCCGCACCTCGGCGCCTATATGTATTAAGCGTGGCAAAGACCTGCAAAGCATCAACACCCAAGGCTTGTATCCGGCTGGTGAAGGTGCGGGTTATGCTGGTGGCATTATGTCGGCGGCCATTGATGGCATTAAAATTGCCGAAGCCATAGCTTTAAGTATGAATAAGTCGTGACTCGTGAGTTACCCATAGTATAGAAGCTGTTGTTGAGATTAAAATAAGTCCTCAATTTACCTCGCTGTTTAACTAAAGAGTATTACCATGCTAGCCACTTATTCCTTCACCATTTGGGGCCTTTGGCTCATTTTAATGACTGTGTTTATTCAATCTGCCGTGGCCTCAGTGGCTCACCGTAAACAAAAGCACTATGTGCCAGGCATTGTAGACGCTAAATTGAGCCACGAGTCGTTTGTATTTCGTAGTGATCGCACCTTTTTAAACTCCCACGAAAACCTACTGATGATGTTTGGCCCTGCGGTATTAGGCATGTTGGTAGGCATGGACGCTTATTGGCTGGGTTTGTTAGTGTGGGTCTATGCGGTTGCCCGTTTGATGCACATGGTGTTGTACTATGTGATTGCCACCGAAAAAAATCCTAGCCCACGTAGTTACTTCTTTATAGTGGGTAACCTAGCCACCGTGGTACTGTTGGTTCAACTTGCCCTTCACCTAGGTGCCTAATGAATACCCCAGCGCTGCTTGACCGTTATCGCTTGCAGGAGCGCCGGGGCCCACAAATTGGCATGACCCGTGGCTATGAGCAAGGCGTATGGCGTTATGATTTTATGGGTCAAGACTTTTGTTTGATTTTGGACCATAATTTGCCTTTGGATCGAGTTCAAAGTCTAATAACTACTCAAAAAAAACGTGCTAAAGATCATTCTACAAGGCTTGAGTGGAAATAGTTCTCGAGCGACCCCCATGCCGAAAAAACGCAACAATGGCTAACTGATGCGGGCTTCATAGCCAGCGAAGACGAAGCCTTTATGGCCATGGATATTGCCGCTATAGATTGGTCTGCGCCTGACTTAAAAGTGAAACGCTGTAGCCGTGGAAGTGAGATAGAAGTGGTTTTTTCCATCCAACAAGAAGTCTGGCAAACCTCAATGGAGCAACGCCTAGAGGGCGAGTTAGAAATCTTTCGTAACCACGCCAATCGCATGAGTTATTAGTTGGTTGAAATCGACGGCAAAGATGTGTGTAGTGGCTGGGCGAGTTACACCCCAGAAAGTGACTTTGTGGGGTTGTGGGGCGACAGTTGTTTGCCTTAATTTCGCAGTCTTGGTTGTTCGCCTTGGTGTGGGTAAGGGCACAAGAGGCCATTGCACGTGAGTGTAAGTACCTCACCATTGATGCCTTGCCTAGCAGCCGGCCCATTGTGGAACGCTTAGGGTTTGAATTGTTGAGTATGACCATTCCCTACGAATTTGATGGTAAAACGCTTTAAACAGGCTTAATGTGGTCAACATCGAAGGTAAAAAAAGGCCCCATATAGGAGCCTTTAATCGAGTGTATCGGTTAACCCGGTGACATACCTCGTAGCTTTTCACTGCGGCGGCGTAACAGCTCCAACACCGTTAGCAAAGCCACGGACATGACAACCAAAATGCTGGCTACGGCCAATATGGTAGGGGAGATCTGTTCACGAATGCCGGAGAACATTTGGCGTGGAATGGTACGTTGTTCAACATCGGCGATAAATAACACGGCAACCACTTCATCTAATGAGGTAATAAAGGCAAATAGAGCGCCAGAAATCATGCCAGGCAAAATCAATGGCATGATGATACGGCGGAAGGTGGTCCAACCATTGGCGCCCATATTTTGTGAAGCCCTTACTAAACTCATGTCAAAACCACTCAGGGTGGCAGTGACGGTAATGATAACGAACGGTACGCCTAAGGTGACGTGGGCCAAAATCACACCGGTGTAGGTCTTAGCGATGCCAATAGAAGAGTAAAAGAAGAACATGCCGGTGGCAGTAATGACCAAAGGTACGATCATCGGTGAGATCAACAAACTGGTAATCAACGCTCGTTGAGGCATTTCGGGGCGTGATAGGCCTAAGGCGGCCAAGGTGCCAAGTGTGGTCGCGATGATGGCAGATACAGTGGCGATAAAGAAGGAGTTACGTGCTGCACGAACCCATTGGGCATTGTTCCACATGTCTGACCACCAGCCTTCAATAGCTTCAGGAGCCTTCATGCCATTATGTAAAATGTCCAAATACCAACGCGCAGAATAGGCTTCTGAGTCAAAACTAAGCATGCCGTCGGTAAAGGTGAAGTAGGGCTCGGCGTTAAACGACAGCGGCATGATTATAAGTACAGGCGCAATCAAAAAGATCAACACGCTGGCACTAATAACAAGAAACACATAGCGTGTGAAACGTTCGCCAGTGGTCGAATAATCATGCATTTTTTCCATAAAATACAAAGGGGTGCCGAATATCAATAAAAACCCAACGGCGGCTTTCATGGTGCCTGTAAGTAACACAACCGATAGGGTAGCGAGGGCAAGAAAAAAGTATGCCCGGCCTTTGTTGTTGATGGATTTTTGTAAAAAGTTAATCATTGTAATGCCCCGTTCCTTAACCAAACTTGAGTTTGTCGATACCAATTAATTTGTTGTAAACCCAGTAAAGTAACAACACAACCACTAGCAGCATGGTGCCTAAAGCGGCCCCTAGGCTCCAGTTAAGAGACTTTTGAATATGGTATGCTATCAGGTTAGAGATTAATAAACCGTCTTGGCCACCCACTAGTGCTGGCGTGATGTAATAACCAATGGCTAGGATAAACACTAGAAGCGTGCCTGCAGCAAGGCCTGGTATTGTTTGTGGTAAATAGACACGGCGGTAGGCATAGAATGGCTTAGAACCCATAGATAGTGCGGCACGCATGTAGGTTGGCTGTATGGTTTTCATGACCGAGTACAACGGCAGAATCATAAAGGGCAACAAAATATGTACCATGGCAATGATGGTGCCGGTTTGGTTGTAGATCATCTGAATGCGGCCATCGTCACCGATAACACCAAAGTAAACTAACAAGTCGTTAATCACACCTTCGGTTTGTAGTATGGCGATCCAGGCGGTGGTGCGAACCAACAGCGATGTCCAAAAAGGTAGCAATACCATAATCATCAGCAAGTTGGATTGACGTAATGGCAACACCGAAAGCAAATACGCTACGGGGTAGGCCAATAGTACACAAAT
>ENA-UZWW01000565-UZWW01000565.1-metagenome-genome-assembly--contig:-Day-5--50m-contig-565_pt1 | contig 11176 bp, 15 predicted proteins | sample MGYA00260348_ERZ794908 | MGnify/ENA metagenome assembly ERZ794908
CGCCTCGTACAGCCGCGCCAGTCGGTGCAGGTCCGCGTTGGCTCGCGCTAGGTACGCGTTCTCGCTCTCAAGCTGGCTGGAGTCGTCGTCGGGCACCAGAATGAGTTCGTCGCACAGTGAGGGCATGTTGAATTGTGATGAGCAGGCTGCGCGCGTTCAAGTGTTACGTATCATTCGAACGTTTATTTAAGAAATTGGTTCCAAACTATTGCCTATTTCATTTAACATTTGCACCAACTGGGGTGTGGTCTTCTGGCCCACGCAGCGCGGCGCGACGTTGGACAGGATGGTGGGGAACCGGTGCACGCCGTACTTCATGTTCAGGGCCGGCGCGGCGTTGATGTCCACCTTGAGCAGCCGGATGCCGCCCGTGTAGGCGGCGGCCACCTCGTCCCACTCGCGGCACATGGTCTCCCACTCGGAGCCGTACACGAACACCAGCACGGGCGGCTCGGCCTCCAGGGCACACATTGCGTCTCCTTCCATTTATATTCTGCGCGTATAAAAATGGAGAAGCTGAACATCAAGCCGTTCGACCCGACGACGATGCGCGCCACCGCCACCGTGCAGTTCATCGGCAAGCGCGGGTCGGGCAAGAGCACGCTCATCAAGGACATCCTGTACCACAACCGGGACAAGTTCCGGTACGGCATGGGCATGTCTCCCACCGACGAGGCCACCAACGACATGGGCGAGATCATCCCGCGCTCCTGCATCTACAACACGTTCTCGGAGGACGCGATCGAGCGCGCGCTCGAGATGCAGCGCATCGCCGTGAAGAAACACCCGGAGCGGAACAACAACATGTTCTGCGCCGTGGACGACTGCGCGTACGACTCCAAGTCGTTCCGCACGCGCGCGATCCGCGAGAGCTTCATGAACGGGCGGCACCGCAAGATGTTCTTCATGAACTCGGTGCAGTACATGATGGACATGCCGGCCAACCTGCGCGGCCAGATCGACTACATCTTCGCGCTGCAGGACACGAACCACGACCAGAAGGAGAAGCTGTGGAAGTACTTCTTCGGCATCTTCCCCGACTACAAGAGCTTCAACACCGTGTTCGAGAGCTGCACCGAGGGCTACGGCGCGCTCGTGATGGACACCACGGTGCGCAGCAACAAGATCGAGGACTGCGTGTTCCACTACCAGGCCAACCCCAACCTGCCCAAGTTCCGGCTGGGCGACGACATCTTCTGGGAAATGGACCGCAGGTTCTACACGGACGACGAGGTGACGCCCAAGGACAAGGGCCTGGTTGTCACCATCCAGCGCTGAGCTCGCGCACCTCGGACAGACGCACGCCCACCCAGGGCAGCTGCGCGGCCTCGAAGTGACACGGCAGCGCCAGCGCGGGCGAGAGCGGCGAGTCGGAAAAGTCCAGCAGGCCCAGCCGCTCGAACACGTGGCAGATGATCTCGGAGCAGAACATGCCGGCCTGCTCGTCCGAGGCGCCGGGCAACTCCATGGCCACCCACTGGCGCAGCACCGCCTTCCAGAAGCGATAGGTGTAGGGCGTGCCCAGCAGCGGCGCGACGGCGGCCTCCATGTCTCGGTTCGGGATGTGGGTCGACACGTGGCGCACGAACACGCGGTTGGTGCGCGTGGCTCGACGGAACCAGACGTGCAGCGCGCACAGGCGCGCGCCGTGGCGAGAGGTGTGGAAGATGAACGGCGCGCCGCTCGCGTCGTGGCACACCACCCCCACGTGCGTGATGCACGAGCGCGACAGCATGGAGGTGAGAATCTCGTAGTCCAGCCCGCGCCCGTTCTCCAGCACCACGTCCCCGTTCCTGAAGTTGGCGGACGCGTACGGCACCAGCACGTCACCCACGCGTTCGCGGCGGCAGGACAAAGCAACGATGAACGCGGCCAGCACCACCCCCAGGATCACGGCGTCCTTCATTTAGTGTACGCTTGGAATTATCGGGACGTTACGTAACGCCCTGTCACTCTGCGGGGATCCGACTCACTATTTAAAACATGAAACAAGATATTATGCAACAACTCAAGGTGCTCAAGCACGGCTTGTCGGTGACGTCGCTGTGTCGGCTGCAGCCCGTGGTGGAAAAGATGATTATGGGAAGGCTCGAGTACGTGGCCTCCGTGGAGTCGCGGCTTCTCCCGGTGCCCGCCGGGCGGGTGGGTGTCGTGTGTTTCGACAACCTGCGTGAGCTGTCCAGGTACATGGTGTTCAAGAACGGGTGCAAACACCCCGACTGCACTCGGTGCAACACACTGCCCCGGGTGCCGTTAAGGACGTACCCGCCCGACCTGGTGCGCGCGCGCTACGCCGACATCCTGTCCAACCCCGACGAAGTCAAACCGCAGCGGCTCGTTGTGATCCTGAAGCTGTCCGACTTCTGGGACTTTCCCGACATCCCGCGCGGCTTCTGCGTCGTGCGGAAGACGAAGAGCCACGCGCACGCGCCGACGAGACGCATCAAGAATTCGATCCGGTCCCGCACGTGCGACAACTGCGGGCGGAACGACTCGCTCGCGAAGACGAAGCGGCTGCACTGCGCGCGGTGCGGACAGGCGCAGTACTGCAGCAAGGCCTGCCAGGCGGCAGACTGGGAGTATTTTCATAAATTTCATTGCACAAACCCGGAATAAGACTTTATTAACATTTATACTCTAATTTTTCGTACACCGAGCGCGGGCTCGTGACGTGCTCGGGTATGTCCCCGTCCCAGTACTCGTCGCCGTACGACACGAAAATCTCGTCGCCGTCGTAGATGTATTTGGACGCGCGCAGACTCGGGTAGTTGCCGTCCCCGCTGAAGAAGAACGCGTTGGTCTCGCACTTCTGCGTGGTGCACGTCGAGTCGGCGATGGCGTCGTTGGCCAGGCTGGCAACCCCGCGCAGACACGCGCCGTCCACGTACACGTCCGGGTCGCCCTGCATGCCCACGCCCACCCTCTCGGTGTAGGGTGCCAGCCCGTCGCCGTAGCGCGCGTCGAGCTCGGGCTCGGACAGCACCTCTCCCACGTACGGCGTGATGCGCTGGTTGGTGCGGAACACCAGCCCACCCGGGTCGGACGCCTTGCACGCAAACAGTCCCCTGAACGGGAAGCGCCGACCCGTGGCCGGGTCCTTGAGCGTGGTGCGCCCGACGCGCAGGTGCGCCACGCTCTTCAGGTGTTGCCAGCAGTACGGGATGGTGTAGCACGACTTGCGCGCGCACCGGCGGTTGCCCACCCGCGCCGTGCACCGCATGCAGCGCATCGCGCACTCGAAATCCTCCTGCTTGTACTTCCACCGCGGGCTCGGGCTGGTGGGAAGGTGGGCATCCAACGGAATGTTCTGCATTTAAGTCATGCCCATAAAAAACATGAAGACCGCACCCGTGTGCGCCATTGTGGTGTCGGCGGTGCTGGGGGCCATTGCCGCGCTCGCCATCGCCGTCATGGTGCACGGCCGACACTTCAACCCCGCCTGCGCCACGGCGCCGTGCACATCCTGAAGCAAGACCGGCTCTCCGCCATGCAAGCGTACGTGCGCAACTTCCCGACCCTGCGCGCGCGAAAGCCGTCGCTCTTCTGCGTGCACGACATCACGACGGCGGACCAGCTGCGGACGCTGGACGCGTTCGTGGACGAGCTCATTCGGGAACGTGCGCCTCGCAGTAGTGTCCGCTCCACCAACTGAGCCAGCCGGTGCGCGGCGGGTTGGCGCACCCCAGCGCGGCGCACGTCTTGTCCGTCATGGAGTACGTCTTGTGTTCGATGCAGTGCGTGGGCTTCTGGCCGGGTGGCGCGAAGCGCGGCACGCGCGGGCAGTCTTCGTGGCGGCAGCGTGTCTGCATTTACTACGCCCTACGATTTTCCGTTGCGCCGCGCCATGCCGAGCACGCCCTTGCAGTGCGTCTCCAGCTCCTGCAGGTCCGGCACGCCGTACGCGAAGTACGGCTTGTGCGCGCCCACCGGCACGCGCTCGCGGTAGAACGAGCCCTGCTGCACCCCAAACTCGGCGGCCTTCTCCAGGCTGGGCATGGTGAGGCCCGCCGCCTTGCACGGCTTGGAGAAGAACACGTCCTCGCCCACGTAGCCGAACGCGTCAGGGAAGCGGCAGTGCTCCACCACGCGCTTCATGGCGGCCACGTTGCGCAGCGAGAACCCGCCGTTCATGAAGTTGTACAGCTTGGGCATGAACGGGAAGCTGCGCGGCGAGCCGACGTAGTCGTAGCCCAGGAACTCGTCCAGCGGGGTGGCGGGCGAGTCGCACAGCCAGACGTCGGTCTGGAACACCAGCGCGTGCGCCGCGTTCACCGTGTCCCAGAACAGGCGCGAGATGAAGATGGCGTTGTACATGTCCGAGTTCAGGTTGGCCACGTTGAGCGGGAACAGCACGAGCCGCCCGGCGTCGCGCAGGTACGTCAAGTCGGGGTCGGCCAGGATGAACGCCAGGTTGTCGGTGCCGTGGTACAGGTACACGAGCCACTCCGGGTACAGGTGCGCCATCTGCAGGATCACGGGCGCCAGGTTGGGGTGCGCGCGCGGCTCCACGATCAGCGCCACCTTGTCGGCGTAGGGCGCCACCGAGATGGCGGGCACCCAGTCCGGCACCTGGCTCGCCAACTTTTTGATGGGCGCGAGTTTCATGTTTATTCTAGGGCCGCACGATTTTGGGCCGAACTCACAAACATGGCCGACGAACAAACAAGCCCCAAGTCCGCGGCCACCATGGTGGACATCACGCTGGGAGCCGTCACCCTGGCGTGCGTCGCGTGGCTCACGCTGAACATCGTGGGCACCGTGTACTACTCCAAACTCGGGCAGCGGCAGACGCCTCTGCTGCTGGCCTCCGTCATCCTGGGCTGGCTCGTGCCCATCCTGGCGCCGCTCAACCTCGCCAGCCCCATCGTGTACGCCACACGTTCCAAATAAATGTATTTTATCCCACCTCCCTGTAAATGTTCCCCCGCGAATACTCCGACCTGGCGGACGCCGACATGTCGCCGTTGCGGAGGGACATCTTGTTGCGCCACGTGGCGGCCGTCTGGGGCAGGTACCCGCGCCCACCCGTGCACTTCGAGTCGCACCCCGCGAGCACCGAACACATACTCTCGATGCCTCTCCGAACCGACGACGTGCCGCGTATCTCGCGCGCCGACAAACAACTTCTTCTGCGGCTGCACCGCCGCTTCGGTCCGGTGGTGGTGAACCTGGAGCGCGTGTCGACCTCGTGCGCGCTCGACGTGGAGGACCTGGAAACCGATGAGATCCTGGAGAATGTCGCCTACGCCACGTGCGCGCCCATCCTGCTCGACCTGGAGCGCGTGTTCCACCGGGTGCACGTCGGGGTGGTGGACGCGCACTACGCGCCCGCGTGGGTGTACCCCGAGCTGCTCGTGCCCTTCCTGTCCCCGCAGGAGTGCCGCGCGCAGTTCGACCAGGTGTGCTGCGGGTGTCTGCAGGGCATGGACTGGACCGACGTGGTGGCGGCGGGCGGCGCCGTGTCGGCGTGTCTCACGCCGCGACACCTCATCAAGACGCAGCAGGCGCTGGACGCGTACAACTCCATGGACGTGGACCTGTTCGCGCTGACGCCCGAGGCGCAGGACAGGACGCTGGAACACTTCAAGCGCAAGTTCGGGTCCAGGGTGTTGTTCGGGTTCAGCCGCGGTGTGGTGGTGGTGTGCATCCGCGGAGTGCCGCGCGTGTTCAACGTCAACCTCGCGTGGGACACGCCCACCTCGCTCCTGACGCGCTTCGACCTGGACTTCTGCCAGGCCGCACTGGGGGAGGACGCCGTGGTGCTCACGCCGGCCTGCGTGCGCGCGCAGGCGACGCGCGTGTGCGTGGTCTCCCCGCGCGTGCTCCCCAACCGACAACACAAGGCGCTGCAGAAGGGGTTCGGCATCTACGCCAGCGGCGACGACGTGCTGTGTCGGCGCACGTTCTGGGACGCCGCGCCGGGCTACGTGCCGACCGCCTCGCACACCGACGAGCAAATCACGTTCAACATGCAGCTGAACCTGGGGTGCAAACACGTCACCTCGGAGGTGGACACCATCATGAACGTGCTGAACACCACGGACATGCGCGACGCGCCCGAGTACGTGCCTCACACGCGCGGCTCGCAGCCGTACACCGGCACGTCCTTCCTGACGTGTGAGCTCACGCGCGGCATGCTGGCCGGCATCCTACCGCCGTCGCTTCCGGTTGAGGGCGTGTTCGGGTACAGCCTGCCGTACACGCTGGTGTTCCAGAGGTACATGTGGATCTACGTGGCGTCGTGCGAGTCGGTGATACTGCGGCACCTGGGCTACACCGCGCCCGGACGCGCCGACCTGCTGGAGTTCGTCGACCGTGTGCAGGAAGTGATGGACTTTGTGTACGGCGAGGGTGAGTGCACCTACCTGTTCAGCCAGAAGCACACCCTGGGGCTGACCGTGACGCCGTGTAGCCGCATCCTGGACGTGGCCACGCAGGAGGTGGTGGACCCCGAGGTGGTGCACATGAACACGGCGGATGCGCGCATCTGCACCAACTTTGTGTGCTCCACCATCGCGCTGGGCCGCGACTGGTGGACGCCCATCTTCACGTGCCGAGAGATCGAAGTGTTCCCGAGTTGCATGGTGTGAGGTTTTATTGTGTAAATAAGCTCTTAAAAAACGTACTACTTCGTGACTCCACTGGTAACCCGAGTTCAGACGTGCGCGATATTAATCCCTCGGTTTTAAAATGGAGTCCATCGACGAGGTGCTGGAGGTGCTGGAGCAGTCCACGGCGGGGCTGGACCCGCCGCCACCCACCGACTTCCCCGTGTTTGCGCTGGACATCAACGTGGTGCACTCGGGTGTCACGGGCCGGGGCGAGGATGCCACGCTGCACCTGCTGGGCGTGATGGAACCCATCAAGTGGGGGCCCGAACTGTTCGAGACGCCGTCCTCGTGTGAGTTGCAGCTGGGGCGGCCTCCCAACACCAGCACGCGCGCGTGGCTGTTCGTGCACGAGCACTTCCCGCGCGACGTGGCCCAGATGTGCGCGCGTCTGTTCCAGCACACGCAGCTGCTCACGCACACCAGCGTGCGCAACCTGAACATCCTGAACATCCTGGCGGCGCGCGCGCAGAACACCGCGTTCGCGAGTCACTTCATGTTGAACGCGCCCATCCAGCACCCCGAGCGCATCGAGCACACCTCGTGCGGTTGGGTGAGCCTGACGCTGGTGCGCGCGCTGAACCTGCGCGTCGGCGGGCAGGCGTTGGGCCACGTGTTGCTGGACACGGACACCCCGGCCGCGTTTGTGGACGTGTGGACGGAGCAGCCGCAGGTGCTTATCATGTGGTTGCGTGAAAAGTTTCCCGACGTCATCTTCGGGGGAACGCCGGAGGGCGTGGTGGTCGCGTGCCGCCCCGGGGTGGGCTGCGCGTGCCGCATCCGCATCGAGCCGCCCGACATCATGCGCATCCAGCCCGACTTTGCGCAGTGCGTGTTCGACGGCACCGCGCTGGCCGCCACGCCGCGCTGCCTGCTGGCGCTCCGCACCAACACCAGCATCCACCACCCGCACTCGATGTACGTGTGGGCCAGCCTGGACGCCGGGCTGGAGGTGCTGGGCGAGTTCAGGCTGCGCGGCAAGCCCACGGTGAACACCGACCCCGACACCAGCAAGAAGATCTGGAACATGCTGACGCAGTACGGGTGCGTGGACGTGAGCACCACGGCCGCCACCGACTCCAAGTACTTCACCGCGCGGCAGCCCCACCCGCCCAGCCAGTGGGGATACACGTTCCAGTACGTGGAGGCGCAGGCGTTCCTGCGCACGCCCACCGAGATCCAGCCGGGGCACGCGCTGTACCTGCGGGTCTCGCGCCTGTACGTGGACGCGCGCGTGGGCAAGTACCTGCACATCCGCCGAGAGGACTCGCGCGAGGTGCGCGCCCTGGACGCGCTGCTGGAGCACCTCAACGCCAGCTACGGCAACTACACGCGCACCGAGTCGATCGTGGTGCGCGTGGAAGAGACGCCCGTGCACGCGCTCACGGGCGGGTCGCTCACGTACGTGCCGGTGGGCTGCAGCATCAGCGGGATGGTGTGGTGGCACCCCGCGTGCACGCGCAACGACGGCACGGTGTACTTCTCGCTCAAGCCGTGGGTGCACCCGGCACACCTCGACGTAGAGTACTGAACTTGCGCATGAGCAGCGCGTAGATGCGGCGCTGCGCCTCCACCGGCTCGTTCTCGAAGCGCGGACACACGAGGCGCAGCACGGCGTCGACCGTGGCGCACGCCGCCAGCTGGGTTTGGATGTACACGTGCAGCGCGCGCACCGCCTTGGGGATGTCCAGGAACTCGCAGATCTTCAGCAGGTGCAGCGCCTCGCGCAGCGCCTCGGGACCGGCCAGGCCCTCCATGCTCGGGAACTGGGTGGCGTCGGGCGTGGAGGTGGAGACGCAGCTCAGGATGTAGGGCACGTCCACGAGCCGCGACTCGATGAACGCCGGCAGGGGCACCGGCTCCTCCGGGTCCAGCGTTTCCAGCAGCGGCGACTCGTGCGCGACAAAGAGCGGGACCGACACCCGGGTTGCGCCCGCCACCAACAGATACATGTTTACAGTGCGTGCGTTTTTTTGGGGGACGTTACGTAACGCCCCGGCTGTTCTCCCCCGAGTCTTCCCATAATCCGAAATATGAATTTGAACCAACCCCAAATCTCGTTCTTGCGCGAGAGCTTTGCGTATGACGCGGCCGCCAACCGGAAGGCGACCCCCTCCATGTTCGTGGCGGGGCTGTACGACACCGAGTTGCACTACGGCTACATTGTGAGTGTGGCGCCGAAGATGCAGATGCGCGGGTGCGGCAACGTGCAGTGGCTCGAGCCCGTGGATAACGTGCCGTACGAGGAGGCCACGCTGTTCAGGGACGCGAAGAACAAGGCGAACCAGTCGCTGTGGAGCAACGTGAAGTACACCGAGTTTCACCTTGTGGCGGGTTACGAGCGCGACAACGTGTGCGTGCTGGTGTCCCTGCGCCAGTTGGTGGCCTCGATGTTCAAACCGCAGAGGCTTGATGAACTGGCCGATGCGTCGAGTTCGGAGTTCGACGCGTTCCCCGTCAAACCATTTGGAAAACGACGTGTGGATTCGGAGGGCGCACCCGAGTCCGTGAAGCGCGCGCGAGGCGAGTCGGGCACCGACCTGTTGCTGCGTGCCGCGCAAGACACCTCGAGTTACCCGGCGGCCCTGAAGCAGCGCGACGAGTACAAGAAGACCACCAACTCGCTGCTGGCCAACCTGGGGCGCACCTGTCGCGAGCTGTGCACCACGCTGGAGCCGCACAAGCCCACGGCCGCGCTGTACCTGGACGCGGACCACGCGGTCACCACCAAGGCGCTGAGCGCGCGCGGGTTCCACACCGAAGACATGTACTGCCCCAACGAGTCGCAGTCCACGCTCGACGCGATGGAGCGCGAGCTGCGGGCGTCGAGCGTGCGCGGCCTGCCGCACTTCAAGATGATGACGATGGAGGCCTTCACCGCGCGGCGCCACGACAGAGAGTTCTCCTACGTGTGGATCGACGGCGTGTGCACGTGGGAGGGATCGGGCGCGCACTGCACCCGGGACGCCGTGCTCAACCTCTTCCGCAACCAACTGCTGGCGCCCTTTGCGCTGGTGGCGTACACCTGCAGCATCCGGCCCAAGAGCGGGCCCCGCACGGTGCGGGCCAAGCAGGACGTGCTCGACAACTTTCGGGAGATCCGGGCGGTCGCCAGCAAGGCGGGATACTCGGTGTGCCTCAAGCCCGAGTACTCTCAGAATAGCGGTAGTCAGAACGCGGACCACATGTACACCTCGTGGTTCCGCGTGTTTAAGTAGGCTTGTTTTAAATAAATTTATTCACACACCATTCCCGACTGGCCCCTCTGGTCCGACATGTACACGCACCGGTTGCCCTGCAACTGCGCGGCAATGTCCGGCGTTGCCACCGTCTCGGTGAGGTCTTCGAGCGTGCAGGTGGGTTCCCGGTAGCGGGTCGAGGTGTGCATCCCGATGTGCGTGGTGTTGTCGAGCCAGTCCAGCCCGGCCAGGTCGCAGCGCCGCGCGATGCCGTCCACGGTGAACACGATGGCGCCAATGTCGCCGCGTCCCCGAAACGTGGCGTTACGTTGGCCGTGCGGCAGGCTGGCGATGTCCTCCCCGTTGGCGTCCAACACCTGCACCCCGGTGGGTGGCGAGTCGGGCGACAGCGTCAGTTTGCGCTGCGGCACCTGGCCCGCGGGCGCGGACTGCATCATGGACGCCGTGCGGGGCGCGCGCGCTTGCTTGGGTACGTGGTTGCTCCAGGCGGCGTAGCTGGCCATAGTTTATATCCTCGCCACATTTTTCGCATGACAGACACAATCTCCAGGAGGCGCCGCGCGGTGCTGATGTTGATGAAGACCCTGGAGCCCAAGGCGGCCGTGGACCTGGAGGCCGAGATCGCTTGCCACGTTCTCCGCGACAAGATCCCTGCCGATTACGAGGCCAAGGTGCGGCAGCTCGCGTACAACCTGCGCAAGACGCCGGACCTGCGCCGCCACCCCCCGGGCGTGCTGGTGGTGCTCACCGACGCCGAGATGGCGAGGGGCACGGACGTGGAGCGCTGGACCCAGGCGTTCGAGCGGGACCTCGCCAACGAGGCGCGGCTGGTGAACCCCACCCGAACCGGCGCCGACAGCCTGCTCAAGTGCCGCCGCTGCAAGTCGAACCGAATCACCACGAAACAAGTGCAGACGCGCGGTGCAGACGAAGCCATGACTATTTTCTGCGAATGTGACGATTGTTCTCTTCGCTGGAAAATGTAATAAATCATTATTTCAAATTTTATGCACGCGTGCAACACGTGTGTCAGAAAGTTCCTGACACACAGCGCGCTTCGGGTGCACATACGCACCCACACCGGTGAGAAGCCGTTCAAGTGCGAACACGAGGGGTGTGGCAAGGCGTTCAGCCAGGCGACAAATCTCACGACCCACATGCGCACCCATACCGGAGAGAAGCCGTTCAAGTGCGAACACGAGGGGTGTGGCAAGGCGTTCCGCGAGTCGGGACATATCACGGTCCACATGCGCACCCATACCGGAGAGAAGCCGTTCAAGTGCGAACACGAGGGGTGTGGCAAGGCGTTCAGCCAGGCGACAAATCTCACGACCCACATGCGCACCCACACCGGCGAGAAGCCGTTCA
>ENA-UZWW01023993-UZWW01023993.1-metagenome-genome-assembly--contig:-Day-5--50m-contig-23993_pt1 | contig 11174 bp, 10 predicted proteins | sample MGYA00260348_ERZ794908 | MGnify/ENA metagenome assembly ERZ794908
AAAATGCTTGAAGAGAGAACCATGAACGAAGTTTGTAAAACTTGGTATGCCCGGGTGCGAGCGAACCCCCAGCGCATAGTGTTAGCCGACTTGGCCGACCCCCGAGGTCAGGCGGCGGCCCAGCGGTTAACCGATGAGGGCCTCGCCGTGGTGGTGCCACCTGAGGTGGATTATGTCTTAGGCCAACAGGCGGTAGCGGTAGGGTTGGACCCCACTCAACCGGTAGTAGCGGCCACCTTGTTGCTGGCCGATGGGCAAGCGGATGCTGTGGTAGCGGGCGCTACCTGCCCCACCGCTGATGTGCTGCGCGCCGGGTTGAGAATTTTAGGAGTGGCCCCCGATGCTTCGGTGGTAAGCAGTTGTTTCTTTATGTTGCTGGCTAGTGGGCAGCCGGTGGCTTTTGCCGACTGTGGGGTTATCCCTGACCCCACCGAAGAAGAACTGGCCGCTATCGCTGTGGCCACCGCGAATACTTTTTCTGAACTAACCGGCCAAGAACCCCGGGTGGCCATGCTGTCGTTTTCCACCAAAGGCAGTGCCCAGCACCCCAAAGTTGACAAGGTGCGGGCTGCTACGGCCTTGGTGCAAGCACAACACCCCGAGCTTTTAATCGACGGCGAACTCCAGTTTGATGCTGCTTGGGTGCCTGAAGTAGCGGCGAGCAAAGCCCCCGGGTCTGCGGTGGCTGGCCGAGCCAACGTGATGGTTTTTCCCGACCTAGACAGTGCGAACCTGGCTTACAAAATAACCGAGCGCCTGGCTGGCGCTCGTGCTTTTGGGCCTTTAATACAGGGGCTCAATGGGGTTATGCACGATTTGTCTCGTGGTTGTACCGCCGATGACATAGTTGATGTGTCGGTCATCGCCAGTTGGCAAGCTACAGCTCGTCAGGGCTGATCATGTCCACCTCAGCCATAGCGCTGGTTTTGGTTTCTGCGGTGTTGCACGCCGGGTGGAACGCTTATTTACATAAGTTGCCTGATCCGCAAGTGGTGATTGCTTTGAGTTACCTCAGCGTGGGGGTGGTTCTTTTGCCGGTGGCCGTCACCAACCCGCCTAGCGGAGTGTGGTGGTTTGTTCTGGCTTCGATAGTTGCGCATGCTATTTATCAATGGATGCTGGGCTCGGCTTACGGTGAAGGAAGTTTGGGGGTGGCTTACCCTATTTCTCGAGGCACCGCTCCCTTGTTGGTGGGGATAGGCGGATGGATGCTGCTCGGCGAAAAGCCTTCGCCGTTTACGGCGGTTGGCTTAGTGGTGCTGGTTGCGGGCTTGTTGTTGTTAGCCGGGGTGGGCTGGCGTTTGGCCGAACGCCGAGCAGTAGTTATGGCTTTGATAAGTGGCTTAGCCACTGTGGGGTACTCGCTTTTGGATGCTGAAGCGGTGGATCGAACCCACCCTTTGGGGTATTTGTCGGTCGTATCGGTAGTCGGTGCCACGGTGGTTTTGGTTTTGCGTCGCCCATCTGTAGACCGCTTGCGCCAGGCTTTTGCCCCGGGGTTGCTGGTCGGGGTTGGCCAGGGTGGGGCCTACGGATTAATTCTGTTGGCTTTTCAGCGAGCCCAAGCAGGCCAGGTAGCAGGGTTGCGTCAGGTCTCTATTTTGTTAGGTGTTTTCTTGGCTGGCGAAGCCCTAGGACGGCGGGCCTGGTGGGGAGCGGCGCTGGTAGCCGGGGGAGCATTTCTTGTTGTTTGGTAACGCATTGCCCTCTAACTGGACAGTTATTGCTTCTAACGCTAAGGTGAACCTATGAGCAGGCGGACCTTAGACAGTAAACAAGTCATTGACCAAGCGGCTACTTTGGCCGACCAAGAAGGTCTTGATTCAGTCACCTTGACCCGGGTAGCCACACAACTTGGGGTAAGGCAACCAGCGCTTTACCGCCACGTCGACGGGTTCGACGGGTTACTTCGATCTCTCGGACTACGAGCCCGAGAAATATTGGCCCACCGGTTAACTGACGCCGCAGTGGGCTTAGCCGGCGATGACGCCGTGCGGGCCATGGGTGCTGCCTGGCGGCAAATGGTAAAAGACCACCCAGGGCTTTATGCGGCCACCGATCGCTACCCCTGTGCCAACGACCCCGAACTCGAAGAGGCTGTTGAGCGAGTGGTCAAAGTATTAAGCCAAGCTTTAGTGGCTTACAAACTCGGCGACGATCAGCGTGTTCATGCGGCCCGGTCGCTACGCAGTGCTTTTCATGGATTCTCCCACTTGGAATCCGGCGACGGCCACCCCCACCCCCAAAACCTTGATGACAGTTTTGACCATCTTTTAGATCTCTTATGCGCTGGTATTTCGCGACTCGAAACCTCCCCGCAGCAAACAGTAAGCGTTTAAGACTTTCTTATGACACGACTCGGCTTTGTTCTTGACTCCGGCAGTTGCATTGGGTGCCATGCCTGCACTGTGGTGTGTAAAAGCGAACACGAAGTACCTCTGGGAGTAAACCGCACCTGGCTGAAATATGTTGAAACCGGCAGCCATCCCCAGACCGACCGCCATTTCTCGGTCATGCGGTGCAACCACTGCGAAGACGCACCGTGTATGTCTATTTGCCCTACCAATGCACTCTTTCGAGCCGACAACGGCGTGGTGGACTTTGACGATGACAACTGCATTGGCTGTAAATCGTGCATGAATGCTTGCCCCTACGATGCGCTTTACATCCACCCGGAAACCATGACTGCCCACAAATGTAATTTCTGCAATCACCGGGTAACCGAGGGTTTAGAACCAGCCTGTGTGGTGGTGTGCCCCACCCAAGCCATCCGAGTAGGCGACCTTGACGACCCAAACTCAGAACTCGCGCAACTGCATGCTTCCGGCGAAGGACTGGTGCGATCCCCTGAACAAAACACCAAGCCGCGGGTAATTTACAAAAATGCCAACCCGGCCTCCCTTGACCCGTTGGCCTCGTTTATTGCCAACGACGGAATGATTTGGGCTGATACCACCCCGGCGCACCCCACCGCCACTCCGGTGGCTTTAGGGGCCGCTCCGCAACGAGACGATGGCCAAGAAATGGCCCGCACCACTTACACCACCGCCCACTCGCTCACTTGGGGAAACAAAGTAGCGGGCTACCTCGTCACCAAAGCAGTAGCTGCCGGAACCATGATGATGGCCGCCTTGCTGACCATGCTGGGTCACGGCGACAGCCAAGCAGTAGTCGGGGTAGTTCCCCCCATGTTGGCCGGCGCCTTGCTGGCCTTGACCGGAGTCCTACTGGTTGCTGACCTTAAACAACCCGGGCGTTTCTACTATCTCATTACCCGCGGCAACTGGGAATCTTGGCTGGTTAAGGGGGCTTACATTTTGGGTGGGTTCGCTGCCCTTACCGGTGCATGGTGGGTCGTTGGCCTCACCGACACGGGGAGCGCGCTTCCTTGGCTGGTAGCCCCCACCGTGTTACTGGCTTTAGCCACCGCCGGCTACACCGCCTACCTGTTTGGCCAATGCGAAGGCCGCGACCTTTGGCAAGAACCCATCTTGTTGCCTATCTTGTTGTGGCAAACCGCGGTAGGCGGGGGAGCCGCCTACTCGCTGATGGCTTTAGTTATGGATGTACCCGAAGCGGCAATCCTGCAGTGGGTGTTCTTGGCTGGTCTGGTCGCCAACGCTCTCTTGGTGGCCGTTGAGACTCGCGGCAAACACAGCCGACATGTCACCATGGCAATAGCCGACCTCACCCAAGGTGGCCAACAAAGGCTATTTAAAATCTGGGTTTTCGCCGGAATAGCCGCCCCGACAGCACTACTTTTGGTGGCGCTATTGCTGGACGGTAACAGCACCATCCCCGCTGCTTTGGCTGGTGTTTCTGCCCTTGGCGGTTTACTAGCTTACGAAAACGCTTATGTTCGAGCCGGGCAATCGGTTCCCCTATCGTGAGGAAGAATAGGTCATGACAGAGGAAACCCCCATGCTGCAGAGTTACCCACCCGAAGAACAATGGGACGACTTTGAAGCTCTTGATGCTAAGTCATGGCCAGAAAAAGTTAAACGAAAGTTTCGTTTAGTACCCACCACTTGTTTCAATTGCGAAGCAACCTGTGGCCTTTTGGCATGGGTAGATAAAGACTCCGGCAAGATCGCCAAGTTCGAAGGCAACCCAGTGCACCCGGCAAGCCGCGGGCGCAACTGCGCCAAAGGCCCAGCCACCATTAACCAGGTCGAAGACCCCGAACGCATTTTGCATCCTATGAAACGGGTCGGGGCACGAGGTGAGGGCCTCTGGGAACAGATCACCTGGGATCAAGCCCTCGACGAAATAGGCGACCGCATTGGCAAAGCCTTTCGGGAAGAACGCAAAGACGAAGTCATGTACCACGTGGGGCGCATGGGCGACGACAGTTACATGGAACGGGTCTTGCACTCGTGGGGCATTGACGGCCATAACAGCCACACCAATATTTGTTCGAGCGGGGCCCGAGTGGGCTACGCCACATGGATGGGCTTCGACCGGCCATCTGCCGATTTCGCTAACGCCAAGGTGATCTTTCTTATTTCCTCCCACCTTGAAGCAGGCCACTACTTCAACCCCCACGCTCAACGCATCATGGAAGGCAAAGAAGCCGGGGCCACCATTATCTGTATTGACCCTCGGTTGTCTAACACCGCCTCCCACGCCGACCACTGGTTCTCAGCCTGGCCAGGCACCGAAGCATTCTTGCTGCTCGCTATTGCCCGAATGCTTATAGAAAACAACACCTGGGACCAAGAGTTCTTTGAGCGTTGGGTCAACTGGGAAACCTTTCTGACTGCGGATCGCCCTGACCTTGAACCGGTGTTCAGCAACGTCGGCCCGGCACTGCTTGAGCTTTATGCCGAGTACACCCCCGCAGCGGCCGCCGAAATGTGCGGCATTGACGAAGACCAACTCCGTGAGGTGGCTCGAGTGATCGGCGAAGGCTTAGGAGGTTTCGCCTCGCACACCTGGCGGGCCGCTTCAGCCGGCAACGAAGGCGGTTGGCAGGTATCACGCTGTTTACAGTTCCTTAATGTTTTGACAGGCAGCGTGGGCACCGAAGGCGGAACCAACGCCAACGGGTGGAACAAGTTCATACCCGTAACCCCCATTCACCCCGAGCCCCAAGGAGAATGGAACGACCTGACCTGGCCGGCCGAGTACCCCCTGGCTCACCACGAAATGTCCATCTTGTTGCCCCACTTTTTAAAGAGCGGCCGGGGCTACATCGACACCTATTTCTCTCGGGTCTATAACCCTATTTGGACCAACCCCGATGGGTTCACTTGGCTTGAAGTGCTTTCCGACCCAGAAAAAGTCGGTTGCCATATCGCCCTCACCCCCACCTGGAACGAATCAGCTTGGTTTGCCGACTACGTGCTGCCCATGGGTATCGCCTCCGAACGCCATGATGTCTCAAGTTTCGAAACGCACAACGGCCGATGGATTGGGTTTCGCCAACCGGTTATGCGCCGCCACGCCGAACTGGAAGGCCAAAAAGTTGAACGCACCCACGAAACCAACCCGGGCGAAGTGTGGGAAGAACAAGAATTTTGGATCGACCTGTCTTGGCGCATCGACCCTGACGGTTCGTTAGGTATTCGCCAACAATTCGAAAGCCCCGACAACCCGGGCCAACCATTAACCATCGATGAGTACTACACCATGTTGTTCGAAAAATCGGTACCCGGTTTGCCCGAAGCAGCCCAAGCCGAAGGCATGACTGCTTTGGAGTACATGCGCACCAAAGGGGCATTCGCCATTGACGGAGACCAATACAAGGTTTACGAGCGGGCGGTCGCTGACGCAGATTTAGCGGGCGCCGAAAAAGATGACGCAGGAGTATGGCGTAAACCCGGCACCGCTGGGTCCTACGAAAACCTCGAAGACATCCAAGGCCACATGCCCTTTATCGGCGACGGATCACCAGCAGTAGAGATCGACGGCGAAGCCAAATTTGGTTTTCCTACTCCATCGAAAAAACTGGAGTTCTTTTCGGAAACCATGCGGGACTGGGGCTGGCCCGAATACTCCACCCCGACCTTTATTAAAAGCCAAGTGCACTGGCAAGACCTCGACTTCACCGCCGGAGAACGCATTTTGGTGCCCACCTTTCGTATCCCTACGCTTATTCACACCCGCAGCGGCAACTCGCAATGGCTCAACGAAATCAGCCACCGCCACCCGTTGTGGCTACACCCCAGCGACGCTGAAAAACTCAGCATCGAAGAAAACGGTTTGGTGCGTATCACCACTCGCATCGGCCACTTTGTTATTAGCGCCTGGCGTACCGAAGGCATTCGCCCCGGCGTAGTTGCCGCCAGCCACCACATGGGGCGTTGGCGCCTCGACGAAGACAAAGCCCGCTCTTGGGGAGCAGGAAAAGCCAGCATCGACCAAGACGACGACGGCCGATGGCGTTTGCGCCGCCAACACGGCAACGAGCCTTACGACAGCAACGAACCCGACACTGGCCGCATTTGGTGGTCCGATACTGGGGTGCATCAAAACCTGACCTTCCCGGTACAACCGGACCCAATAAGTGGCATGCATTGTTGGCTGCAACGAGTCACCGTTGGGCCCGCTCAACCAGGCGACGAATACGGTGACGTGGTGGTCGACACCGACGCATCACACGCCATCTACGAAGAATGGATGGCCAAAACTCGCCCCGGGCCGGGCCCCGACGGGTTAAGGCGACCCCTATGGTTTGCTCGCCCAGTTAACCCACAAGCCACCGCATACCGCTCAGAGGGTTAACGCCAAACGGTCTCGGCTTTTACCCCGAGACCGTTCGATAACCCTGGCGGAAGGTATGGGATTTGAACCCATGGTGACCCTAAGGCCACAACAGTTTTCGAGACTGCCCCATTCGTCCGCTCTGGCAACCTTCCACCAGCGAGGCTAGCCATCTTGGGCGCAGTGCCCAACGGTTAAGGCCGGCGTAGTTGATCAAAGAAAGTATCCAGCAGCGCAGTACAGGCTTCGGCTTGCACCCCACCGGTTACCGGAAATTCGTGATTTAGCCGCGGGTCGGCCCCCACATGAAGCAGCGAACCTAAAGACCCGGCCTCCATGTTGGCGGCCCCAAAGACCACTCGACCTATGCGTGATGCCCAGGCCGCCCCGGCACACATAGGGCAGGGCTCCAAAGTAACCACCAAGATGGCGTCCGCTAAACGCCAATCCCCTTGATGTTGGGCGGCTTGGCGAAGAGCCAGCACCTCGGCGTGAGCAGTGGGGTCGTTGCTGGCTTGCCGTTCGTTATGGCCGGTACCAATAATTTCACCGTCAACGGCCACCACCGCGCCAATAGGAACCTCGCCGGCCGCCAAAGCTTTTTGGGCTTGTTCAAGGGCGGCGGTCATTAACTGATGGTCGTTCACCTTGCGCAGGTTAGGCCCAAAAAGAACGACACCCGTTCTGGGGAGTGGCGGCCAGGTGATCTGCGGCACCCCAGAGGTTCCGCTGAGAGCTGCTGCCTTCCGGCCCTGACTCGATTCACGGGCTCTGGTCGCACAGGACCCGACCGCCACACCACAAAACGGGTGTCCGGTAACGATACCCTTAGCGTTCGGTCTCGCCTACGGGTGAAACTTGGATGGGTGCGAGAGCGGCCGAATCGGCACGCTTGGAAAGCGTGTGTGGCCTTGCGGTCACCGTGGGTTCGAATCCCACCCCATCCGCCAAAACCCTTTGGGGTTCCGGTTGTGAAGCCAATGCCGGTCACCCCAAAAGGGTAGGGTGATCAGGTATGCAGTACGCCTCCCTTTATCGCCGTTACCGGCCTCGTCGTTTTTCTGAAATACGCGGTCAAGAACACGTGGTGGCGGCTTTACGCAATGCGGTAGAGAACAACCGGGTGCAGCACGCCTACTTGCTCAGCGGGCCCCGTGGCACCGGTAAAACCACGGCGGCACGCATTTTGGCCAAAGTGTTGAACTGCACCGACCCTCAAGAAGGGGAACCATGCTGTGCCTGCGACTCCTGTGTGGCCATGGAAGCCGGCACCTCGTTTGACTTGCACGAGCTTGATGCGGCCTCCAACAACAAGGTCGACGACATGCGTGACTTGTTATCCAAAGTTGCTTTAGGTACGCCGGGACGAACCAAGGTGTATTTGCTTGACGAGGTACACATGCTCACTTCGGGAGCCGAGAATGCTTTGCTAAAAACCCTCGAGGAGCCCCCCGAGCATGTGGTCTTCGTGTTGGCCACCACCGAACCGCACAAAGTGGTCGAAACCATTCGTAGCCGATCGCAGCACCTTGAACTCAAGTTGTTGCCGGTAGAAGATCTTGAATCGTTGGTCGCTGATGTAGCGGCTCATGCTGGCCTTGACGTAACCGCTGAAGGCATGGCCCATGCGGTGCGGTCGGGGCGTGGGTCGGCCCGCGATACGTTGTCGTCCCTCGACCGTGTGGTGGCGGGCGGCATGGCCAGCGATGACACCACGGTAGAAGAACTCTTAGCCGCCTTGGCTCAAAACGACACGGCGAAAGCCCTCGGTGCTTTGGGGTCCGGTATTTCTCAGGGCCGTGAACCTCGGGTTTTGGGTGAGTCACTTTTGGCTGCTTTACGTGACGCCTTTTTGGTGGCTATGGGGGTGCCCAGCGAACAACTCGCCGATGCAGATCGTGTCCGGGCGGAAACCTTTGTAAACCAGGTAACCCCAGCCAGCATTACCCGAGCTTTAGAAACTATCGGTGTGGCCCTTATAGACATGCGGCGAGCCCCTGACCCTCGAGTCGATTTAGAAGTAGCTTTGGTGCGTTTGACCCGCAGCGCAGAAATCACCGCTACCGACAAAGGAGCGGTTGATGCGCTTACCAAGCGGGTGGCGCAACTTGAAGCGGCGTTAGCGGCTGGGGGAACGGCCGCCACAACGGCCGCCCTTGCCCCATCACCAAAAGGCCCCGGAGCACGTGCTCGAGAAATATTGGCCCAACGAGCGGGTGGCGCAGCAAAGCCACAAAAAACATCAGAGTCGACTCCTGAACCTAAAAAAGTTGCCGCTGCGGAACCAGAAAAACCTGCAGAGGTGCCTGCGCCGAGCGCTCCTACCGGAGGAGAAATGCCTGACCTCTCTTCGCTGGTTGAAGTCTGGCAAACCACCCTTTTGAGTGGGTTATCTAAAAGAGCACGGGCGCGCTTGTCGGCGGTGCAGTTTGTGGAGTGCGAGGGAAACACCGTGGTCATGGGGTTACCAAACGAACCGCATCGAGCGCGCTGCGAAGAGTTGATCCCCGAAGCAGAAGCCGCATTATCTCACCATTTTTCTACGGAAATTAAAGTTCGTTTGGTAGTAAAAGCGGCAGCGTCACCGCCCCCTCCGTCGCCAGAAAAAGAAGTACAAACGCAAAAAGTAAAAGATGACGAAGATGCTGCCACCGACCTCACGGAGTTAACCGATGCTTCTCCCGATGAAGGCTCTGCGGTAGACAGAGTCACCCAGGCTTTTCCTGGTGCTGAAGTCGTTGACGGCGAGTAATTGACCGATGTACGCCGACGCAGTTCAAGACGCAATTGACGAACTCGGGCGTTTACCGGGCGTTGGCCCAAAATCGGCGCAACGCTTGGCCTTTCATCTCATGAAGTTACCCGTCGAAGACGTTGAGCGTTTAACCACCGCCCTTACCGAAATTAAAAGAAAAGTTCGTTTTTGCCTTCGCTGTTTTAACATTTCTGAAAATGAACTGTGCACAGTATGCGCCGATAGTCGCCGAGAGGCCGGAATAATTTGCGTGGTCGAAGACGCACGCGACATTGTGGCTGTAGAACGAACCGGTGAGTTTCGGGGTCGGTATCACGTACTGGGGGGAGCCATTAGCCCCATTGAAGGGGTGGGCCCCGATCAGTTGCACATTTCAGAACTTTTGGCTCGCTTAGACCCTGAAGAAGTCACCGAAGTGATTTTGGCTACCAACCCCAATATCGAAGGCGAAGCCACCGCGATGTATTTGGCCCGATTGCTTGAACCCCTTGGGGTGCTGGTTACCAAAGTGGCCAGCGGGTTGCCGGTGGGCGGCGACTTGGAATACGCCGACGAACTTACTTTGGGACGGGCCTTAGAGGGCCGCCAACACCTCGGCGGGGCTTGACCCATGTCAAGACGAGAGAAAGCGCCTTCGAGAACCGCTGCTGGGTCGGTGTCGAAGGCGCTCTCTGAGTTGGGAGGAGGGGGACCCAACATGTTTCAATTACATTACAACTTTGACAGCTTCATGACAAGTCAGGGGCCAAATTATTTTTTTACCCTTTATTTTCAAGGCTTAAAATGATAAAATTGCAGGTAGGGGGCATCGTTTTGAGCTCTTTGCAAAATCATGCCAAAATAGCCAGAATTAAACTTTCGTAACAAAAGCCTCAGATTGGAGAAATAATTCGATGCTGTTAACCCAAATTGATCATGTGGCCATCGCTGTTCACGACCTTGAAAAAGCTATTAACTACTACCGCACCGCTTTTGGGGCAGAAGTAGCCCATCGAGAAACCGTAGAAAGAGACGGCGTAGAGGAAGCCCTGCTGCAGGTCGGCGAATCGTATCTTCAACTAACTACCGGCACCCGCCCCGATTCACCGATTTCAACCTTTTTGGAACGCCACGGCGAAGGCATGCATCACATCGGTTACCGGGTCGATGATTGTGCCGCTGCTCTTGAGGCGGTGGTGGCGGCCGGCGGCCGAGCCATTGACCAGACTCCTCGGCCTGGTTCTCGTGGCACCACCGTGGCTTTTGTTCATCCCAAAGGGTCTTTTGGAACCCTCATTGAACTCGTGCAAGAAAACACACAAGACTGATGGATGTTCACCTCGTTGACGGGACATACGAGCTTTTTCGCCACCACTTTGCTTTGCCCTCTCACATAACTGATGAAGGGGTCGAAGTGGCTGCAGCAAGAGGAGTGTTGGGGTCCATGATGAACCTTTTAGACCAAGGAGTTACCCACGTGGGGGTAGCAACCGACCAGGTAGTGGAATCTTTTCGAAACCAACTTTTTGAGGGATATAAAACAGGCGAAGGCACCCCACCGGAACTTTTTTCGCAGTTTCCTTTGCTTGATGCGGCGTTAGAAGCAGCGGGGTTCACCGTGTTTTCTATGGTCAACCACGAAGCGGACGACGCCATGGGGGCCGCCGCAGTTAAAGCAGCCACTGACCCTCGGGTAAACCAAGTATTGATTTGCACCCCCGACAAAGACCTCGCC
>ENA-UZWW01002143-UZWW01002143.1-metagenome-genome-assembly--contig:-Day-5--50m-contig-2143_pt2 | contig 11131 bp, 8 predicted proteins | sample MGYA00260348_ERZ794908 | MGnify/ENA metagenome assembly ERZ794908
CAACATGCACATGCTCCAGGAACTGCGGAGGCAAATAGCTTTTATATTGAAATGGATCAACGCTTTGGGCGTTTGCAGGAACTTGGTGCATTGGTCGCACTCACTGCTGATCATGGTATGGGAGACAAATCCAATGAATTTGGCGAACCTAATGTTATCTGGTTACAAGATTTATTGGATCAAGAATTAGGTCTTGGAACTTGTAGAGTTATCTGTCCCATTACAGACGCTTTTGTAGGACATCATGGTGCATTGGGTGGCTTTGTACGAATTTATCTAGAACAAAAACAAGATCGAAAAAAAGTTTCTGAAATCGTTCAGTCAATTGCAGGAATTGAAAAAGTTTGGTCGGCAGAAAATGTAGCAGAAGAATTGGAACAACCTCTGGACCGTGAGGGGGATCTCGCAGTGGTTGCTGATAAAAGCACCGTAATTGGTGGAAGTGAAAAAGATCATGACCTTAGCGCGTTAAAAGGGAAGCGGTTGCGCACCCACGGCAGCCTTCATGAGGCAAATGTGCCTTTCATTTTAAGTGAACCTCTTAATGATATATATTTAAAGCGTGCAGGTGTGCGGACGATACGCAGCAGAGAGATCTTCGAATATGCTCTTAACGGGACAGAATTTTAATCCAGGGGAAAAATATGTTTGACAAAAAAATGTATATTGGTGGAAAAAAAGTTGAAGGAGAACACGGCAGTTTAGAAGTTATAAACCCTTTCAATGGAAAAGTAGTAGGGACGGTTCCTCGAGCTTCTAAAAGACAAGTAGATCAAGCAATGGAAATAGCAAAAAATTTCCAATCTAATCTAACACGTTACGAAAGACAACAAATTCTAACTAAAACTGCAGATTTACTGATCTCGCGTCGGGATGAGATCTCTGATATTATTACTGCTGAATCAGGGCTCTGCAAAAAAGATTCGCTTTATGAAGTTGGACGGGCTTTTGATGTTTTCAGTCTCACAGGACAACTTTGTATTTTGGACGATGGTCAAATATTTTCCTGCGACCTTACTCCACATGGTCAGAAGCGAAAGATTTTCACGCAGAGAGAGCCCTTGCAGGGGGTAATAAGTGCAATCACTCCATTTAATCATCCTCTCAATATGGTGGCGCATAAAATAGCTCCAAGCATTGCCACTAACAATCGAATGATATGCAAACCGACTGAAAAAACACCTCTAACTGCTCTATTGCTAGCAGATATTCTTTCTGAAGCTGGATTGCCGCCCGAAATGTTTCAGGTGATCACGGGACTTCCCGAAGATATTGGAGATGCTATGATTTCGCATCCCCATATTGATCTAGTTACCTTTACAGGAAGTGTAGGAGTCGGCAAATACATTGCGGAAAAAGCGGGATACCGCCGTACAGTTTTAGAACTTGGCGGGAATGCTCCCTTGATCATTATGGAAGATGCGGATCTGGAACGTGCTTCCAACCTTGCTGTTGCTGGAGCAACAAAAAATTCAGGACAACGATGCACTGCTGTTAAAAGAATTCTAGTCGAGGAATCTATAGCTGATGCACTGGTGGAAAAGATTGTTTTGAAGGCCTCAAAACTTATTTGTGGAGACCCTGTCAATATGCAAACAGATGTAGGAACTGTTATCGATGAGTCTTCCGCTATACTTTTCGAAATGCGAGTCAAGAATGCTATTTCTTTAGGGGCTAAGAAACTGTATGGTAATGAACGTCAAGGTGCATTATTTCATCCAACTGTGCTGGATCATGTGCCGTGGGATTGTGAATTAGTTATGGAAGAGACCTTTGGACCTGTAATTCCCATCATCAGGATTAATGATATCGATGATGCCATTAAGATAGCAAATGGAACTAGCTTTGGTCTTTCTTCGGGAGTATGTACTAATCGTCTTGATTCAATTACACGTTTTATAAACGAGCTAAACCATGGAACAGTCAATATATGGGAGGTGCCCGGTTATCGAATTGAAATGTCACCTTTTGGAGGGATCAAAGACTCTGGTTTGGGATACAAAGAAGGTGTAATGGAAGCCATGAAAAGCTTTAGCAATCTTAAAACGTTTTCCATGCCCTGGTTGTGAGAATTATTAGCCATACTGAATAAAATAATACTTCAATATCCAGATGCTATTTCTAATAAGAAGTATGAGAACGTCCAAAAACACTGCGGACATTATGTGATTGATACTTTTGATCAATTGATTGATTGTTGTGGGTATTAACTTGTGTCTCTTAAGAGGAGAACGTGCTTAAAAAAGCTCAGTCTAACGAAAATGAAAACAAATCTTGCCGCTGGAACTTCTTTTCCCGGACCACAGGGGTCGCTGTTTTTGCAGGTCAGTTATACCCAAATCCGCTCTTTTCACGCCGTAGCCAGTGCAGGAGGATTCACTGCAGCATCCAGGGTGCTGCATGTGGGGCAACCGACGATCACCGGACAAGTACAGGCATTGGAGAGTTTTTACGGGGTAGAATTATTTTATCGACGTGGTCGCCGTGTTGAATTAACAAAGGCAGGTAAAGAACTTTATGCCGTTACTCAGCGCATGGAGATTCTGGAAAAAGAAGCGCAGGAAGTACTTCAGAGAGCAGGTGGTTTTAAGTCAGGACATCTCCGGATCGGAGCAGTTGGACCTTTCCATGTAACGGAAATGCTGGCGCTTTTTCATGAACGTTTCCCTGATTTGGAAATAACCGTCACCGTCCGTAATTCACAGGAGATTCTCGAAAGCCTGCTTAGTTTTGAGGTTGATGTCGCAGTTCTTTCGCAGACGGAAGAAGATCAGCGCCTTTTAGCAGTTCCATTTTGTCAGGAACCACTGGTTGTGTTTGTGCATGCGGAACATCCGTGGGCGGAGCGTGAGGAACTCCGAATTGAAGAATTGGAAAATCAGCCTGTTATTTTGCGTGAACCCGGTTCTACAACGCGGCGTGCCTTTGAAAAAGCATTAACTAAAGCAGGAGTTAAGATCAGTCCGGTGATGGAAATCGGCAGCCGAGAGGCGGTCTGGTTGGCGGTCTCCAGAGGACTGGGGATTGGGGTGGTTTCCGATGAGGAATTCATGTGGCATCCGGGTCTGCGAAAATTAACTCTGAAAAACGCGGATGTTTACACCACTGCTCATGTAGTTTGTTTAAGGGAGCGGAGAAACTCACGCATGATTCAGGCTTTTTTAGAGATTGTGGAAGAGTTACGAAAAGTATAACTTACTAATTGCGCTCAGGGTTATAAACCAGTCCCCCCAAATCAACATAAAGTTGTAAGACTCTCTGCCCTTCACTACGCAGTAGTTCAGGTACAATTTTAATTCCCCTGCTCTCAAGTTGAGCGTTATAATCCGGAGGTGTTGGACCTTCGTCAAATCCTGCAATACTCTCTACATCTTCCGGTTCAGCGGAAGATAAAACCTCTTTAACTCCAGACCAGCAAACATTTCCTAAACACATAGCACACATTTTCCCGCTTGTTACCAAACGGTGAGCCGGCAAGTCAGCAGCTCCCAAATCATAGTTTGAGAGTTCTATTTGCGCCAGCATCAGTGCCATCATTTCTGCATGAGCGGCAGAGCAGTTTTGCTGAACCACCACGTTAACACCGACCGAAACCAGTCTCCCGGAAGCAATTTCAAAAACGGCGGATCCAAACGGACCGCCGGTTTTTTCTCGGATATTACGTTCAGTTAAGGCGAGCACAAAACGCATTTGAGTTTCCTGCTCAGCAATAATTTTTGGCTGCTCATTTAAAAATGAATCAATCCATGAAGGTAGACTAAGATTTAACTGGTTCATGACTTTTCAGGTAGAGGGTTACGTGGATGAATTTTTTGATAAAGTTTGTCACGCTCATAAAGCAGTTGAGCGCTGATGCTGACGGCAATTTCCTGTGGATTATTACCGCCGAGCGAAAAACCTAGCGGACAGACAAGACGTTCTATAACCGCTTTTTTGAGGCCTTCTTTTTTAAGCTCTCTTTGTAAGGTGGCAGCTTTTGAACGGCTGCCGATTACACCTAAAAAAGGCTGCGTGTTGCGTTCAAGAAATCGTTGAGCGACGTAAAAATCACTGCGGTGACCTTGAGTCATGATCAGCACAAAAGCTGTTTCTGCTGTGCTTTTTATTGTTTCCGGCAGTGACTTCACGCAAAGTTTTTTTAGTTTTGTAGAATCAGGTAATTTGTCCAGCCACTCCTGCCGTGTGTCCAGACAAGTCAGCTGACTTTCCAAAGTCAAAAGCAGTGGAATCAGCGCCTGTGCGACGTGACCTGCACCGTAAATCACAATTTCCCAGATGTTGGTATGGAAACGTTCAAAAAACAATTTAACCGAACCTCCGCAGCTCATGCCTGCGTCACGGTTGAGATTCCACTGAACAAATTTTGTTTGTTCATTGAGCTTGGATTCCGCTAAAAAGTCCAGAGCAAAATCCAGTGCTTTCGCTTCAACCAGCCCTCCGCCCACAGTTCCGGAATTCAAGCCTTCGCCGGTGACCAGCATCCTTCCTCCCTGCGCACGAGGAGTGCTACCTTTGGCCTCCACCAAAGTTACTGTAACAAACGGTGTGCCTGCTTCCAGTAAAGTCTGCATTTGTTTGAGATGTTTTTCCATTAATTGCTTTTAAAGACTCAAACCGAAAATGTTTCAAAAAATAATTGAAAGCGCCGATTCATCAGTTGATATGGATTTTCCGGGTAAGCTGCATCTTTTATATATTTGACTGGGCCGTACTCAGAACTAATGCCTTTGATTTCTCTGGATGAATTCAGTTTGTTGTCCATCCACTCCGTAAATCTTTGATTGTAAGTGCTTGAGTTCAAATTTTCCTTTGCAATTTCAAGCACGGATTCAATCGGCATCAGGACTGCCGCGTTCTCTGCATTCATCTCCTGCAGCAAATCAAACAGATAATCCCGCGCCTGCTGTTGAGCAGGAAGTCGGATCATTTTTGATTTCAGTTTGCCTTCCGCAGCAATGCACAAACCACTTACTTTTACATTTTCTGGCAACAAATCAGCCGCACGTAAAATCAGCACATCTAAAAAATGACGCAGCCAGCTTTTCTCCTTGCTCTCACGTTCGCTGAGATAAATTACCTGCCAGTTTTCGGACTCATCAGTATACCACCATTCTGTCTTTCCGTAAAATTTTGTCTCATTTATTTTTGTTTCTGACTCTGCAGAAATTTCATTTTCGATACAGAGTGCTGGAAAAAGCTGATGTGAGTCAGTCAATCCGGCATCAAAAGTACCTTCCGGAACTGGGCCTAAATGATATTGACGAAGATTTTTCTTCAGAGCAGGCCAGTCAATATTCAGTGCTGCGCAGAGTTGTTTCTGCCAGCTGTTAAGAATTCTGAGGTGCCTTGTCTGCATTGCTCCCTTGAAAATTCCGGACGGCATTTCACCCTCCAGTTCCATCCGCTGCGCCTGCAAGATATAAAGTTCCTCCCACTCCGGTTGTGCTGCAGAGCGTGGACTGTTTTCCGGAAGTGTCAGGGCATTGTCCCATACTTTCCGGAGCAGAGACCACTCACTGAGGCGTTCCAGTACAAAAGGTTCGTCTATTTTATCGTCTCGCTCCTCCTCATCTTCATCAAGGCGCAGCAGCTGAGTTGCGGTTGACTGCAGCGGTGATTCGAGAAATTTTCTCAGCCGCGTAAAGGAAACAGGATGAAGATTATTATCCGGGCTGCTTTCCGGAACAACCGGATGGAAATCGTTTTCGGCGATGACTTGAATTACTTCCGGAGAAAGCCACTCCGGAGATATCCGTTGAAATCCAGCGGAACTTCCGGTGTTGGGAAATTCCTGATCAAATAATTCACGTGTTCGAAAAACTCTTGCCTGCCGGAATGCCGCCGGGTCATAGTTAGGTAGCGAACTATTCGGGGTAGCATTTTCACTTTCGGAATCAGTTAATTCCGGAAAGTAGCTTAAAGAATATGCTTTGAGCGGATGCTGAATTTTTTCAAATTTATTCTTCAAATAACCGCTGTCGAGCTCATCTACTAAAGTCTGGATGATTGATGAAGGGTTGAGTTCATCATCGGTACGGTCGTTTCGGGAGACGTAACTCAGCACCAGATGTTTTCTCGTGGAAACCAGAGTTTCTAAAAACATGTAGCGGTCACGTTCTGTCACCGAGACATCACCCAGGCGGCGTTCACGAAACTGTTGGCCTTCCACGGCAGGGCTCAATTTTACCGGGATGTGTCGTAAATCTAGGGTGTCACGCTGGTACGGTGTCGGGAACATGCCTTCACCTAAACCTAATAAAAATACTGCTTTAAAAGGAATCGGCCTCATGGGCTGAAAAGATGAAACGGTAACGCCTTCTGCTAAATAATGTCCACGTTGTAAGGTCCCGGACTGCTGTTTTTGTTTGAAAAATTCGTGAATCGTACTGAAACTGAAACTGCGTTTATTCTCTTGAGCCAAGTCCAGATCACAGGCTGCCTGCACATTACGGAGCAAATTCTGGAAAGCTTCCTCGTCTGCCTGCTCAAGCGGTTTGAGGTAGGTTTTAAGCAAAATCTGTAGATATTCGCCCCACTCTTTTCCACTCATTTTCCACTTTGGCAGGTCGCGTGTATCGGCAATTAAGGAACGTACTATCAGCATGAAGCGTGCTGCTTCCTCACTCCACTCATCGGGAATTTTCGCGGGTGCTATTTTTTGTTCTGCAATCGTTAATATCCCTGTCTCTGCAGGAGCGGTCACCATTTCAGCTAAAGTCAAACGCCGAAAAGCTTGTTCCCAGTGGTAGATGTCCTGCTCTAAATGGAGATAACCCTGTGCCTGCTGAGACTCATTGTCGATACCGTAAAAAACATTCAGTTCATCCGCCCACTCCAGCCATTGCTCAATTTTCAGAGGCTCACCCAAAGTGTTTTTCCCAGCCGGTGCACTGTCTTCAAATCTTCCCAGAAAACAGGGGTTATTGATCAAAGTGAATAAATCCCGCCGGGTGTATTCAGTGAAGCATAAACCTAAAAGTGCCGCTGCTGCATCTTCCAAACGCCCCGCGCTGCCGCTGGCTCCGTCAATCAAATGGTACGGTAAATTGTAAATGCTTTCAAAAACCTGTTCGATTTCATGCTGATAACGCTCCATATCATGTACGATCACGGCACATTCATTGAGTTGTAAATCCGGATCACGCCGAATCCAGTCCCAAATCAAACTTGCCACAGCTTCAACTTCCCGCCGCGGATTCGCACAGGCTAGAATCATCAGACTTTCGTCCTGTTCCAATTCGAGGGATTTCACACGGCGTGGTTCCCGGAACAAGATATCTTCCTGTAATTGATTCAGCACATTGTGCGGCGGATTGTCTGTGCCTTCTGTAGTAATTCCAGTTGAATCTGTTTCTACAAACCATGGGGTAAAATTCCAGTCAGCCCACTGATTCAGTAACCTGATATTCTCACGTCCGGGACGTCCCCAGGCTTGTAAAAATGGATTGTCCTCTTCATCCTGCAGTAATTCTCCAAGTACAATTTCTGTCTCAGTTAAAGACTTTATATTATTAAAACGTTGACGTTCGGCTGCTAATGCTCTCAAATTCATGGCTTTTGACTCACCAAGACTTTGTACATCCTCCCAGAATTCCATGCACGGATTAAGCGCATAGACATGAATATCACGCACATGCGCCAGTTGCTCAGTGAGGGCTTTTTGATGAAACTGTGAGAGATATGAAACACCAAAAACATGCAGCGGGGCTTTTGCTGGTTTGCCGTTTTCTGTTGTGGAATTTGCGTTTTGCGGATTTGCTTTGTGCTGACAAATGCGATAAAGCTGGGTTAAACTGAACAGTTCTGCTTGAAAGTCTGCTGATGATGAATGACGGGCCTTGAAATTGTGCCGCGTTAATTTGCCTTCCGGACCAAAGAGTTCAGTCCAGAGCGCTCTTTGCCAACTTTCTGCTCCAAGTGGATCGGGATCAATCGCATTTTGTCCCGCTAGCCATGGAGTCAACAGTTCGTCATTGCGGGAAAATTCATATTCCAGAAACAAACGCGTCAGCCGGCCTGCGAGTTGATAGATTCGATGTTCGCGTGCTTGTGGACGTATAAATGTTTGGGGGACGAGATAGCTGTGTACGGGCTGCCAGAGGGGATCGGAAGATGCTAACTTTTCCCGTAAAACTTCCAGCAGCAGGCACTGGATGGTTTCCGGTTTAAGTAAAGAATAGTGGCGCTCGCTCAGCTTATTCTGGAGCCCTTCGTTGATTGCTTTTTCCAGCGTGATGAAACGCAGATTTGCGGCAATTCCTCTGATTTGCGCCAGTTTGAGCGAAATCCATTTTTCCAGACTGAAATTCGGCACCACGATATCTGCAGTGACAAACGGATCCCTTTTGTCCAGTTCATGTGCCAGCGGCACAATCAGTTTTTCTAAGTGGTTTGAATAGTGAAGGCGGGGCATTCGTCAATGATCATTTGTCTGTGATCAATGTACAATGCTCAATGAACAGTGATCAGTCAAAAGTCTAAAATCATGAAGAACCTGGTGTACCGAACACCGGATTAATTACCTCAATAGTTGCTGAATCACGTAAACGTTTCAACTCTTTACTGAGCAGTGCCTGCTGCATGTTCTGGAGCAGTTGCGCTCGGACTTTGTCTTTTTGCTCGAGCTCTTTATCTTCGCTCAAACTGCGTTTTATGAATTTTATCAGATCAGCCCTGTTCCCATCCAGGCTTAAGCCAAAAAGCGAATTTTCATTCAAATGCAAACCGACTTTACGGAACTCCGTATTGTCACCGATGTTTGGCAGGAATCTTGTGTTTGCAGTAAATTCCAGCGTTTCGGTTTTGAGTCCATTTTTTTTAACGATATTATTCAATTTTGTACCTTCCTCAAGCTGAGTCAAAGCTTTTTTGGCGCTTTCGATGGCAATAGCTTTTGCTTTTTCCAGACGCACAGCCTTAAATAAGTCTTCCTTTGCATCTTCAAAAAGCCGTGTCTCCGGAAATTTTGTTTCACTGAGACGGTAAATTACATGTCCCAATACAGGATTACGTTTCCAGACACCCATTTCACCGGGTTTGCGACTCACTAGTTCCGGCACAAGCTCGGCGGCGGAGCCTAGTCCAGGAATGACTTCTGTACGGTCAAACCATTCTGCGTTAAGTACCTCTCTGTTCAATTTCTGTGCTTCTTCTGTAAAGGCTTCACCTGCGAGTCCTGCTAAGCGATCGAGTTCTTCCTCCAGCCGTTTTTGTGCACGACTTTCAGTGAGGATGAGTGTAATTTCTTCACGTGCCTCATCCAGAGATTTTGTGATTTCGTTCTTGCGTTCCTCGACTTTAATCAGATGCAGTCCAAAAGGAGACTGCACGATTTCACTCACTTGTCCTGCTTCAAGGGCAAAAGCGGCGGATTCAAAAGCCGGGACCATTTCTCCGGGTTTAAACCAACCCAAATCACCGCCTTCAGCAGATGTTCCATCTTCGGAATGTTTTTTTGCCAGCTCCTCGAATGAAGATCCCGCCTTTATTTCAGCCAGCAATTTGTTGAGCTGTTCACGTTTTTCCTGCTGTTCATTTTCAGGAGCGTCCGGAATGAGCTTGAGCAGAATATGACGTGCCTTGACTTCCGGCGGAGTAACATAATTTTCGGCGTATTTTTTGTAATAACGACGTACTTCACGTTCCCGAACTTTTACATTGTCCTGGTAGTAGTCCGCGGCAATTGTGAAATATTCCATTCGGAACCGATTCAGTGTTTGAAATTCCTGAGGGTTATCCTGCAAATATTTTCTGAGTTCTGTGTCTTCTGCAGTAGTTTTTTCAACAAAAGCCTGCGGGTCAAAATATACATACTCAACCTCAATTTTTTCAAAATTTCTGCGGAAAGTCTGCTCAACTTCGCTGTCAGAGATTACCAGCCCTGTTCCCAGCAACTGCTGTTTTTTGGCCAGTAGAATGTCTGCTCTCAAAGAGGTTTCATATTCGTGACGTACAATCCTGTTTTGACTCAAAACAGTTTCATATGTATCATAATCAAACTGCCCGTTTTGTTGAAAAAAAGGCTGCTTGCGGATATAGTCCTGAAGTTCTAAATCAGTCGCTACCAGGTTAAGTTCTGCTGCGTCAGTCAAGAGCAGATGCCGGTCAATCAGTTGATTGAATACCTGTTGCCGTAAATTAAGCTGTTCCGCGAATTGTTCCGCGTTTTCTCCAAACTGCTGCTGCAAAGCACCCAGCCGGTTTTGATAGGCTTCACGGTACTCTTTGAGTAAAATTTCCTGGTCATTGACTTTCGCCACAACTTCCTTACGGTCACCAAAAAAACCTCCTACTCCAAACGATAACACGAAGGTTACTGCAATAACGCCCATGAGAAGTTTGAAAAATATGTTATTTGAATATTCCCTTAATTCCTGAATCATCTTAGTCCTGTTTTTTGTTTTATTTTTGTGATGTCTGCATTTATGGTAATAAATAACCCTTTATTAAATTTTATTTTGGGCATTCTTGCAAGTCAAACTCAGCATCAGCCCCTAAAAAGTGCTATTTAATTCTTTTGTTTTACAAGCCTCCTCTGTCATTTTTAATTCGTTTTCAAGAGGTTGTTATGCTAAAATAAGCACTCTCACTAAGACAAAAAAACAGATGCCTGCAGAAAACACATTTACTGAATATAAAATAACACCTTTCTCCGAGATTGCGGAACAAGTCCGGAAATGGCGCAAAGCAGGCCGGAGTCTGGTTTTTACCAACGGTTGTTTTGATTTGCTGCATGCCGGCCACATCAGGTATTTGCAGACTGCAGCGGCATTTGCGGATATCTTCATCCTGGGGCTGAACTCTGATTCTTCTGTACGCAAACTAAAAGGACTGCGCCGGCCAATCATGTCGCAGGGAGACCGGGCTTTATTACTAAGTGCGCTTGAAGCAATTGACTGTGTTGTGATTTTTGATGAAGAAACTCCGGAGCGTTTAATAGAAACTGTGCTTCCGGATGTGCTGGTTAAAGGCGGTGATTATATCGCGGAAGATATTGTAGGTTATCAGACTGTAACAAAAAATGGAGGAAGAGTGGAGGTTGTTAGTTTCGTTGAGGGGAAATCGACAACAGGTATTGTCAATTTAATTATGGAGCAAGCATGATCGTTGTTACGGGCGGAGCCGGATTTAT
>ENA-UZWW01010534-UZWW01010534.1-metagenome-genome-assembly--contig:-Day-5--50m-contig-10534_pt1 | contig 11106 bp, 8 predicted proteins | sample MGYA00260348_ERZ794908 | MGnify/ENA metagenome assembly ERZ794908
TCACCTGGTTTAGGGCTTTTATGGGTAGCTACGTTATAACTACTATTTTCATTACTTACAATTGCGGAAGTAGTACCTGCCAACAAAGCTCCACTAGCATTTATACTTTTTGTGCCCGCTGTACCAATAAAAGTTGCAAAATCACTGTCTTGAGGAAGACGATATTGAGGTAAAGAAACAAAAAAAGGTGTTAAACCTCCTCGTTTATGAATTAAAAAGTTATAAATTCTTTGAAAATCCTCTCTGGTCATGGGGTTATATTCAATAGATATTTTCCATAAGTGGTACCCTATAGCTCTGGAGATAAGACGCCCAGAATTTGTTCTAGTTCTCATAGTGCTGTTTTCAGAGGATAGTTTTACGGAAGCATAGCCAGGGCCTGCTGTCCCAGCTACTTGTCCCGCGTCTCCAATAGTATTATTAGGATCGGGAAGAACATCCTGAAAATTTGTAAATCCTGCCATTATTTATCTCCTGCCTTTATCTTCTTTTAAAAGTATTGCTTCCGTATGCACGTTCTATACCGCCGCCAAATAAGCCGGCCCCTTGAGTTGGTGTCATTGAAGAAGTATCTACTTTCTCCATAAAGGGTTCCCCATACGAATTAGACGCGTCTCTTAACATACCTATAATATTACCTCTTTGTTCAACTAGTAGTTCTTCCACGCCTGTGGCATCTACAGTATTAATATTGAAAGTTATAGCTTGTACATTGCCTTCGCCGATATCATCGTTAGCAACTACTCGTCCCGGAGTTTCAGGTACAAATAGCTCAGGACCTCTTTCTCCTACAACAAAACCTACATTGCCTCCGGCACCTCTATATTTGGCACCGCTAAAGGCTGGTTTAAAGTTTTCGGCTCCGCCTGTGCCATCTTGACCTCTAAAATATGCTAATTCTCCAGCGGCGCTTTGTGATTTAGCCATGTCTGCACTGCTTTTTCTATTGCCCATAGAAATACTGGTGGCCGCTCCGGTTCCGGCTCCTCCTGCTCCTGAACTGCCTCCTCCTTGATAAGAAGTACTGGCAATAGTTGCAAGACTTTTCGCTCCCATTGCAATAACAAGACCTGCTAACATTGCACCTACAATTGGCCCCGCTGCACCCCCTATAGACATTCCTGTGGCGTAAGCCTCTATAGCACCGGTTGCTGTAGCAACAACTGTTTGTGCCATCTTCATTTTCTTTTGTGTTTCAAAAGATTTACGTGCAGCAGCGTCTTTTTTCTTTTCTAAAGATTTTAATTTTGCTACTGAGGCGGCGGATTTACCGTCTCGATTTTTCTCTGCTGCTATTTCTGAATCAATTGCTTTAATTTTTTCTGCAGAAGCCTGCTTCTGGATCTGCGAACCCATAGTAAGTATTGCACCTACGACTGCAAGACCTGCTTTCACTTTATCAAGAGCGCTTCCACCGTCTTCACCTAACAAAGTGAAAGCAGTATTTATACTAGCAATGCCATCTAAAGTAAGAGCCATTAACTCTCCTTCAGGTCCTATAGCTCTTAGATCTTCGGCTAGTGCATTCATAGACAAAGAGGCTTCTTCTCTTGTTGCGATCATATTTGATTTTTTTGCTGCGTTAAGAGCGTCTGTCTCCGCTTTGTTGTCTTCTGGATCTGCTTTGTCAACCGCATCCTGAAGGCTTGCTATATTTGCAGCCCTGTCAGCACGAGCCAGAGAATTTTTAGCTCCTTGGGCTACCGTGGCAGATCCAGTAGCTGCTGCAAATTTATCTATAGTCGCTATTTGAGCGGCTCTATCTTCTTTTCTCTTAGCTAGTCTTTGTTTCTCAAGTTCTAATGTTTTTAACGCCAGATCATATTCATAAGTAGCAGAGGTTTCTACCAGCTCACTTCTTTCCTTTTTAAGTTGCGTTATTATTTTTTCGTGTTGCTCGTCTCTTAAGTCAAGAACCCGTTGTCTATCTCCAAGCATCTCTGCGTTTTGTATTTTAAGATCTATTTGGTCTAACTCTAGTTTTCTGGCTTCTTTGGCTATTCTTAGCCCTAACAAAGCTTCTTTATTTGTATCTTCCGCATCTTTATCAGCAAATTCAGCTTTTTTTGCTTCTACAGCTAATGTTTTTGCGCCGGAGACTCCTCCTCGTAGTTTATCAATAGTGTCAAGAGCGGTCTCAGCAGCTTTGTCACTCAACTTATCCTCGTCTCTTAGTCTTTCTATTTTTGATTTTTCTAGTGCAAACTGAAGATTTAATAATTCAAACTCAATCCGTATACGATCTAAAGCTGCTGTTTCTTTTCGCTCTTTTAAACTTTCGCCTTCCTCGTTTTTTTCAGTTTCAAGTTTCTTCCTGTCTCTGAGTAACTGTAGTTCATCCGCTGCACTAATAGAGAGACCTTGTTGGGCTTTTAACAGGTCTAAAGATCTTCGTGCAGAAGCAGTTTTAATACTATTAAGTTTTTGTTGCGAAGCGAGCATTTTATCAGTAAAGCCAAGCATTTGTTTTTCTTGATTAAGTCTAGCTATTCCAACTTTAAAACCATCATCTTCAGTTGCTGCAATTTTTTGCTCTATAACAAGTAACTCAGCTGCGGCTTTTTTTACAGATTGTGCGTTTTTATCGTCGCCTGCCTTTGCTAATTTTATAGCCAACGCAGATTCTAAGCGTTTTTTCTCGCTTTCTAAAGCGCTTAAAGAGGCATCTAGCTCTGCTTGTTTTAATGCTGCATTATTTTTCGATACCTTTCCTAATTCTGAAGCTAAAGCAAGATGTGTTTTAGTTATTGCAGGCTGCTCTGCTAAAACATCTAAGTGCTCTTCATATAATCTTTTGGTTTCTACTGCTTTTTCTTTTAAACTTCCTGAAAAATCATCGGCTATACCTAAAGCTTTCCCCATGCTATCAAGAGCTTTTACATCAGCTTCATTTACAGGGATTTTCTTGTCTCCTGCACCTAACTCCCCTAGTCTCTCGGTTCCTTTAATAATAGCATCAAGAGCATCAATCTCTTCTTTACCCTCAGCTCGTGCTTTAGCTGCATTTTTCCTGCTTAGCCGGCCTAGTTCCTCATAGGCTCCTATCACTCCCTCTGTTTCTTTAAATACTTGTGTAGTTACTTTAAGCCTATTGTCAAGTGCTTCAAGCTGTTCTTTTGTCTGACTTCCCTCTCCTTCTAAATTTTTTATTTCGTTCTCTAATTGCAGTATTTCTTCAGCGTAATATATAGCACCCTCTCCGACCTTCATACGAATTACTTGCTCGCTTAGCATACCTTTGATTATCTTGTTTTTAACTGTAACCTCTTTTTCCTCCATTGCGGTATATGCAGCGCTTGCGTCTGTAGCTACTTTTTGCATTAGAGCTATTTGCTCAGCAGTAAAACCTTTATTTTGCATATTAATTACATCTTGCTCTGCCTTGTGCTGTCTGGTTTTTAGCTCTATAAGTTTTGTCGCTCTTTCAATTTCTGCGGTTTCTTCAATTTTGGCCATACCTGATCTAATTTGTTCCATTAAACCTGAGCGTACTTTAAGGGTTGCCATATATTTTTCTTCAGCAGATTGTAAATCTCCTAGTTTTACGGTTAGTTGTGCAGTTATTTTTGAAGTATTTTCCATAGATTTACTTACTTCGTCAGCCGCTTTTGCAACTGCGCCCTTACCCCATAATTTCTCCAAATAAGGCCACAAAAGACTGAGCACAAACAGGAGTTGACCTATATAAGGTATCATGTTTAATAGGGCAGAGCCCATTAGCATAGCTGCTCCAGCCGCTGCTTTAAAACCTACCTTAAGTCGTGCAAGTCCTTTTACTCCTTTATTGTGTCTATCAGTCAACCCTTGCATCTGTAGACCGGCATACTTATAGGCTACGGCGAGTTTATCGAGTACGCCAGTTGTTTTTTCCATTTCAGAAAAACCACGGGCTGTAATACCTTTTACATTACTCCCTTTTCTTGCTTCTGAGGAGGCTGCTCCTTTAGTATACTTTTGTTTATCTGCTGCTGCTAGGCCCTCCATGGCCATTCTCTGTTGGACTATAGCTGCGGTTTCTGCCTTATAATTTATCAAGGCTTCGCCACTGTATTTTTTATTTTGCTTGTTTCTTTGGGTCTCTGATATTTTTAAAGTAGTGATTGATTTTTTAAGCTCTTCTGAGGAGATTTTTCCAGATTTGAATTGCTTTTCTAATGACTGTACATATTTAGGAGAGATAGAAAAATCTAGTTTTTTGATAGTAGCCTGAGCTTCTTTGTACTTTGTGGAAATAACAGTGGAGGCTTTTTTAGCCATTACAGCTGCCTGAGCTGCAATTTGTTTTTGTTTTGATGCCAGATCGGAAACAGCAGGAAGAATCGATTTAACAATAGTAGAACCAAACATAACTAAAACACCCAATAAAGCAACAGGGTTTTTAGCTAAAAGAGATACTAAAGGTTCTAATACATTACCTACAATTTGTAAAAGTATTTTACTCAAATCTGCGAAACTAGCCGCAAGTTTATCATAAGGGTTTGCTTCTACAGACTCTGCTATAAGATCAAACTTTTTCTTGCCTTGCTCAATAGTAGCGTTCAAAAAAGCTTGTTGCTTTTCAAACCGGGTTAAACTATCTACTGCCTTGTCATTTGCATCCGCATACGTTTGGCTTGCTTCGTCTAAACGCACAAGAATACCTAATTCATCCAGAATTTCAGGCTCTAATTTTGCCGTACCTTTTGTTAGTCGAGTTAAAGCGTCTCCCATGTCTCTACCAAGCGCTAAGGATGCCCCTTTTGCGACTTTAGTCAACTCCTTTAATTGTTTTGTTGAAAATCCTGCACTTATTGCTAAAGCAGTGGATTCCATGGCTTGTTTCATGGATACCGCGGAACCTGTGATATCTTTTATTTGAGAAGCTACATAAGGAAGATTTTGTCCGGCAGCTTGACCTACTATTTTTAGACCTTCTTCTAATTGTGCTGTGGCTTGAGCACGTTGAAGAGCACCAAAAGCAGCAGTAATAGCAAATACATTAGCGGCTAAAGTAGCATAGGCGGGAACAAGCCCCCCAGAAATACCAGTAGTCATTTTTGAAAAAGCCTTGGCACTGCTAAGACCTGCTTGACCTACTCCTTTTTGTCTCTTTTGATAATGATCAGCAGCATCTCCAGCGTTTCTTTGAGCCTTGCCTACACGTCCAAGTGAATCAGCAGCTGCTTTTGCTTTTTTCTGAACAACATCAAGAGAGCCGTTATCTGATACTCTAATAGTTAATTTAACGTCGTTAGCCACTATTTTTTTCTCTTTAGCTTATCATGCTCCCTTTTAAGTTGTTCTTGGGACTTTTTGATAGCTCTTGAATCAAGGAACTGCAGTACTTCTAAAAAGAAGCCTCTATCCTCAATTCCGTAAATTTCTATATAAGTATTTAAATTAGTATAGTCTTTTCCTACAAAGCCTATATCTGGGTATACTCTATCCCCTAAAGTGTTGAAGGTATTTATTGCATATACCATTTCATCTGGAAGATCCTCCCAATCGGGAGGAATTTCTGAGTCTTTAGGTTCTTTATCTAATTGTTCCATCATCGTGAAATATTTATCACGAGTCATTCCTGTATCAAGATTCTGAAATAGTTTTTCCAGCCTTTCCAGGGCTTTTTGTTTTTCCTTTACTACGAAAGTTTTCTAAATCAAAGACTACCTCGTTGAGCCATGTATCGAATTCGGTTGAATTTGTAACAAGAATTTCTCCATTTTCTTCCGAATACTCTACCTCAGCTGCGGGATCTTGATTATCTGTATCAATGAGAAGTAAAGTTTCTAAGTGTGCAATTGTAAGACCTTTCCAGTTTTGAATAGTTGCTTTTGCAAACTCTTTAACAAATTTGTCTTCGTCTAAATTTTCTACAATCTGTCTAGATTTGCGATCAAACTTACTAGAAGTACATCTTTTTCTTAAGCCTGTTAATTCTTTTCTGGAAAGGTTTGACACCTCTATTTGAAAATTTTCTAATCCGGGGAAATCTATCCATATAGATTTTGTATCCACCATTAATTTTTTTAGTTCCATTTATATTGACCTCCTCAGTCAGTTATATAATTAAGTTTTGTTGCTAAACTAGAGACATTTTCTACCATTCTCCAGTCATAATTTTGAGTATACACCGTTCCAGTATTTACTCGATTAGTTATACTGCAAGTTGCTGGCCCAAATGAAAAACCTCTAAAATTAGGGCTTGCTAAACCATTTCCTGCACTTATAGTCAGACTCGCGTCTGTATCCCAGTCTAGTGTATTAGATACAGTAGCATCTGTGAGATATTGAGTAATCGAACCGGAGAGTATTTTTTTAGAAAGAACAAATGCAGTTGGATACATAGTATTTGAGGCATTTGTAACTGTCAGAGCATTATGTACAGTAGTGTAGGGCGTCCATGAAATATCATTTTGTAATTCCATAGCTACACTGGTTACGCCATCTAATACGGTACTATTTAAAGTTATAGAAACTTTGGGTACTGTGTAAGACATAGCAGCACTTCTACTTTGAAGTGTTCCTACTAGCGTTGCTCCTCGAGTAAGCTTTGACGCTTCTCCTTGAATCTGTATACTCAGGGGTCGAGATCTCTCAATTCCGAAACTTCCATTTGTAATTACAGCGGTTTCAAGTTTAAACGTGTCTGCTGAAGTTTTAATATATAAGTCAAAAGAACCAGCATCTAACAATTTATCTCTTACTATTTCAAAATCTGCCTCTGTGATAGCCGGTATAGTAAAAGAAAAAGTAGCGGCGTTAGCTTTATTTATAATACTACCTTCAAATACATCATTCTGTGCGTGAAGAGTTTTAACTGGATAACTTTGCTCACTAAATGTTTGACTAAAAGATATGTCCTGTACGTCTAATTTATACCTAAGTCCTCCGCTTACTATAAATACTTGGGACTCTCTTTTAAAATTATAGCTTGGCATATTTTTTCTCTTTAAGAGAGGTAGCTCTCACTTTGACTAATGTATAGTATAGTTCATAGGAGAATAAAAGTCAAGAACTATTTTTGCTAGGTATAATAAAAAAGGGGCCTAAGCCCCTTTTAAACTAAATCAGATAATTTTAAGATGCGAGATACTTAACAGTAACTTCATCTGTATTATCAATTGTGCTAGGAAGTGCATTGAAGTTGCTTTCTAATGAAATTACATCTTCAATTGAGTGTGTGGGAATTTCAATATGACAATTAGGCATATTTACTTCCAAACGTGGAGCAGTACTAGTAGTTCCTCCAACCTTAAAAGTAAGATTTAAAGAGTTTGTTACCACATTGGTAATACTTCTTAAATCATCATAAAAAGCAGAAGAGTCTTGATCACTATTGCTGTCACTTGTTAGATAGCAGGTGAAAGAGCCTGAAACTGTACGAGTACCTGTAACATGACCAATAGGTACGTTTACAGTACCTAAAACTTCTGGAGTAATATAACTTACGTTATTTGAAATACTAATACTTCCGCCTGTCAATGTCAAGTCATAACTAGTTTCTAGTTCTTCAGTTCCGTCCTTGTCGGGGTCTGCAGTTCCATAAACTATAGGATCTCCTGCATTTGCCGTAGTAGTAATTGTCAACTGAGTTAAACGATTACGAATAAAGTTGTCAGTACTAGCAATAGATTCATTTATATACGGAGTGACTGCAGATGCAGTAGTATGGACATATAGTCTAAAGTTTTCTGAACTATCTAAAAGAACGTCTCCTATAGTTTTGCCGCTGCCTGCTTCTGCTGCGGTATAGGTACTTGCTCCAAAATCAATTACGTCATTAGAGTTTCCTGACCAATTAATAGTAGCAATACCATCGATATCAAAATCAAGAGTAGCTTCATTAACGGTAATATCCTTTAGCTTCATAACTTTACGATCTGAATCACCAATTACAAAGTACAGGTTTGCAGGCTCAAAAGTAGACGAGTTAGAAGCGTGAAAAGAGAATCTGCTTTCAGTAGTTGTTGGATTATTTACTATACGCTTGACAGTAGCGTCGGTATTTTCAGAGTCCGTTGCTGCAGTGGCATTTTTAGTAAAAATTGTTTCCGCAGCGAATCCTGCTGGAGCTCCTATACCTGCCCAGTTAGCAGCTGGGGATGTACCTGTGCCCACAGCTACAATTTCATAAGTTTCCCCTTCTTTTGTATCTGTGATTGGAATTGCAGTTGAGTTCTCAAAAAAACTTACTCCGTTAGAGGTAAGATCATTAGTATAATCATCTGCACCCATCATTAAGGCCCATAGTAGTTCTTCTACTGCGTGTACTTTTGCGGAGAAATCCGCAGTGCCCGCAGTGTTTCCTGCTGCAGCTTTAAAAGGTCGTACGTACGTTGAACACGACCACTCACCAGGAGACAAAGAATCGTTAAATGCTTTTCGTCCTCGCCTTGATGCACCTGTAGAGGATTCCATCTCTGCGAGAGTAATCTCACTTGAGTTGGTAGATTGAGAGAAACTAAACCCGTCTAAGACCGGTACCTCCCAAACATAACCTTTAAACTCGATAAACATCTTCGAGTCGCGACTAAAATATAGTTGTTGTGCCATAGTTTTTCTCCTATGTTCCTTGAAAAGACTTGAACGTGAACGTTTGTTCTTGCAAGTATTTTCTAATATCGAACCTCTAAAGCAATTTCACCTACGCCTAGAGGCTCTAGTACACCTTCGTCAGTATCAATACTAACGACCGTGATCTGTTGTGTGAAGTGAGGGGCATTTAGCCTATCTCTATATTGTAGTCTTGAGTTTTCTTCGACTACTGTTTCTACGTCTTCCATTAGAGCGTTTAGAGCGTCTTGAGCATTTTCTTCGTTTACATAACATCTAACAGTTAAAGAAAGAAACCTGTCTTTAAACCCGCCCGCTTGATAATCTCTAGACTCGCTTCCTGCATTAATATGTAGGGCAGGAAAATCATCTATTTCATCCCAGAACTTAAGAAAGGGATGAACATTGTCGGATACATCCGTAATCATTTTACCGGAACCATTTATACCCTTAAATTGTTCAACTAACGCATTTACTATGTTTGCTCTGCGAGATGTATAAATTCTTTCATTAGCCATTATAATCTCCTAGTATAAAGTCTTCCGATACCGTATTTTGCGGCAATCTCTCTAATAGAAACATCTACTAAAGCTCTGGGATCTCTTTCAGTGCTAGAAAACCTTGATCCACTACTATTTTCAAAAACTTGATAAGGATTTTTTTGGTAGGTGTATCCTACACTTGGAAAACCCTGTCTTGTTTGTGCAATATCTAAAACTGTAACACTTCTAGAAAATCTTCCTGTTTGAAAGTTAAGTCTAGGAGCTCCCATATTATTAGCTACTGTAGTAGGAAGCTCCTGATTAAATATGCCTATTAAAAACTTAACATTCATAGTACTCCTTGGAGGCGAAGGTTTTCTTTTATTTTTTCTTACTTGTTTTTTTCTTCCTAAAGATTTGGACCCCATTGATACAGCAATTGCTTTAGAAGTCCTTGATATCTTTGCAGGTTTAGTATTTTCCTCTATCTTAGTATTTTCTACTGTTACTTTTGCTCCTTTTATGGCTTTAAAAGGGTCTGTTACTGCTTTTATCGACTTTTTTCGATAAGAGGTTTCTAAGCTATCTGAACCGTCCAAATTAGTTACATCTAACTTTGCTATAGCATTTTTTAACGCCACCTGCAGCCTATCAGCTAGTCCTTGTTCCAGTTTTCCCGCGCCTTGTTGAGCATTAAGTAAAGCACTAGAAATACTTACATCTACTTTTCCGAGCCTACCATTTTTTGTGATTTCGAGAAATGTTTTATAATCTTTAGTATCTAGGTATCTTTTTAACTCGCTATCTATCTTTGACATATTGCTAGCATCACCATATGTGGCGTCTAAGGCCCCATATACGGCATCATTCATTTGATGCAATACGTTACTTCCTCCTTCATGAGTTAAGTTAAAAGCACCTCCTGCCGAAGAAATGGTGTGTATCTTATTACTGCTTCCGCTTTTTCTTCTTAAACCCTGAGGTCTTCCTAAGGCCTTTAAAAGGTCCGTATACCAGTTCTTTAATGTTACGCTATACAAAGCTTGTATTTGACGATAATTACGTCTAATAGAACCGTCTTTATTTGTAGATACTTCAAAGATAACAGAACATCCCGCTCGGATCTTTCTATAATGTATATCTCCCTTATGCAAGTCTGCATAGTTAGAGAATATAGTCCTGAGATCTTCAGTTAAATCTCTTATTCGCTTGTTAAGATCTTTAGGAGATATATAGGCATTATCTGGTCCTTTAAGTTGATTCCCTTGTTTATCAAAGTCTGCAGTATTATTTAAATTAATTAAAAGATTTACAGCTGCTCGTATCTTATGGTTTTTATGAGTAAGAGTAGTATACTTCCTGTCCCCCACTGCTGTTCTATAATCCTCGACATCTCTTTCCATCTCTTTATCGAGTCTATTTAGGAAAGCCAGTAAGCTAGCACTACTCATTAAAAGTTTTTATACAAGTCTAAGACTCGCTTAATATGGTCTGGAAAACCAACATTATCATTTAAACTGGTAGAGCTAGGATTTTGAATGCTTGCTCCTCCTAAAGTTCTTGTTTCTCTGTGCTCTTCTTTTAGATAGTAAGTAATCAAATCTATTACTGCTAACTTTAAATCTGCGGGGCAAGTCGAATACCCTGCAGTATAGGTAACTTTAATTGCTCCTGCCCCTAGAGGCCAGTTTTTGTAGGTAGATCCCGTTACATATAGTACACTATCCGTCGCTTGGTCTAGATAATAGTCTGTTGATGGCACGGTGCTGTAACTTTCTGAAACGGAATCTCTTTTCTCTACAGAAACTATTGTATTAACGGGGCTTTCTGTAAGCTGCACTACATGAGTATTCCACCCAATATTAAATGTCTCTACTTTATTGGTTGAATAATAGTCTAATATACTATTACCGCAATAAGTTTTTACTAATTGACTCACAGAAGGTATAAGCGGAGAAAGTTTTAAATCTTCTTTTATAGAAGAAATTCCTCTAGCGGTCTTATAATCATCTATTGTAATTAAATCTGCCATATTCTATAAGTCCATTAGTAAAAACTTAGGGGAGATAAACTCCCCCTCGTTTCTATA
>ENA-UZWW01008541-UZWW01008541.1-metagenome-genome-assembly--contig:-Day-5--50m-contig-8541_pt1 | contig 11089 bp, 10 predicted proteins | sample MGYA00260348_ERZ794908 | MGnify/ENA metagenome assembly ERZ794908
GGAATATCGTTTACGCACTCACATCCTTCATGACGAAAGGCTGCGTTCCGGGTGACTATGATCGTGTCGCGTCCTGGCAGGGGGCGTCCGATTGATTCAAAGGTTTTTCGACCCATAATCATGCAGCCGCCCATGGTTAGTTCCTTGAAAAGCTTTTGTTCGCCTTTTACACGCCAGGGAATCTCATCGCCCCGACCGATGACGTGGTTTTTGGAACGCGCGGCGATGATTGTAACCTCTCGTATCTCTTGGTTCGTCGATGGTTTGTCCAGAGGTTTTTGGTTGTTATTGGGCATCTGTCATATTTTCGATTGAGATGAATGTAATAGTCACTTCCTGTTCTTAAACGACAACGGTCCGGTCGTTGTCGAGTCTTTTTAATTCAGCGCCGGCAATTTTATCGAAAACTTGCACAAGGCAAGCGCAGCGAACACCGCTTTCATGTTCGCTTTGCCAATACGAAAAAATCACATCTGCTCGACAACCTCGATGCCTAGCAGGTCGAGCCCTTTTTTCAATGTGTTCGCGGTCAAGTCCGATAGCAGCAACCTGCTGTCTCGAACCCCTTCTTCCGCTTTCAAGATGGGGCAGGCTTCGTAGAAGCTCATAAAGGTGCCAGCTAGTTCAAACAGATAGTTGCAGAGAATGTTGGCCTGAAAATCCTCTGCTACTGCCTCGAGCGTTTCCGGAAGCTGCATCAACTTCACGCCCAGTTCAAGTTCGAGGGGTTCAGTAAGTAGCAGCCGGGAATTGTGTAGGGTATCCGGTTTGATATCTGCCCGGCGGAATATGCTTCGAATACGCGTGTAAGCATATTGCAGGTAAGGTGCTGTATTTCCCTCAAAAGACAGCATAGTGTCCCAATCAAAAATGTAGTCGGTGGTTCTGTTTTTTGACAGCTCAGCGTATTTTATCGCACCAACGCCGACGACTTCTGCAACCCGGCCCCGCGCTGCATCATCGAGTTCTGGATTCTTTGCATTGACCAGATCTCTCGCGCGACTCACGGCTTCTTCGATCACATCGCGCAGTTTGACGTCAGCGCCATCTCTGGTCTTGAATGGTTTCCCATCTTTTTTGAGTATCACGCCAAAGGGGCAGTGCTTGAAATCGTTTTCAGCACTCAGATATCCGGCTTCTCTAGAGACTGCGAACAATTGAGACAGATGCAATTTCTGTCGGGCATCGACAAAGTACAACGCCTGATCTGCCTTTAATTCCCGTGTTCGATATCTCACCGCGGCCAGATCGCTCGCCAGGTAGGGATAACCGCCGTCAGATTTCTGTACAAGTGCAGGTAGGGGGTTACCATCTTTGCCGATGAACGCATCAAGAAATACGCATTTTGCTCCATCGGATTCTACTAGCAGGCTCATATTGGTAAGTTCGTTAACCACTTTTGGAAGATCATCGTTATACGAGCTTTCCGCTTTAATATCTTCGCGGGTCAAGGTGATATTCAGGCGCTCGTACACAGCTTGACAGTGCGTGATTGATTCCTCGATAAACTGTTCCCAAAGTGCAAGACAGTGTGGGTCACCGCCCTGAAGTCTGACGACATATTCCCGTGCGTTCTTCGCGAATGTTTCGTCGTTTCTAAATAACGCGCTGGCGGCCATGTAAAATTTTTCGAGGTCAGTAAGTGCGGTACTTAATTCCTCCCCCTGCGCTGCGAGTTGATCCATATATGCAAGTAGGCTGCCAAACTGTGCACCCCAATCCCCAACGTGATTCGCGCGTATGACGGTATGTCCTAGGAATTCCAGTAATCTTGCGGCAGCGTCGCCAATTGATGTGCTCCGGAGATGGCCGATATGCATTTCTTTTGCGAGATTTGGGGCAGAGTAGTCAATGACAACTGTCTTGCTCTCTGCGCGCTCAACGTCAAGCCGTTCGCTCGAACGCATGGCTCGAAGCCTTTCGGCGATGAATGTGGGTTCCAGGTGCAGGTTAATAAAACCAGGCCCCGCGATTTCGACGCGTTGGAGGCAATCCAAATTGAGATTATCAACCACCTGACGGGCAAGGTCGTGTGGTTTTATTTTCAGTTTTTTTGCAGCACCCATAACACCATTGGCCTGATACTGTCCAAATTCAACTCGTTGAGCCTGTTTTGTAATTGCCGGGCAGCCTGATGCACCTTGGCTTGCGAGGGCCTTCTCGATTTCGGCGTCGAGATATTTTCTAATATTCATCGGAGTAGTTTCGAAAAAAAACACAGTCTAGCTGTTTACCCTGCGCGGTTCATCCCGGAAGTTTGTAAATATAGGAAAGTTTTAGTGGTTGAGTGCCTAGATGTCCTGTTCAAGCGCTTCTAGCTCAATAGCCTAGGCGCTGAAAGGGATGCGCTGATGACTCTTTCTATCGGGCGGCTAGAAACCCTGTTCCTGCTTCGGTAGCATAGGTGAAGACATAAGGAGGTTTGAATATGAGAAACAAAGGTTTTCATCACGTTGCTTTTGCATGCCGTGACATAGAGGCAACGGTAAAGTTCTATGAAGATTTGATGGGTTTTCCACTCATTCACACCGAATTAGGTGGTACCTCAGAGGCTTTCATGAGACATATATTCTTCGACTTGGGTGATGGAAGTAGCTTGGCATTTTTCGATTTGCACGGAGTCGGAGAGCCGGAGGAGCTTCGGACGGATATTTCAACCGGTATGGGACTGCCTGTCTGGGTCAATCACGTGGCTTTTGCAGCCGATCAGGCAAGATACGATGAGGTTAAGCAAAAGATGGCCGCGGCGAATGTCGAGCCGATTATGGAAATCGATCACAGTTGGTGTCAGTCGGTGTATTATGCTGACCCGAACGGCATCATGGTTGAGTTTTGCTTGGACACGCCTGGATTCGTGCCAGATCAGGCAAAAGCCAAAACGCTGTTAACCGCTATTCCTGAAGGCTAATTTACCGGCAAGCGATTATCTGATCTCTGTGCGCTATGCGATGACACTTTATTACGATTGCTGAGGGGACTTGTAAATACTAAGTGATTGAGAGAACTTCCTTGACCTCGATCTTGACGATATGGGTGAGCTACTGACAAAGCAGCGCGGAACTAATCGCACAGCATACGTGATGCGTTCATTTCAACTTAACATGTAGGCCTTTTATGTGCGCTTTGCTAAGCGCTGTCAGCTCTGGATAATTCTCGAGACTCGATCGCCCTTTTTCCGTTAGCTGATAAGTCCCTTTCTTGACTCGTTCGAACCAGCCATAGTAGTTTTTTGCTAACACTGTTGCTGTTTTGTCTCCGGTGCCAATCGCTCGCAGCTCCGCTGTGGTCGAAGTGCCGAGTTGTTGCAAACAAGTGGCAACAAAAATTGCATTTTCCCGATAAGCGGTTATTAATTGACGGCGATGGCTTCCCGCCTCGTTCAGGTCAAGACTCCGTCCCTCGAGCTCGCGCAAAACAGCTTCACGCTTTTTCAGGTTATGCCCCGAGATTTTTGATTGGGCGAGTCTAGTCTGATTGGTTTCACGTTCGTCGAACGCAAGATTGTCTGGCGAGAGCGCCTCCTTAACAGTGGTACCCGGTGGATTGAAATTCACGAGTAACAGGCCTAGATTGAGTCGAGAGAGCACTGTCAGAATGCCTCGCCAATGAGCGCCCTTCTGGCTGGCAGGTTCAGGTATCGCGACATAAACGAATGGTGTTATCTTTTGTCGAGCCGTTGCTTGAATAAGCAAAGTCATATTGACGCTTGTTTTTAGTTCAACGATAACCAGTTTATCGTCTCGTTGTGCTGTGATGTCGCAATCCTTAACCTCAGATTGCACCCGGTATCCCTGCTGCTTTAAATAGGTCTTGACCGGTTCTGATAGATCAGTTTCCTTCATGACTGCTGCGGACTAGTCTTTGACTTGGCCGAGTCGATCGACCAGAAGGTTGTGAATCCCCTGAAACCCTGAATTACTCATAATCACCAGATGCTTAATATTTTCCTGTTTGATAGTACTGATGGCAGACTCGATGATATCGGGTATGTTTGAGGATATTAAACTGTTTTTGGAAGCGAGTTCCGTATTCATATCCCATTGCATGTTTTCTGGTTTGAACCAGATCACTTTGTCTGCTTCTGCGACCGCTGGAGCCAGTTTGCCGAGGTGAGTGCCTTTTCGCATTGTATGTGATCCGGGTTCTAGGATCGCCATAATCGCTTCATCTCCAACTCGTCGCCGAAGCCCAGCCAATGTGGTTTGAATAGCCGTAGGGTGGTGAGCAAAGTCGTCATAAATCGTTAATCCATTCTGACTGTAAATCACTTCCATTCTTCTTTTTACGCCGCTGAATTGCCCTAGGGCTTCGCACGCTATCGCCGGCGTGACACCAACATTTCTCGCGGCTAGTATCGCGGCCAGCGCATTCGCAATATTGTGGTCACCGCTGAGAGCCCAGTGAACAGAGCCGACCTCTTCAGAATCCAGGTGCACAGAAAATTGGCTGCCATCCGGCTTAATTGCTTCAGCATAGAGATTGGCTGTTGATGTGTTCGATGGGCTTATCACGTCGGCTGTGGAAAATGTTTGTACCGCGCTCCAGCAGCCTCGCTGGAGCACCGAATCAATATCCTCGTTGTGTTCAGGATGAATGATCGTGCCATTTCCCGGCACAGATCTCACCAGAAGGTGAAATTGGTTCTTGATCGCCTCCATGTCAGGAAAAATGTCTGCATGATCGTACTCGAGATTATTGATCACAAGCGTGCGGGGCTTGTAGTGAAGGAATTTGGATCGACGATCAAAATAAGACGTATCATATTCATCTGCTTCTATGACAAAAAATGGCGTCTCACCCAGCCTAGCAGATTCTGAAAAATTGCTCGGCAGACCGCCGATTAAAAATCCAGGTTTCATACCGGCGTACTCGAGAATCCANNATCCACGCAATCATTGCGCTGGTTGTGGTCTTGCCATGGGTCCCGGAGACCGCGATGACCCATTTGTCGGCAAGCAGATATCTGCCCAACCACTCTGCTCCAGAGGTATACGGAATACCGCTGTTGAGGACATGCTCAACTGCCGGATTGCCTCTGGGTAGGTTGGCATTGCCAACAATAATCAGTTCAGCATCATCCGGGATGTTATCTGCAGTGTAGGGTGATGATAAAGATATCCCGGAAGCTGCTAGCAAGTCACTCATTGGCGGGTAAACGTTATTGTCGGTCCCGCTCACCCGATGTCCCGCTGCCTTTGCGAGCAAGGCAATACTCCCCATAAGTGTGCCGCAAATACCCAAGATATGTATACGCAATAGGAATCCTTACTGTGGATTGAGGGGGAAGATTTTCAAGGTGATAAGCAGTGAGATAACCTCGATCAAAAAAGCAAGCATTGCGCCCTGTAGAACACTAATAGTCGCTGCGCGAGATAGAATCGATCCAACGATTGTGAGCCACCAACCCAGTAGCACCCACGCTATTGCATCGATAAGTAGTCGCAGGGTTCCTGCATCAACGAGTTCCATCATGGCGCTGGTGACGATCATGGGTAATAGAATGATGGAATTAGTGCCGAAGATTGCTGACATCGTTGGAACAAACCTGTTTGTTACCTGCTTGAGGCTCAACAGGCCGAACACGGTCACCGCCGCAACACCGGAACCAATGAAAATAGTAACGGCACCGGAAAACAGGTTCAAATCAGGGCGAGATGTGATGATTGAAAAGCCGCTGATTAAAAAATAAAAGCCAAAAAAGATGGCCAGAAAATTCCATCTAGCTGGGATTTTTTCAGGGCCGACCCGTAACAGGCAGATCTGCCATAAATAGAGAATAATTTGCCACATCAGGTGATTATCCCTGTTAAACGCAATAATCGAAATAGGGTTCGAAAATAAATTTCTACTTGATGCTCCGATGAATTTTGTGAAATCGTGGGCAGAAAAAATAACACCGACATTTAGTACATTGATTGCCAATCATGCAAACCAAAAGCAGATGACAATGCCCTAGCTAGATAGATGCTTGTGAAATGGCGTTGGTTTGAACAGGTAGGATAAGGCGCGAGCGATACTGTGTTGGAAAGCACAGTATCGCTCAAAAGTAATTACTCAGGTAAACCCAAAACACGTTTGCTGATGATGTTCATCTGAACCTCGTTGGTGCCACCATATATTGTGACAGCGCGGCTCGTGAGCCAGTTTTTGGTAATTTCGAGTTCCTGCTCGTCGAAGCCCTCGCCCTGCCAGCCAGCGCCTTGCGTGCCCATGAGCGTGGATTTTAGCTCAGAGCCGTTACGCGCGAGATTAGCTCCAACGAGTTTAAAGATAGAGGTCGCTGCTCCAGGCGTTTTGCTGCTGCTCATTTCCTGCGTGACTCGCTTTGTCGTTAATTGAAACGCGCGTTCCGTCATCGAGTGATTGAGTATTGTCTCTCTGGCGCCATTGTCGGCGATTTTGCCCTCTGTCTCACCAATGTACTCTTTGGCAAGTTTGGCGAATTCATTAACCTTCTTAACCGGTTTTTTCTTTTTCTTGTCGTTGGCGCTGCCTGAAAGTCCGCCGATACCTGATCGCTCAAACTGCAGCAGTCTCTTGCCTACTGTCCAGCCTTTATTCAACTCCCCGACAAGGTCTTCGCGTTTTGCAACAGCGTTATCGAGGAACGTCTCGCAAAATGGTGATGAACCGGAAATAAGTTGAATCGGTTTGATCGTAACGCCAGGTTGATGCATATCGAGTAAAACGAAACTAATGCCATCATGTTTCGCCGCCTCGAAATCAGTCCTAACCAGCGCGAACATCCAGTCGGCGTATTGCGCGCCGGACGTCCAAATTTTTTGACCATTGATAACGAAGTTGTCGCCATCGATGATCGCTTTGGTTTGCAGTGCTGCCAAATCAGACCCCGCGCCCGGCTCGCTGTAGCCTTGGCACCAATTGATCTCACCGCTAACGATTTTTGGCAGATGTCGCTGTTTTTGTTCCTCGGTGCCAAGCTCGAGAAGCGTGGGGCCAATCATGCTGAGTCCCATTCCTGTGCTTGGGGGTAGTGCCTTAATTCGTGACATCTCCTGCGAAAGTATGGCCCTGTGTTCCGGGTCTAGACCCCCACCCGTGTATTCTTTTGGCCAGGCGGGCGCTGTCCAGCCCCGAGCGGCCATTGCTTGAAGCCACGTTCTGGCATCATCGGTGTCGTAATACTCGTGTGCGTCCTCCCAATGAAAATGTTGGTTTCTCATCGACTGAGGGCAGTGCTGCTCAAGGAATTCTCGCGTTTCTTCCCGGAAGATATCTAACTCTGACATAGGGCTACTCTTTGATAAATCTAAATTTCAGGCGCGAAGTAGGCCATATTTTTAGCAAAGTGAATATTACTATTCGCAAAGGTAATGTGCCTAGATATCGTCACACATAGAAGTGGTCCAGATGGATTAATGGCCTTCGGTTAACGCCTGCCAGCCATCGCTTGTCAACGGAGCTTCAAGTAGATCTATCCCCAGCTGTCTGAGGCTATCGAGGTCGAGTTCATCGTCTGCATAGTATTGTAGAACAATTTTGGTCGTGAGCGATGTCAAACCAAGGATGGTTCGTAGTTCCTCTTCAGGGCTGGTGAGGAAATGGGAATCCACTAGGATAGTGCCAACTTCCTCACCTTCGTCTAACACGGACTCCAACTCTCTCAGCGTCTTGGTCTTCAAGAGAACCTTGTCGTCCCTGATATCGAGGTTTTCGATATCATCATTGTCGATGCCGAGCGTCAGTATTTTTGTAGTCACGTCTGAAAATGTCTCAAATAAGTGACAGATATCATTCTCCTTCAGAAGGGCTAAGTCATTGACACAGATCAAAGAGAAGCTTGAAGGAATTAGGCAGACTAGTCCCCACTGATGTGAGTCAATAAAGCGGAGGAAAAGCGATGATCCTTGAACCAGAAGATGCAAAAACAATGAGGAACATCGGGATCAACGTGCTAAGTCTAACCGGCGTGATGGTAATCCTTATCATCGGCTCGCTGATAATAGGCTGATTCAGTAGGTAAGGCGTAGGTTTAACAGTTTTAGGGGTCTTAGCCCACTAACGGGTTTTGGCGATTGTTTCAGGGTGCAGTCACCTTGACTTGGGTTTTGACCCCTTCTGTTGGCCTGACATTCCGACATTCAGTCACCTGTCTAGCTTTCGCTGGTCAACTCATGACCGAAATTCACAACCTTCGCTGTGGGCGATATCACAGAGTTTTCCGAGATCGAGAATCTGTAACTCTTTACCATCAACTTTCAATATTCCATTCTGCTGAAGACGTGTGAAGACTCGGCTGACAGTCTCAACTGCTAGGCCAAGATAGTTACCGATATCAGTTCTCGACATGGGCAGGCGGAAGCTAGTCGGAGACAGCTTTCGTCTTTGATAGCGTTCTGACAGATTTTGCAGAAAAGTCGAGATGCGCTCTTCTGCTGTTTTTTTGCTGAGTAATCTATGGAATTGTTGATCTGTATTAATTTCTTTACTCAAGGTTTTATACATATGAGCTTGCAGATTGTGAATTTTTGCGGACAATTCGGTAACTTGCGCATAGGGCAATTCGCACACAGCAGAAGTTTCAAGTGCTTTTGCGGAACAGACATAGGCATCATTGTGTATGGCATCAAGGCCGAATAGCTCGCCCGGCAGATAAAAACCAATGACCTGTTCTTCACCGTTTTGATCTACGGAGTAGGCTTTAATCGCGCCGGACCTTACGGCATACAAAGAAGTGAATTGTTGGCCATCTTCAAACACATGTTTGTTCCGTTGTACGGCTCTTCCCCTTTGGACTTTTGAATCAACCAGATCGATTTCTTCCGGAGTTAATGATTGTGGAACGCAAATCACGTTTAGGCTACATGCATGGCATGTCACGGTGTGATTTTGAGGTTTATTCATTGTTTAGGCCCAATGGTAGACGAAATAAGTTCATAGTCGTTTGGCAAGTTGTTATTCAAGCATCGAGCAGATCATCCAATGTGATATCTCGCGAGTATAAACAGTAAATTAAATAAGGTTGGTCTCGAAATATATGTCATCAAATGTAGTCAAAGGCAATCAATCCAATTCCCCAATCATTATATGGTTAATCATGGTATGTTCAATGGTCGTGCTGATGATAGTTGTTGGTGGAATAACCCGATTAACGGGAAGCGGCCTTTCCATGGTCGATTGGCGTCCAATTATGGGTGTGCTGCCGCCAATTTCTGAGGTTGAGTGGAACACCGTATTTCTAGCCTATCAACAGTTTCCCGAGTACCAGCAAATAAACAAAAACATAACGTTGGAAGAATTTAAGGGCATCTTTTATTGGGAATACGGTCATCGGGTGCTCGGTCGACTGATTGGGTTGGTGTTTTTTCTGCCGTTTCTAGCGTTTGTTGTCATGGGTAAGGTCAAAGGTTCACTGGCGATAAAACTGTCGATTGGGCTTGTCCTCGGTGGCCTCCAGGGGTTGATGGGTTGGTATATGGTCATGAGTGGCCTAGTAGATATTCCTCGGGTGAGTCACTACAGGCTAGCGGCACATTTGCTTCTCGCCATGCTGATACTCTGTTACCTATGTTGGTTAATTTTTGAGCTACGGGAAAAGCAGTCTCGGGTCTTCTGCTCCCCGTTATTCTCAAAGCTGGTTTACGGGCTTGCGGGAGCCTCTGTCCTCCAAATTTTATATGGTGCTTTTACAGCAGGAAGTCGAGCAGGCTATGGGTACAACACGTATCCATTGATGAATGAGAGTTGGATCGCTGAAGCTGTTTTTTATCTCGACCCGTGGTGGTTAAATCTATTTGAAAATACGGCGACAATTCAGTTTATGCATCGATGGTTGGGTGCCCTCGTGCTTCTGCTGGCGCTGGCGGTGTTGTTTGTTTCATACCTCGATGATGCGCTTAAAGATCTTCGAAAATATACAATGACCTTGATGGTAGTGATATCAGCGCAATTCTTGCTTGGCGTGTTTACTTTGGTACAAGTAGTGCCCATTGGTCTCGCTAGTATGCATCAGTTTGGCGCATGCGTTTTACTCATTGCCTTAGTCAGAACTTTATATATCGTGAAGACGTCCAGATGATAGGAAATGGTTTGGAGTGAAAATTTGCCTCGGTCAAATAAACACCACCCCCGGTGATTTTGCCGGTAACCTTGCGGCACTCAAAAAAGGTGTTGATGTCGCCAGCAGCGAGCAGTGTGATCTCGTTGTCTTTCCCGAACTGAGTATCCCGGGATACTTGAGTCAGGATCTGCTCTATCGACCAGGGTTTGTCGATAGAAATTTGGCTGTGCTTGATGAGCTTCGAAAATACACTGGGCAGCATTGCGAGGGTTTACATGTCGTTTGTGGTTATGTGACCCGAAACGATGGTGTGGGAAAACCATTTTACAATGTCGCCGGCGTTCTTCGTGAAGGTAACCTAGTAGGGGAATACCGCAAGCAACTTCTACCATTTTACGACGTATTTGATGAGCTCAGATACTTTGAGCCGGGACGTGATCTCTTAACCTTCGAAGTGCTCGGACAAAAAGTTGGTCTGTCTATATGTGAAGATTTGTGGAACGACAAAGGTTCGGATGGTTATAACTATGAGAATAACCCATTCGAACAATACCGGGCCTTGGACGTCGATGTGGTGCTTTCCTTAAATAGTTCTCCATTTGTCCATGACAAGCCCTGGAATCGTCTGAAGAATATCGCGCCGGGCACGAAACGCCTATCTGGAGGGACAGGAAACAAAGATTTGACGCTTGTTTATGTCAACCAGCGCGGAGGGCAAGACGAGTTAGTGTTCGACGGTCAAAGTTTTATCGTTAGTGGCGGAGACTTGTTGCACGTCAGTGAAGTCATTGCTGAAGATTCATATGACGTAGTAGATATATCAAATAGCCAACCAGTGATAGCAGATGTCGCTAATCCGGAGAACAAAGCTGACGTTAAGAATCGTGCGCCCCAACTTAAAGACGTACTAGTACTCGGGTTGAGGGACTATACGCAAAAATCAGGGTTTGATCAGCTGGTACTGGCCTCAAGTGGCGGTGTAGACAGTGCTGTTGTTTGCATGTTGGCATGTGAAGCCGTCGGGTCAGAGAATGTTCATGCTATTCGTATGCCCTCAATTTATAGCAG
>ENA-UZWW01001274-UZWW01001274.1-metagenome-genome-assembly--contig:-Day-5--50m-contig-1274_pt1 | contig 11034 bp, 10 predicted proteins | sample MGYA00260348_ERZ794908 | MGnify/ENA metagenome assembly ERZ794908
CTTCAGCTACTTCCTTTTTAGCCGCTGGCGCTTTTTCTTCAGCTTCATGTTTAGTATTATTTTTGTTTTCTCCAAGAAGTGATTTAGATTTTTCCTCACCCATCATTGGAGATTCAGAAGTAACAGCTGTTTTTTTAGAAACAACAAGGTGCCTAATTACTGCATCATTAAATTTAAAGTTATGTTCAAGTTCAGCTAATGACTCTAAAGAACATTCAATATTCATAAGCACATAATGCGCTTTATGAATTTTCTGAATTGGATAAGCGAGCTGCCTTCTTCCCCAATCTTCTAATCGATGAATATTACCTTTGTTAGCGGTGACAGATTTTTGAATTCTTTCGATCATTGATGGAACTTGTTCACTTTGATCAGGATGAACAATAAAAACGATTTCGTAATGTCGCATATACTCTCCTTGTGGTTAAAAGCTTCCAACTTTTGTTGTGAAGCAAGGATTAAAGGATGCTAATTATATTGTCAAAATTGTTTTAAATCAATGTATTTGGCCTATTTAATTTTATCTTGGATGTTGGCCCCATAAATTTTTTCTTTCAAAAACTTAATTTGATCACGTGCATTTGCAGCTTTTTCAAACTCAAGATTTCTTGCAGCTGACTGCATAACCTTCTCAAGCTTTCCGATTTCTTTTATTATTTGTGGTTCAGTTAAATCCTCGTACTTACGGTTTGACTTTGATTGTGCTTTTTGTTTTTTAAACTCTTCCTCATCTTGAATGCTTTCAATAATATCTTTAACTTTTTTCAAAATACCAACAGGGGTAATATTATTATCTTTGTTAAATTTTAGTTGTTTTTTTCTTCGTCTACCTGTCTCGTCAATTGCTGCCTGCATACTCCTTGTAATGCTATTGGCATAAAAAATTACCTTTCCATTTAAATTTCTTGCTGCCCTGCCGGCAGTCTGAATAAGTGATCTTTCAGATCTCAAAAACCCTTCCTTATCAGCATCCAATACAGCAACAAGCGATACCTCAGGTATATCAAGCCCTTCTCTCAATAAATTGATACCTACAACTACATCAAATTTCCCTAATCTTAAGTCTCTTATAATTTCTACCCTTTCGACGGTGTCTATTTCAGAGTGAAGGTATCTCACCTTAATTGAATGTTCAGTTAAATAGTCTGTAAGGTCTTCTGCCATCCTTTTTGTTAACGTTGTAATCAATACTCTTTCATTTGCCTCAACCCTAATTTTAATTTCACTTAGCACATCATCCACTTGTGAATCTGCTGGTTTAATTTCTATCTTAGGATCTATTAAGCCGGTTGGCCTTACGACCTGCTCAACAATGATTGGTGAATTCTTTTCCTCATAATCTGCAGGTGTTGCAGAAACAAATATACATTGCGGCATAATCGATTCAAATTCATTAAACTTTAGGGGGCGATTATCATGAGCAGATGGCAATCTAAAGCCATAATCAACCAGATTATTTTTTCTTGCACGATCTCCCTTTGACATGCCTCCAATTTGAGGAACCGTAACGTGGCTCTCATCAATAATCATTAATGCGTTATTTGGTAAATAATTCAGTAAAGTTGGAGCTGGATCTCCAGCTTTTCTTCCAGATAAGTGCCGAGAGTAATTTTCAATTCCTTTACAAAACCCAATTTCATTTAACATTTCTAGGTCAAATTTTGTTCTTTGTTCTATTCTTTGTGCTTCAAGAAGCTTTCCTTCGGTTGTGTATTGTTTTACCCTCTCAACTAATTCTTTTTTAATTCTCTCGATAGCTTTTAATGTTGTTTCTCTTGGGGTTACATAGTGACTTGAAGGGTAGATGGTAAATCTTTTTAATTTATCAAAAAGTTGTCCAGTTAATGGGTCAAAAGCTGTGATAGATTCTATAACATCATCAAATAAGGTGATTCTAATTGCTGTTTCTGAATTTTCTGCGGGAAATATATCTATTACATCTCCTCTAACCCTAAAACAACCTCTTGAAAAATCAAAGTCATTTCTATCATATTGCATTGAAACAAGCCGTAAAACAATATTTCTCTGAAGAATTTTTTCGTCAACCTGGATGTGAAGAACCATTCCATGATAATCAACTGGATCTCCGATGCCATAAATAGCAGACACTGTTGCAACTATAATTGAGTCATCTCTTTCCAATAAGGATTTGGTTGCTGACAATCTCATTTGCTCTATGTGATCATTAATACTTGAATCTTTTTCAATAAAGACATCTCTTCCAGGAACGTAGGCCTCAGGTTGGTAATAATCATAGTAGGAAACAAAATATTCAACAGCATTCTGTGGAAAAAAATCTCTAAATTCTGAATAAAGCTGTGCAGCTAGTGTTTTATTCGGGGCCATCACGATTGAGGGTTTTCCTGTTTGTGCGATAACGTTTGCAATCGTGAAAGTTTTACCTGAGCCTGTAACACCCAATAATGTCTGAAATTTTTCATTTTTATTAACACCATCAACCAAACTGCTTATTGCTTTAGGTTGATCGCCAGCCGGTTTAAAAGGCTGATTTAAAATAAATGGGCTGTTAGGAAATGTTAAATTCAAAATATCACTTTTTAAAAAATTATTTTATTGGTATGAGAACTTTAATAAATACTGCCAGTCTCTACAAGTAATATTTAATTAACAGGAAATATAAATGTCTAGGCTTCTCATTATAATAATAACACTCAGCACTTCGTTAACAACTCATGCATTCGATCGAGAGAATCTCATGAAAGCATGGTCATCAAGTGTTGTCATCAGAGGTTATACAGAGGATGGTTTAGCTTACGGATCGGGCGTGGTTGTTGCTAAAGACAAAGTAGTAACAAATTGCCACGTACTTAGAAAAACAAAATCTCCATGGGTCTCTTTTGGTGATACAAGCTTTTCCGTTACCGGTGTGCAAGCGGATAGATGGCATGACTTGTGTCTGCTATCAGTCTTTAATCTCCCGGTTGAGCCAGTTCCTTTGGGAAATAGCAAGGATTTAAAAAAGGGTCAGGAGATAGTTGGTATTGGTCATTCTGGTGGAGCCCCTGTAGCCCTAACAACTGGTGGAAATGTCATCGCAACATATGATTTTGAAGGAGAAAATATAATACTTAGCACTGCAAAATTTAGAATGGGAGCAAGTGGAAGCGGATTGTTCGACTTGAAAGGAAATCTTATCGGAATTAATACTTTTAAAACTACGGGTTATGGAAATTATTATTCACTTCCTGCTGACTGGATCAAGCCCCTCATGAACAAAGAGGTAGAGACAGTTTTTCCCATAAATGGTAAAGCTCTTTGGGAAGAGGATGAAGATAAAAAACCATATTTTTTAAAAATCGCCATACCAAAAACAAAAAAAAATTGGGCTGAACTAGAGCTTGTAACTGAGGAATGGGTTGAAAATGAACCAAACAATACTGAGGCATGGTATGAGCTTGGATATGCTTACGAAAAATTGAATAAGGTTGCTGACGCCTTAGTTGCATACGATAAAGCTTTGGAGATCGACCAAAATAATTCTGATGCACTTTTAAGGGAAGCTGTAATCTATAAAAAGAAAGGTGATGAAAATAAGGTTGCTCAAATACAGGCAACATTAGATGATGTAGATCCAAATAAAGCTTGGATACTTAAAAATAATAAATATTAAATCACAAACAAATATTTAATCTAAAAGATTTTTAAAGTAAAATTAAATTTCTTTATAAATAATTGGATTTTTTTTGTGAGTAAGTCAGTCCTTTCTAGATGTATGGGTCGCATTCAAGAATCACCTACACTTGCCATCACTGCTAAAGCACTTAAATTAAAATCAGAAGGAAAGGACATTATTGGTTTAGCCGCTGGTGAGCCTGATTTTGATACGCCTGATTTTATTAAGAATGCAGCTATTGAGGCTATACAGGCAGGTTTCACCAAATATACTGCGGCAACTGGAACTCCAAGCTTAAAAAAAGCGATTGTAGCTAAGCTTGAAAGAGAAAATAATTTAACATACGATACAAGCGAAGTTATAGTTGGTACTGGAGGTAAGCAATGCATTTTTAATTTATGTCTTGCTACTCTTGATCACGGAGATGAGGTTATCATTCCAGCACCTTATTGGGTTTCTTACACAGATATTGCTGAACTCACAGGAGCAAAGTCAATAGTAGTATCGTGTGGGATAGAACAAGAGTTTAAGATGCTGCCATCACAACTTGAAGGCGCTATTTCAAAAAATACTAAACTGGTTTTGATTAATTCTCCATCAAACCCAACAGGGTCCGTCTATTCAAATGAGGAATTAAAAGAGTTAGCAAAGGTTTTATTGAAACACCCAAATATCTTAATAGGCACTGATGATATTTATGAAAAAATTAATCTTAATGATGATCCTTTTTATAACATCGTTATGGTTGAACCAAGACTTAAAGATAGAACAATCATCCTAAGTGGAGTTTCAAAAGCCTATTCAATGACTGGCTGGAGAATTGGTTATGCAGCAGGCCCTTCATCTATAATTAAAGCAATGGGAGTCCTGCAATCACAATCAACATCCAATCCCACATCAATATCACAAGTTGCTGCAGAAGCCGCTCTAAATAGTGACCAATCTTGCATTAAACCAATGGTTGAGGCATTTAAAGAAAGGCATCAATTTGTTGTAAATGCCTTTAATGATATAGAAGGTATAAAATGCATAGATGCAAAGGGAGCTTTTTATTCGTTTCCTTATGCACAAGAAGCAATAAATAAGTTATTTAATGATGGCAAGTTAAAAGAAAATAATGATATTGCTTTTTCTGAGTATCTTCTAGAAACAAAAGGTATCGCTGTTGTCCCAGGAACGGCATTTGGTGCTCCTGACTACTTCAGAATATCCTTTGCGACATCAATGGATAATTTAAAAAAAGCACTAAAGCGCATTAAAGAAGCAATAGAAGACTAGATTCAATTTAAAAGCTTTGCTAAAATGCACGCATTAAGTTTATTCCTCAATAGCTCAGTTGGTAGAGCACATGACTGTTAATCATGTTGTCCCTGGTTCGAGCCCAGGTTGAGGAGCCAAATTATAAAAGGGTTTCATTATGAAACCCTTTTTTATTTAAAATTAAGATCTCTGGCGATTAATTTCATATAAACAAATTCCTGAAGCAACACTTACATTTAAACTTTCCACTTGCCCTAGCATTGGAATTGAGAAAATATCATCACATAACTCCTTTGTTAACCGCCTCATTCCTTTCCCTTCAGACCCCATCACTAAGGCAATAGAACCTTTAAAGTTAGTTTTTTGAAGGGGTTTGTTTACATCATCATCAGTTCCATAAACAAAAACGTTTGAATTTTTTAAGTATCTGATTGTTCTAGCTAGATTTGTTACAACAACAAAAGGGACAGACTCAGCTCCACCACATGCAACCTTCCTTACAGTCGCGTTTAATCCTACCGCATTATCTTTTGGGCAGATTAGTGCATCAACACCCATAGCATCAGCAACCCTAAAACAAGCACCAAGGTTATGAGGATCAACAACACCATCAAGGATTAAAAATAAGAGAGGCTTGTCGTAATTTTCCTCAATAATATCTTCAACGGTTACATATTTATTTTGAGCCTCTCTCACTAAAGCCACTACACCTTGATGTTTATTGCTTGAAACCATGCCATCAAGTCTATCTTTAGTTGATAAATGAAATTTAATTTCATTCGTTTTAATTATCTTCATTAGATCATTTACCCTGCCATCGGACCGTGCCTCATCAATAAATACTTCCTTTACAACCATAGGGTCCAACCTTATTTGTGAAGTAATTGAATGAAATCCATATATTTTTTTTTCGGTACTCATTTTTTCTTTCTTCGTTTAATTTTTTTCTTACTTTTTTCAGCTCTGATAAATGATTTTTTAAATTTTTTGGAAGGTTTTTTTTGTGAGCCGATTAACCCTAAATCAATTTTTATTGAATCTAAATCAACTCTGATAACCTTTATCTCCAAGCGATCACCTAGCCGATAGGTTAAATTTGTTTTTTCACCAACCATGGCATGTCTTGCTTTATCGAATGTAAAGTAATCGTTTCCTAATTCAGTTACATGTAAAAGTCCTTCGATATATATGTCATCAAGCTCTATAAATAAACCAAAGCCGGTTACACCAGCAACTGTTCCCCAAAAGCTGTCACCCACCTTATCTTGCATAAAGTAACACTTCAGCCAGGATTCAACGTCCCTTGTAGCATCATCAGCTGTCCTTTCAGTAGTTGAACAATGCAATGCTATTGCTTCAATGTTTTTAATCTTAGGGTTCTTGCCATCCAGTTGTGACTTAATTGCCCGATGAACCATTAAATCAGGATATCTCCTAATAGGTGAAGTAAAGTGAGTATATGCCGAATAAGCGAGACCAAAATGGCCAAGATTTTTACTACTGTAAGCTGCTTGTTGCATTGACCTCAGTAAAACGGTCTGCAATAGATGCGAATCAGGTCGATTAGCAATTTTTTTTAATATTTCCCCATAATCCTTAACTGTAGGTTCCGATCCACCCCCCAAAGTAAGACCAAAATCAAGTAAAAAATCTCTTAGATTGGTTAATTTTTCTTCTGATGGAGTCTCATGATTTCGGTATATACCATCCCCGGGATTATCTAATAGATAGTTTGCTGCACAAACATTTGCAGACAACATACATTCTTCTATGATTCGATGAGCCTCATTTCTATAAATAGGTTTTATAAAGTCTATTTTTCCCTTGTCATTGAATACAATTGAAGTCTCAGTTGAATCAAAATCAATAGCACCTCTTTTCTCCCTTTTCTTCGACAGAAGCTTAAATAAATTTTGTAAATTCACTAAATCGTTATACGATTTTTCATATTCTTTTTTTAGTACCTGATCGTTTTTATTTAATATTTTATTAACAACCGTATAGGTTAGTCTTGCCTTTGAATTCATTACGGAAGGATAAAATTTATACTTTGTTACATCTCCATTCAAATCGAAAGTCATATCACAGACCATGCACAATCGATCAACGTGTGGGTTTAGCGAACAAAGGCCGTTTGAAAGTGCCTCAGGCAACATAGGTATAACACGCCTTGGGAAGTAAACCGAGTTGCCTCTCTCAATTGCAGACTCATTTAACTTTGAGCTCTCTTTAACATAATTACTAACATCAGCAATTGCAACTACCAACCGCCAACTATCTTTTTTTTGCTCTGCATAAACTGCGTCGTCAAAATCTCTTGCAGTCTCACCATCAATAGTTACAAGAGGTAAATCTCGTATATCAATCCGACCCTTGAAATCTTTTTCCCTTACCTCTTGATCAAAAGACTGAGCTTCCTCAATAACCTCCTTTGTGAATTCATAGGGTAAATTATGTTTTCTTAAAGCAATTTCTATTTCAATACCACTATCAGAATAATTTCCGAGAATATTTATCACTTTACCCATAGGCTTACTTCTAAAGCTAGGTTGAGTTGTTATTTCCACCTCAACGACATCACCTGTTTTTGCATTGAGATCCAAATCATATGGAATTAATATATCTTGGCTAATTCTTTTATCTTCAGCTGAAACCACTGTCACGCCTTGTCCCTGAATAACTCTTCCCACCAAAACCTTATTTACTCTCTCTAATACTTCAACAATCTTCCCTTCTAACCTACCTCTTCTATCCTGACCTGTTACCTGAACCATGACACGATCTTTATTAAATACTTGAGACATTTCTCTTGGAGATAGAAAAACATCATCCATTGATTCGTCGTCAGGTATCAAAAAACCATAACCATCTGGGTGACCCATCACCCGACCTGAGCTTAAATTTATTTTTTTAGATATACAAAGAACATCTTTACGATTAATTAAGATTTGTCCTTGTCGCTCCATTGCTCGTATTCTTTTTTCAAAAAAGATAATTTCATCATCTTGAATCTCTAAAATCTTTATCAAGTCTAACTTTTTTACAGGTACTCCATGCTCCTCCATCACTTGCAGGATAAGCTCTCTGCTCGGTATTGGATTTTCATAAAGCTCAGATTCTCGAGCTAATTGAGGATCAAGTCTTCTGTTTTGTTTTTTATTTTTCATTAAATGAATAAAGGTTAGGCAGGTTTCGCCCACTATCATTAAAGTCTAAACCAAAACCATAAACATACTTATTAGGCACTGCTAGACCTACAAAGTCGGCATGCGTTGATTTTTTATTATTGATTTTTTTATCGAATAAAACGGCTGTCACTATTGATCTTGCTCCCATTAATTTTAACTCATCTTTTATATTTAGAAGTGTAATTCCCTCGTCAAGAATATCATCCATAACCAGTATAACCTTATCTTTAACAGCACGTTTATTTGGCTTGTAAATCCAATGGCAATCCTTTGTTCCAATGTTTTGGTGATATCGAGTCACGTGGATATACTCAATATTTGTATTAAATGACAGCTGCGGAATAAGATAACCTGCAAATGGAATCGCCCCTTTCATTACGGGTAAAACAGTTACGGAATCTTTTATATCTCTAAAATATTCGTTAATCGTGTCTGCAATATTTGAAATGCCTACTTTTATTTCATCAGATGTATATAAGACTTTGGAATCATTTACTATATCCTCCATCTTCATAATAAATTTTTTATAAACCCCCTCAATTGATTCTTAGTCTGATCATCCTTGAGGGCATATGAAATGTTGGCTTTTATAAAACCTAATTTAGACCCGCAATCATATCTTGTTCCGGTAAATTCATAGCTATAAATAGGATTTGTTTTTAATAATAGTTTGATAGCATCCGTAAGTTGAATTTCGTTACCTACACCCACTGATATTTTTTCAAGGTAAGAAAATATCTTATTACAAAATATGTACCTCCCTACAACACCAAAACTTGAGGGGGCATTTTCTGGTAAAGGTTTTTCAATAATATTTGTAGTTCTAATAAGTGCATTTGTATTATCCTTAAGCTCTATAATCCCATAATTTACTGACTCTGATTTTTTAATTTTTTGTACCGAAACAATTGATGAATTTTCATCTTCATAGCGATCTAACATTTGCTGAAGAACACCTTGTTTTGCATCAATAAGATCGTCTGCAAGGACTACTGCAAATGGTTCTTTACCAACAGCTTCTTTTGCCTGAAGTATCGCATGACCAAGCCCTAGTGGCTCATCTTGTATAATATATTTACAGGAAACATGATCAGGAATAATTTTATGCATTTCTGATAAATATTTTTTTTTATCTTTTGTTAGATTTGAAATGTTTAGGTCAGGATTAAATTCAAAATGATCTGTGATGGCTCTTTTAGTTTCTCCCGTTATAAAAATTAATTCGGTGAATCCCGCATTAATTGCCTCTTCAACAGCATATTGGATTAAAGGTTTATCATTAATTGGTAACATTTCTTTTGGAATAGCTTTAGTCGCAGGTAAGAATCTTGAGCCTAAGCCAGCGACCGGGAATACCACTTTTTTTAAGTTCATATTTATAAATCTTATGTTAGTTATAGGTGCAATTATGCTTGAAAAAGGTAAATTTAATCTAATTTATTCCAGCTTGTTTTCTTAACAACATCCTCCTGCCTTTCAGAAACCCATGCTTCTCCTTCTTCAGAAATTTCTTTCTTCCAAAATGGTGCATCTGTTTTTAAAAAATCAATAATAAATTCACAAGCCTTGAAGGCATTTGATCTGTGCTTACTTGAAACAATTACGCCTACAATTATGTCCTTTGGTAAAAGCTTGCCTACCCTATGAACAATAGTTGCTTCCTGAATATCCCAATGACTTTTGGCACTTTGCACAATATCTTCAAGCGCTTTTTCAGTCATACCTGGGTAATGCTCAAGTTCCATTGACTTTAATTGCCTCTCTTTTGAAAACTCGCGAACATAGCCACTGAAACTTACTACAGCCCCAACATTATCTTTTTTTGATAAATCTGAAATAATTTTTGAGATAGAAAAGCTGTTTTCTTGAATTATAATATTCATTTACCCGCCTGTTATCGGTGGAAAAATTGCAAGCTCATCTCCTTCGTGAATAGGATCTTTCCATGAAGAAAGCTCTTGGTTGATAGCTAACTTATACATGCTTTTATTCTCAAACAGACCAACCCACTCACCTCCGTTTTGTATACTCATGTCTAACAAAAACTCCTCTGCTGTTCGTACTTCTTTTGATAATGTAATTTCTTTTTGGCTAAACTCAAACTGCTCTCTAAGGGATGCAAAAAATAAAAGTTTAAGATTCATTTTCTTTGCCAATCATAGGCTTTTCTTCGAAATCTAATACATTATTTGAGTCTTCTTCAAGCTCAACTTTCTCAATTTGAGTAAACCTTTGTGTTATTTTTTGACTTGTAATATGAACATCCTGAGCATTTTCATGCGCTTGACGAATGTTATCAGCTAGCTTTTTCATTCTGGTATCAAAGCGATTAAACTCTTTACCTAATTTTCCAAGTTCTGATTTTATAATATGCACTTGTTTTCTAGTTTCAACATCCTTTAGAACCGCTCTGGCAGTATTAAGAACGGCCATTAATGTTGTGGGTGAAACTAACCAAACTTTTTTTGCCATTGCTTCTTGAATAAGTTCAGGGTGATAAGCATGTATCTCTGCAAATACAGCTTCTGCTGGAAGAAACATAACTGCGCCGTCGGAAGTTTCATCTGTAATAATATATTTTGATGCGATATCATTAATATGTTTTTTAACATCTAATTTAAATTGTTTTTGGGCTTTAGCTTTATCTATATCAGATAGCTTTATATCAAACATTTTTTGATAATTTTCCATCGGGAATTTTGAATCAACGGCTACTGTTCCTGTAGGGTCTGGAAGAAATAGCACACAATCTGCCCTAACACCTTTTGAAAAGGTATGCTGAAAACTGTATGAATCTGGTGGTAATATATTTTTGATTAAACCTTCTAATTGGAGTTCACCAAATGCCCCTCGAGATCTTTTATCTCCTAATAGCTCTTGCAGACTAACCATGTTGGTTGTTAAGCCATCAATCTTTTTCTGTGCCTCGTCAATCGTAGCTAATCTCTCCAT
>ENA-UZWW01030609-UZWW01030609.1-metagenome-genome-assembly--contig:-Day-5--50m-contig-30609_pt1 | contig 11017 bp, 9 predicted proteins | sample MGYA00260348_ERZ794908 | MGnify/ENA metagenome assembly ERZ794908
TGAAGAACCATCTTAATGATGTTAATAAATACTAATAACTCTAGTTATACATGATTATGAATAAGATTCACATTTTAAACGTGTTACCCTATAAAAAAAAATCACTTTTTAAATAAAATGACCCAAAAGCCTCTATAACTTTTATAGATTTTAACCAAACGCTACAAGGAATGAAAAAACGATTTATCGTAAAAATGTAGTATTAAAAAGGTAAAATAAATTGAATACTAAATACTTTTATATATTTACCATCTATGAATTACCAATCACAACCTATGAGCACCATGAAAAAGAAATTAATAAGAATCACTACAGTACCGCTTTCATTAGGCGGTTTATTGGAAGGTCAAATGCGCTTCATGTCAAAGTATTATGATGTTTTAGGTGTATCAAGTGAAGGAAGCAACAATGAACTTAGTATGGTTTCTGAACTCGAAGATGTGCCCGTATTCCCCATTAAAATGACTCGTAAAATCACGCCTTTTAAAGATCTTTATGCGCTCTGGCAACTTTATAAATTATTTAAAAAAGAAGCCCCTTTTATTATACACTCACACACCCCAAAGGCTGGAACGGTATCTATGCTAGCAGCAAAATTAGCAGGCGTTCCGCACAGATTGCATACCATAGCTGGATTACCTCTTGTTGAAGCTACTGGTCTTAAGCGGAGGCTTTTAAATGTGGTAGAAAAAATAACATATAAATGTGCCACAAAAATATACCCTAACTCTTTTGGCCTTGTAGATATTATTTTAGAAAATAACTTTACAAATAAAAACAAGCTAAAAGTTATAGCTAACGGTAGCTCGAATGGGATTGATATAGAAAAATTTAATCCAAATAAGTTTAATGACAGTGCTAAAAAATCAGCCTTAAAAGAAAGCTTAAATATTAAGGAAAATGATTTTGTTTTTTTATTTGTTGGTAGATTAGTTTCTGATAAAGGGGTTAATGAATTGATTAATGCATTTAACAAAATAGAAAATGTATTTAAAAATGTTAAACTCTTATTAGTAGGTGGTTATGAAACGGAACTAGACCCACTAAATGAGGACACCTTAAGTATTATAAAAACGAATACTAATATTAGTAACACGGGTTGGGTAAATGACGTACGTCCGTATTTCTCAATATCCAATGTACTTGCCTTTCCTAGTTATAGAGAAGGTTTTCCAAATGTAGTTATGCAGGCGGGGGCTATGGGTTTACCATCTATTGTAACAAATATAAATGGGTGTAATGAAATTATTATTGAAGGAGAAAATGGCACTATTATACCTGTAAAAGACTCTAATACGTTACATGATAAAATGTGTTTAATACTAGAAAAAAAAATGAATTATGGCCCTGAAACATGTAGAGAATTAATTGCATCCAGATACAAAAGACAGATTATTTGGGATGAACTCCTAAATGAATATAAAAACCTCAAATAAAACAACTCATGCTTTCAAGGTTTAAAGGCTTAAAAGTTTTTTTTGGTGATTCTGATAAAAAAAATAGTTTTAAAATAATATTGGAGGCACTTAACTATGGCTTTATAAAAAAAGAATTGCCTACAGATTATTTTAGAAAATTTCTCTATCGAAAAGATATTAAGAACTATATGGACTACTTAAGTATGAAAGAGTATTATAGTATACTTGAATCTCCAAAACTGGTCTATCCTGATGTATCGCATCTACTAAGCAACAAAATTAGCTTTAAATTAATAGCGGCCAAATACAACCTTAAAACTCAAAATCTTTTAGGTTATAATATAAAGACAAGTTTTTTTTACGATAATAAACAGCACACTGCTGAAAATAATGAACAACTTGTTCGTCTATTAAAAAAACAGTTTGAAACACTCGGTAAGAATAAGATTTTTTTTAAACCCGTGAGTGGTATTGGTGGTTTTGGATGTTTTGTTATAGAAAAAAACACTTTGGAATCTCAAATAAAAATTTATGGAGAAGCTGTACTAAGTCAAGCATATATATACGAAGCCTATATTGAACAGCATAAAGACATTAGCAACATTTACGCTAATGCTATTAATACACTACGAATAGTACATTATACCGATACTCATAACAAAATTCATATTGTTTCGACCTTTATGCGTTTTGGAATCGGTAAAAGTATTACCGATAATACTTCTGATGGTGGCTTTTTTATTTCAGTAAATTCAGAAACCGGAATATTAGAAGGAATTGGTAGACAGGAAATTACAAAAGGTGCAGGCACATATACAAAACACCCAAATAGTCATTATAAATTAGAAGGTTTTAAAGTACCATTTTACAAAGAAGCTTGTGATATGGCTAAAGACTTTGCTACTGTTTTTCCTAATCGTATTGTTGGGTGGGATGTTGCAATTACCCCGGAAGGCCCTGTAATGATTGAAGGCAATCATAACCCAGGACTCCATGTTTCTGACATCGCTTATGGAGGCTATTGTAAGCATGAGAAAATAAAAGAAATTTTAAAACATATCAAAACGTAATTTTTATGAGACTTTTAGAACGCATAAGGCATACTTCTTTTTGGGCTATTGATTTCTTGAAAAAGTCTCCAATAAAAAAACATGTCACTAATATTGCTACCATAAATAAAAACCCCTTTACTGAAAAAAACAAAAAACAAAGAGCTCAATACTTAAGCAACATTTTAAATCACGCTACTACTACCACTTCGTATTATAATAATTCTATTTCTAATACATTACATGATTTTCCTGTGATTGATAAAAATATTATTATTAAAAATTTTGAAGCCTTTACTTCTGAAAGATTCAAAAACGTGAAACTCATAGAAGTTTCAACAAGCGGCTCTACGGGATTACCTTTTAAGGTCCTTCAGGATAAGAATAAAAAAAACAGAAATACCGCCGATACGTTATACTTTTCTGAAAAAGCTGGATTTAAAATTGGATACAAATTACTTTATTTAAGGCATTGGAGCACAACTTATAGTAAAAATAAATGGATTGGATGGATACAAAATATTTTGAAAATTGAGGTTTTAGATTTAAATGATAAGTATATAAATAAATTAACTAAAGTATTAAGGAAAGATAAATCAAATAAAGGGTGGCTTGGATTCGCTTCAGCCTTTGAAGAACTTTGTAACTCTTTAGAAAGACAAAATAAAGAACCTCTAAAAGCAAATGTAAACTCTATTATAGCAATATCAGAAACTTTAAATGATTATACGAAACAACGCATGTCGTATTACTTTGATGCGCCCATAGTATCAAGATATTCTAATATGGAAAATGGTATCATTGCGCAACAAGAGAAAAATGATAGTGTTTTTAAAATTAATTGGGCGAGCTACTACGTTGAGATTTTGGATTTAAAAAAAGATACACCGGTTAAACGTGGTGGATTAGGACGCATTGTAGTTACGGATTTATTTAACTTTGGCATGCCAATACTAAGATATGACACTGGAGATTTAGGAGTCATGGAATTACGTGGTGACACATATTGCTTTACTAAAATAGAAGGCAGAAAAACAGATATTATATTAAATACAAACGGAGAAATTGTATCAGCATTCGTGTGGTCTAGTTTAAACAAATACAAAAACATTAGACAATATCAATTAATTCAAGAGGAAGAAAAAAAATACACGCTTAATTTAAATACCGATACTAAATTTACTAAAATAAATGGTGTGATAGCAGAATGCAAAAACGTTCTAGGAAATGATGCTGAAATAACAGTTAATTATGTTGATGAAATCCCATTACTTGCCTCAGGTAAAAGAAAAACAACTATAAATAAATACATACTTATTAAAAAAAGTTAGCATATTATCGATAAAATATAAGAACGAATTTTAGTAAATATCTAATAATTCTTACTTTGAGAATTATATATTCGATTTTAACTCACAAAATAGTCTCTATTCGTTTTGTAAGTTATTCTTTTAAAAATCCTGTTAAATTTAATTAATGCTATTCAATTCTATTGACTTTTTTATCTTTCTACCATTAGTTTTTTTACTATACTGGACGTTCACAAAAAAGTTGAAACTGCAAAATTTAGTGCTACTGTTAAGTAGCTATATTTTCTATAGTTGGTGGGATTATCGCTTTTTGGTTTTAATTATTGCCAGTACAATTGTAGATTATTTTGTGGGCTTACAAATACACCAATCAAATAACAAAAAAGAGAGAAAAACATGGTTGTTTGTTAGCCTATTTTTTAATATTGGATTATTAGGTTTTTTTAAATACTATAACTTTTTTATTGAATCCATTATTGATTCTTTAACCCAATTAGGCTTATCAGTAGAAAATACCTGGAGTTTAAAAATAATTTTACCTGTTGGTATATCCTTTTATACATTTCAAACGCTATCGTATTCTATAGATATCTATAAGCGAAAATTCATGCCAACTAAAGACTTTATAGGCTTCGCAGCATTTGTTTCGTTTTTCCCACAATTAGTTGCTGGTCCCATAGAGAGAGCTTCAAATTTATTGCCACAAATTCTAAATAAAAGAGTATTTACAGATGAAGCATTATCTCAAGGTATTAAACTAATTATATGGGGGTTTTTCTTAAAAATAGTTATAGCTGATAGAGCTGCAATATATGTTAATGCTGTTTACAACAATTTAGAAAACCATGATGGACTTACTTTTATAGCGGCAACTATTTTATTTGCTTTTCAAATTTATGCTGATTTTGCAGGGTATTCTTTAATAGCCATAGGTGTAGCAAAACTATTTGGTATAAATTTAATGACTAATTTTAATCGTCCGTATTTTTCGGCATCAGTTAGTGAATTTTGGAATAGGTGGCATATATCTTTATCTACTTGGTTTAGAGATTATGTTTATAGACCTCTAGGAGGAAACAGAACAAGGAAATGGAGATGGCTTGTTAATTTGTTTGTAACATTTGTAATAAGTGGCCTATGGCATGGTGCTAAATGGAATTTTGTTGTCTGGGGAGCACTAAATGGTCTGTATTTAATAATCGAGGTCCTTCTTTTCAAAAAGAAACGAAAGGTGTAATTAATATCATTATAACATTTTTCCTAATTAATTTTAGTTGGATATTTTTCAGAGCCAATAATTTTAATGAGGCCATATTTATTGTAAATAAAATTTTCACTAAACCAGGTTATCTTTATTTTGGTTTTGGCGAAGACATAACAGCGTTTTTCTATGCTGTTATGGCCATTGGTTTACTCATTTTAATCGAATTTAAGAAAGAGTTTTTTAACACCCTTTTTTCAATTTCAAATAGTAAGTACGAGATAATAAGACTTTTTGGCTATGCTATTGTTGTTTTTATTATTTTCTATTTAGGCGTTTTTGGAGAAAATCAATTTATTTATTTCCAGTTTTAAAATGAAAAATATAGATTTCAAACGTATTGCATTAAAAACTTTAAAATTTGTAATCATTTTTGTGATTACTGATTTCCTATTTGGAACATTAGCCAGTAAATTATTTTTTAATCAAGAAACAGGTAAGTATGCCAGATCAACATATGTCATAAAAAAAGCGAAAGAAGACATTATTGTATTTGGGAGTTCACATGCCCATAGACATTATGTACCTGAAGTCATATCTGAAAAATTATCTAAAACATGTTATAATGCTGGTGCGGATGGACAACAGTTAGTTTATCATAATGTTCTGCAAAAAATGATTCTACACAGATATCATCCTGAGATAATTATATTGAATATTGATGAAGAATTTCTATTTAAATCGAATAAATCTAATGATAGATTGGGCGATTTACACCCCTACTATTTTGATTTTAAAGATGAATTAAATGCTACTTTTAAATTAGTTAAACAACCTAAAGACCCTAAACTTTTATTTAAATCTTATCAGAATAATTCAACCTTAATTCAAGCAGTAAAATATTATTTAAAACCAAAAAAAACCTTAAACGGTTACAGACCGCTGTATGAAAAAATGACAGAGCAAAAATTGATTGCACATAAGAATACTAACTTCAAAAAAGAATACACTAAAGAAATTGATTCGGCAAACATTAAAATTTTAAAAGAATTTATAAATAGATCAAAACAACATAACATAAAACTTGTGTTTTTTACCTCACCAAATTTAATAAGAAAGAACAATACCAAAAACAAATCCTTAAATTTAATAAGGCAAATAGCAAATAAGGAAAGTATACCTTTCTATGATTTTATTAATAACCCAGGATATCTAAACAAGCTGGACTTGTTTTACGATCCATCCCATTTAAATGATATTGGAGCAAGAAAATTTACAACAGAAGTTTGTAAACTTATTAATCAATAAACCTGTTTATTTGCTTTTGGTTGTAAATTATCGATAAAACCTAAATTAAAAACGAAAATATAAACTAGAAAACTAGAGATAAAGCATAAAATTTTATCTTTGAATTTTACATTTATAATATACACGTATAAGCACTGATATGAGTGAAGATTTAGAAGTAGTTGGTGTAACAAAGAAAATGTTGCGACAAATTTTAAATAAAAATGCATATTGGAAGGATGATATCGCTCCTTTACCAAGAAGTAAAGCGTCATGGCTCATTTTAAATGATAGAATTTCTGAAGAAGATTATTGCGGTGTTATTGCAAAAGAAAACAAAAAAATGGTAGCATTTATTTATATGTTTCCTGATTTAATTAATACACACCATACAGAAGCGAAAAAGGCTTATTGGATGAATGATTGGTGGGTGCATGAAAAATACAAAGACTCCGTTCTAGGAACCTATATATATAACCAAGCCATAAAACTTACTAAAAATCAAGTATTAATAAAAGGTTATACCGAAAATGTTGAAGAATTTTATAGCAAATTACCTTTCACTGTGATTGCATCAAGATTCAGGTATACACTGTTTTTTAGCTTAGATTACTCAATGTTGATAGGAAGGTTTAAATCATTAAACAAAATTAAATTTCTTGTAAAAATTTTAGATGCTCTAACTGGTAAAGTTGTGAGATTTATAAACAGTAAAAGACTAAGAAATAAAACTTCAGACATCAGTTATGATTATATCAACGAATTAGATGATGACACATGGGCATTTATCAAGCCTTTATGTGAAAATGATTTAATATATAAAACCAAAGCGTATATAAGTTGGCAAATAAGTAAAACTCAATATTTGCAAATACCTCTTAGGCATAAAGTAGCTTACAAGAACTTAAATACTGGAATAAGTAATAATATTCACATTCATAATTTAAAAATTATAAAAAATCATAAAATTATTGGTTTTTTATCTTACGTGATTAACTTTAATGAATTTAACGTCAAGTACTTTTTAGTAGGTGATAAAAAAAATTATGAATTATGTGTTGATGTATTAATGGAGCACCTAATAAAATCTAAAAGAAATTTCATTTTTACAGATGATTCGGAGCTTTCTAAAAATATAACTAGAAGATATGTCACAGTATATTCCCACAAAGTGTTGAAAAAAGGACTAGTACATAATGACACAAAATTTGATTATAATAGTGTTAACATGCTAAATAGAGATGGCCATTTCTACTAAAAAAATCAACAAGTTTTATTAAATGGATTACATAAATAACCTACAAAAAAGTATAGAAAACCATTTTAGCAAAAATGCGTTTTACATAAACAACACCTTCTATACTTATGCAGATTTTGCTCAAGAAATATCTAAAATAAGACTTAGTATATCAAACTCTGTTGATTTTTCAAACAAATTAATTGGATTGGTATTAAATGACGATATTAAAACCTATGCAGCCATAATTGCTATGTGGTTGGAAGGTAAAGCATATGTGCCCATTAATCCTGAGCACCCCGAAGATAGAAATGAGACCATTTTAAATTCCACTGAAGCCACACATGTTTATGATTCTGTAAAAAAAACACAAATTAATACTATTGAACATATACATGACCTAGAACTAGGTGAAATAGAAATTAATCTAAGTCCTAATTCAGTAAGAAAAAATGATTTAGCATATGTTTTATTTACTTCAGGATCAACAGGCGCTCCAAAAGGGGTTACCATTACTTATAATAACCTAAATGAATATATAAATGCTATTAATTATGATGGTGAATTTAAACTAAATGCGAGCGATAAGTGTTTGCAAATGTTTGAGCTAACATTTGATTTCTCTGTGGTATCATTTATTTTTCCGCTATTAGCTGGAGCAAGTATTTACACGGTACCAAGAAACTCTATAAAGTATTTTTATATTTATAAATTAATTCAAAAGCATAGACTAACAGTATTGTCGTTAGTGCCATCCATAATCCATTACTTGAGGCCTTATTTTTCAGAAATCAATGCGCCTCAAGTAAGGTATTGCAGCTTTGGTGGTGGCGCCTTATATAATGACATTGTTGAAGATTGGGCTAAATGCATACCAAATAGTGTTATATTTAATTATTATGGTCCTACAGAAAACACAATCTACAGCAGTTACTATAAAATTAATAAGGATTGCAAACTAAACACCATACACAATGGTGTTATTTCAATTGGCAAACCTTTAAACAATGTGACCTATATAATTGTAGATGATCATAATAATGAAGTTGCTGATTTTGAATCTGGAGAATTAGCAATATCAGGTGGGCAACTTACTCCAGGATATTGGAAAAATGATAAAAAAAATAAGGCTTCATTTTTCTTTAAAAAAATAGATTATAAATTAGTTAGATTCTACAAAACAGGAGATTTATGCTTTAAAGATAATACTGGAAATTATATGTTTAAAGGCAGAATTGATTTTCAAGTAAAGATAAGAGGTTTTAGAATTGAGTTATCTGAAGTGGAATTTCATGCTAAAACAAAATGCACAAAAAAAGTAAATGTTGTGGCCATAGATGTATTTAATATACTTGGTAATGCTGAGCTTGCTTTAGCCATTGAGTCTGAAGTATTTGATACAAATGAAATCATGGAATACATGAAAACGAAAATACCCGATTATATGATTCCTGCACACATAAAATTTATACAAGAGTTTCCTTATAATTCAAACGGTAAAATAGATAGAAATAAATTGCGAACATATTTTAAAATAGAAAATAATGACTAGAGATGATATACTAAAAAAAATAAAACCTATTTTTATTAAAGTTTTAGAACATGATAATTTTGAATTAACGTACACCACAACTACTGAAGATGTCGATGGATGGGGTTCATTAACCCATATGGTAATTATTGAGGAAATAGAGAAAGATTTCGATATAAATTTTAAACTTTTGGAGCTTATGGGTATGGATAATATTGGTGATTTAATTAATTCTATAAAATCTAATTTGTCATAATTGCTATGTATAAGAATATTATAAAACCTTTTATCGATTATGTAATGGCGGCAATAGCAATATTAATATTAACCCCTGTATTACTTGTTGCATCCATCCTACTCTATTTTGCAAATAATGGCAAGCCATTTTTCTTTCAAGTTAGACCTGGGAAAAATGAAAAGCTTTTTAAAATTATTAAGTTTAAAACTATGAATGATAAAACGGATGAAAACGGTAAATTATTAGCGGATACCTTCCGCCTAACAACCATAGGAAAAATTATAAGGAAAACATCGATTGATGAACTGCCACAACTTTTTAATATTTTAAAAGGTGACATGTCCTTAATTGGACCGAGGCCATTATTACCTCAATATTTGCCTTATTATACTGAAAACGAAAAAAAAAGACATCATGTAAAGCCAGGAATAACAGGATACGCTCAAGTAAATGGTAGGAATCATATTGATTGGGATACTAAGTTAAAATTTGATGCTGATTATGTAGATCGTTTATCCTTTAAATTAGATATGAATATCTTGTTTAAAACAATTTATAAAGTAATTGCGTCAAAAGATGTGGCAACCGATAATACTCTTGTTGAAAATATGCTGAGTGAACAAAGAGAAAATGAAAAATTAGTAGTAGATTAATTTTTTAGGCATAACACTTAATAGCACCAATCGTATAAATGAAAAAAGTATTAGTAATAGGAGCTTCAGGTCATTCAAAAGTTATTATAGATATTATAGAGCTTCAAAAAAAATATGAAATAGTTGGTCTTGTTGATTCATTTAAAAACAAAAAACACGTTATTTATAACTATAAGGTTTTAGGGACAGAAAAAGATATTTCTCAACTTATTAAAGCGCACAATATATACGGTTTTATTATAGCTATTGGTGATAATTTTACCCGGATGCGTCTGTTTAAAGATATATCACTACATCATAAAAATATTAAGTTTGTTACGGCAATGCACCCTAATGCCGTTATAGGTAAAGATGTAAAAATTGGGGCTGGTAGTGCGATTATGGCGGGAGTAGTAATAAATAGTGATGCTAAAATTGGTGAGCACTGTATTATTAATACAAATAGTACAATTGGGCATGACACTAAAATTGAAAATTTCTCTAGCATTGCACCAGGTGTAACTATTGGTGGTGGAGTCTCAATCAATACATGTTCAGCAATATCTCTAGGAGTAAATATTTTAGAATCTATAAAAATTGGAAAATATTCTGTTATTGGAGCGGGTTCTTTGGTAAATAAAAATATTAAAGATTATAAAATAGCATACGGTTTGCCAGCCAGAGAGATTAGGAACAGAAAAAAAAATGAAAAATATTTAGGGATGACAAGTACTGAAAAAAGGGTTGAGTATAGTTTAGAATTATTTAAGATATCTAATGAACAGGATAAAGAAAAATACACAAGTCTTTTACAAGAATTCCCAAATTCTAATGTATATTATTCCTTACAATATTGTAATCACAATAACGGTAGTGATTTAAGATATTTTGTTTTAACAAAAAATGATCAGATTAAGATTTTAATGCCTATTGTTTTTAACAAAATTCAAGCACCCACATTAGATAATAATCCAATTTATGATGTTTGCTCTCCTTACGGCTATAGCGGTCCTTTGTTTAATAATATAATTGACCAGGACGTCATAGCTTTTTGGCAAAAGATTGATAAATGGTACATGAAAAACAATGTCATTACTGAATTCATTCGTTTTAA
>ENA-UZWW01000539-UZWW01000539.1-metagenome-genome-assembly--contig:-Day-5--50m-contig-539_pt1 | contig 10990 bp, 10 predicted proteins | sample MGYA00260348_ERZ794908 | MGnify/ENA metagenome assembly ERZ794908
TTCAACTCATAAAGCTTTAACATCAATGCAACTAATATCCAGTTCGCATTGAAAATAATCAGTAAAAAACGATACTTATCTGAAAAATCAATAGAATCAAATTTCAGATAATACATTAAGATAAAAGCAATATTGATAAATAAAATATCACCAATAAAATGGATGAACCAAAAATATTTAGAATAACCTTTCATTAAAGCAAAAGTAAGAAAAAGAAAAGAATAGTTTTATTCTGAAAGATACCAAGCATACATCTTTTCAACACCCTTTTCAAGAGATACTTTATGTTTCCACCCTAAGCCATTTAATTTGGAAACATCTGTTAGTTTTTGCATAGTCCCATCTGGTTTTGATGAATTAAAAACGAAATTACCTTTATATCCAATAATAGACTTAATTTCTTCAGCAAGTTCTTTAATTGAAATATCAACTCCAGTTCCAATGTTAATGTGCGTATTTCTGATTTCAGTATTTTCTGAATCAAAAGTATCGCTAAAATCCCTATTTTCTAACAAATACACACAAGCATCAGCCATATCCTCTGACCATAAAAACTCTCTTTTAGGTTTTCCGCTTCCCCAAATCTCAATTGAATCTTCATTAACCCCATATTTTGACAAGATATCAGTAATCTGTTCTTTATTTGAATCCGATTTAATCCCTTCAATTGGGTTTTTATCTAAGTCCGATTTAATAGAATTCCATTCGTTCTGACGCAAACATTTCCCTAAATGAATTTTACGAATTAAAGCAGGTAAGACATGGGATTTTTCTAAATCAAAATTATCATTCGGACCATATAAATTAGTCGGCATTACTGAAACAAAGTTCGTTCCATATTGCAAATTATAACTCTCACACATTTTTATTCCCGATATCTTAGCAATTGCATAAGGCTCATTAGTATATTCTAATTCAGAAGTCAATAAACTTTCTTCAACCATAGGTTGATCAGTATTTTTTGGATAAATACAAGTACTTCCTAAAAACAAAAGTTTCTTAACTCCTTGCAAATATGATTGATGTATCACATTATTCTGAATCATAATGTTTTCATAAATGAAATCAGCTCTATATTTATTATTAGCTACGATTCCCCCCACTTTTGCAGCTGCTAAAATTACAAAATCTGGTTTTTCTACTTCAAAAAAAATCTTAACTTCATTTTGATTTGTCAAATCTAATTCAGCATGAGTTCTAAAAAGTAAGTTTGAATACCCTTTTGCTTTTAAATTTTCAAAAATTGCAGAACCAACCAAACCTCTATGACCAGCAATATATATCTTACTATTCAATTTCATCTTACTCAAAATAATTCATAATGGTGTAACCACCATCTTTCAAGTATTGATCTTTAGTCATCAATTTTAAATCTGATTCCATCATTTCATTAATTAACTGTTCTAAATTATATTCTGGCATCCAGCCTAATTGAGTATTTGCTTTTGTAGGATCTCCAATTAATAAATCAACCTCAGTTGGTCTGAAATAGGTTGGATCAACAGCTACAACCTCTTTTCCTACCTCAACTTGGTATTTGGGATTGGAACAAGACACAACAATACCCTTCTCATCTTTACCTTCACCTTTAAATGTTAATTCTACTCCAGCATGAGCAAAAGACATTTTTACAAAATCACGAACTGTAGTCGTTTTACCTGTTGCAATTACCCAATCTTCAGCAACTTCTGTTTGTAATATCATCCACATCATACGTACATAATCCTTAGCATGCCCCCAATCCCTACTAGCATCCAGGTTTCCTAAATACAATTTATCTTGTAAACCAAGTGCAATTTTTGATGCAGCACGAGTAATTTTACGAGTAACAAAAGTTTCCCCTCTAACTGGTGATTCGTGATTAAATAAAATTCCATTACAAGCAAACATATTATAAGCCTCACGATAATTTACTGTAATCCAATAGGCATACATTTTTGCTACACCATATGGGCTTCTCGGATAAAATGGAGTTGATTCTGATTGAGGTACTTCTTGTGCTTTACCAAATAGCTCAGAAGTTGAAGCTTGATATACTTTGGTTTTCTCAGATAAGCCTAATAACCTTATTGCTTCCAAAACTCTTAGTGTTCCAATTCCATCAGTATTTGCTACATATTCAGGAATTTCAAAGGAAACATGGACATGGCTCATTGCTGCTAAATTATAAATTTCATCTGGCTGGACTTCCTTTATAATTTTTGTCAAATTCATAGAGTCTGTCATATCACCATAATGCAAAATCAAATTTCTATTTTCAATATGCGGATCCTGATAAAGATGTTCAATCCTATCTGTATTAAATGAGGAGGCTCTCCTTTTAATCCCATGAACTTTGTATCCTTTCTTTAACAAGAATTCTGCCAAATAAGAACCATCTTGCCCTGTGATACCTGTTATTAATGCTACTTTCATGTATTGGTGAGTTTTATGAGTGTAAACATATGGAATATTATTCATTAATAAAGTCAGAAATTTTTGATAACAATTTTTGTTCTGCTTTCTTATCAATCCTCTCTTTTTTAGGAATACTCTGTAGATTATCTAGATACTTATGTAATTCATTTTCAGTGTAAGCAACATTAATCAATCCTAGCTTTTCAAAACCCTTAGCAGTATGAAGTTGATGATCGTTTCTATGCTCATTATACTTTACTAATCTTGGAAAAACTACAAGTTTCTTCTCATTTTCCAGTGCTGTTATTATTGTTCCCATCCCAGCATGACCAATAATCACAGCTGCATTATTAAAATATTCATTAAAAATATCTGGTTCTAAATAATCATAACAAGTCATATTCGTAAAGTTCATTTCTGAATTAGCCATTTGGGCTACAATGGAATATGTATCCTGATTGACAGCCCATTTATCAATAATTGACAGTAGCCTATCAAAAGGAGCTTGAGTGCCTGTAACTACAAATATTACAGTACCTTCCCTGAAAATTGTGTTTTCTGATTTGTTAAATGTTCCCATTGTGTTAAATGTAAATGTGTAAAATATTTTACCAACCTACCACTAAATGATATTTTTTCATAATTTGCAATACTATCAAGCCAAATTGTTTTTGCACCTATAAATCGCGCTATAATTATTGCAAATAAACCAGGGGCTGCACCTGTTGTAACAACTACATCAGGCCTCTCATTTATAATAATCTTCATTAATTGAAAAAATAGGACAAGTAAACTAAACTTACTCCAAGCTGAAGCATCTTTTACCAGATAATATTTATTAGCAGGCACCTCTTTAGCATATCCTTTAAGCGTTGAGATATAAATTACTTCATGATCAGAAAAGGAGGAAGTAATTCTTTGCATCTGAGTCCAATGACCACCTGGAGAAGATATAGCTAAAATTTTTTTCATTTTATAATATTGTAATCTTTGTAGAAATAGGTTAGATAAATCAAAATTAATAAAAAAACAGGATTGCCAACATAAAAGATTGTTCCGTTTGTAGTAGCAGATAGAAATATTCCAAAAATAACAGGAAATGTTCTTCTATCAAAATTATAAAAAACTTTTCTAATAAAAAATATTACCATAAAAATTGTAGCAATTCCAATTCTAAAAAATAATGAGAAAAATGAATTATGAGAATTATCTGTAAATCCATCACTCCAAGGTATCTGAATCATAGCATAAGAATAATTACCAATCAAATAATCAATAAGACTAAAATTATCTGAAATACTTTTCATCTGCTCTGACCAAATAAAGCTTCTACCATGTGTAGCAATATGCAAAATTACACTATTAGGAATATCCTTTATAAAAAAACTTTCATTTGGATAAAACATCTCTAAAAAACTAAAAATAAAGAAACCTAAAAATATCGAACTTATTGCAAAAACTGCCGCAAACCGATTTCTTACAACTGCATAAGAAATAACTGATAAAAAGAACATTACAATTGGTGTAAATCGTGTCGTCCACACTAAAGCAAACAAAGCGATTGTAATTATCAAATACTTAGTCAATCTCTTATTAAGAAATAAGTTTAATAAGATAACTAGTGCACTATAGGAATCTATTGCTGCAGTACTCCCTTCTAGACCATATAAGGTTTCAAAGGAAACAAAACCATAATCCTTAACAAAACTATTTAAGGAATCTGGTTCTTGTGAAAAAATCAAGCCTGAATATGAAAAAATAGATAGAAATAGATAAATTAAGTATGTTATATTTACGACTTTCACTAATTTCACTACAGATAATTTTATTATTTTAAAATAATACACTAAAGATAAAAACAACAATAACAAAACAATTCCCATTGGCTCAAAGCTCAACAACATACCCAAACTAATTAAAGAGGAAATACTAATTAAGAAAATTGCATCTAAACTATTAAACTTAAAAAATGTTTTAGATTTTACAAATAAAATTGCAAATAAGATACCAGATAAGCCTATTATAGAAAACAGATAATACAGCATATTATCATCCCTACCAATGGATAATATTGCTGAAATTATATAAAACAGAAACAAAAAATATAGAGGTAAAGTTGTTATTTTCATTTAGAAAAAATTATTTACACTATTCTTATTAAACTCTTTTAAGCTTATATCAATACCTACAGTCAATACTTTTGCATATTCTGAATCTATTAAATCTTGCATATATTCCACCCCATTCAAGTTATACAGGAAAGTATTGCAAGAAAGTCCAATTCCCTCATATAAAGCTGTTGAAAACACACCTATCTGAATCTTTGATTTTGACATTATATCATAAAGATTACATTCCTCTAAAAATATAAGATTTTTGTATGAGGCTAATTTTGAATATGAAGGGTATTTCTTATACATATCGTACTCTTCTGGATGTAATTTATATAGTATCTGAAATTCGGAAAACTTATTAATTAATTTTAGTGTTTCATTCATAATCTTCCCTCCTAGTGCCGCTTGAGAAATTATTAAGATCTTATTCTCTTTCGCGGCATTACTATATATCTTACTCATATCTCTAAAGTATTGAAAGCCATTATTTTGCACTTCACCAAAAGCATTGGCTACTGATTTATTCCAAAAATTTCCCCAAGAATAGAATACATCAGAGTAGTATAATAGATTCTGATCTGTAGGAAAGCTATATCCCATATGATACTTACTTATAACTCCATGCTGCAATTCAATAGTTTTGATACCCAAAACTTTAGCTGCAGAAATCATATCACCTAAGTATGAATAAGATGCTACAGAATAAATAATCTTTGGTTTTATCTTCTTAAACAACCTTAAGTATAATTTATTCCCTAATTTATATCTCCCAATATTTTTCTTAAATAGCGAAATTAAGTCTATTGAATTAGCTGTAGCATTCTCAATCTCTTTTTCTACCTTCCTTATGACCCCTAAACTATCTTTATCTTTTATCCTATATAACTTTCCATACAAGATAGATGCAGACAAAATAAAATCTAGATACTTAACATTTGAATCCTTTTCCCTTATATGTTTTCCTTGAAATGGTTTTTCAAAACATAAAAAACTTTGGTTTGATTTTTTTAAATCTCTTATTAATGATTGAGTATAGATATCTTCAAATTTATCTTCTATTTTTTTTGACCTATTATGTGTAAAAACAAGTACATCTTTCTGCTTATTCAATCTTAAAAAAGGATTTGCTACAAATACATTTTTCAATAAGCTTAAACTGTTTTTCATCAAAACTGAACTGCTCTGCTGAGATTTATTTCTTTGCTCTAGAATTCCTAATTCTTTAGCCATTAAATAGTAAACCTCCATTCTCAAATATTGCCATACTTTAACATTATCAACTTCATACTCAATCAAGTTGTATTTATCTTCTAAATGCCAGATAAACTCACATAAATCTTTAACAGTTTTTATCATCTTAATGAAACTTTCCCTGACTCTTTAGCAAGTCATAATGCTTTACATCTCTTTCTGAAAATACCTTTGCGGGATGACCTCCAGCAATTGCGTATTTTGGAATATTATTTACCACAACACTGCCTGTCTGAATAATAGCTCCCTCTCCTATTGTAACACCTCCTAATACAATAACTCTATCGCCAAACCAAACATTATCTTCTATTGTAATGTCTTTACAGATATATGTATTATCATATGGGATTTTTTCTCCATTATTAAAATTATGATTCTGTGAAATCATTAAACAATCCTTCCCAGAATGAAAATTATCTCCAATAGTCACTAAGCCACACCCTGAGATACGCATACCATTAAAATTAACATTCTTACCTAAAATGGTATTTTTACTAATAATACTAAATCCATTAACTTTTAAAGGTGAAATATAAGACCTAACTTGCTTTTTCACTAATAAAGTGAAAAATATTGAAAATCCTTTCTTTATTATTCTTTTCATATTCATAACTATTTAAATATATAAAACCAAGGCATTTTATAGTGTCTCTGCGTATAAACTGACACTAAGAGAAACATAATGAAATATGATAAAAATGTTGCATATGCCGCTCCTATTGCACCGAATGAATTAATGCAAAGATAATTTAATATTAGATTTGAAATAGCTGCAATTGTTGTGCTAATTGCTAAAAAGGATGTTTTTTCTATATGAACAAGATACGGGAAGAATATTTGATACATTCCAAACATAGCATAACCAATGGAAATCCAAAAGATATATGAAGCTGCCTCATAATACGCCTTATCTACAAAATATGGCAAAATATAACTCCCAAAAAAAGCAACAAATAAAGAGAGAACTAAAATTCCAATAATATATAAGTAGGAGTATTTTACAACTAATCTCTTATTCTTATCAGAAGGAGATGCTAGTTTTTTATAAAACCAAGGATTCCATGCCTTAATAAAAGACTGGGAGAACAATAAAACAATCATGCCAAATGTATATCCCACACTATAAATTCCAACTGTTTCTATATCTATCATTTTTTCAATAAAAATTCTATCACTCATAGTTAATAAAACTCCTCCAAGAACATGAGGGATTAGTGGTAAAGATACTTTTAACAAGTTTCTAAATACAGCTTTATCATACTTCAATACAATATAATTGTGCTTTTTTATATATACTAAACCTACAATAAAAAATATAGCATACGAAAGTAATAACCCATAAACTTGAGCATACCAGCCAAATCCACAAATAATTAGCAGAATTAAGGTAGCACCCATATTTATTACACTATGAGAAATCTCAAAACCTCCAAATAATAATGCTTTACCTTCATTTCTTAAAATTGTTTTATTAATCACATTTACCATCATAAGAAGGCTTATAATCGGTATAAATAAAAACCATTTAAATGGAATTGAGAAAATATGATTTGGAGCAAGAAATAATACTGCAAAAAAGTAAATCCCAAATGTAATTAAAAGCAATATAAAGATATTCCCTACTATAATTGCCATTTTATCCTTTGATACTTGGAAGAAATTCTTAGAAATATTTAAATGCATATTCATACCTATAAATGCAGTAAACAAAGTAATAAAAAGCATATATACTGAGAGCAACCCATACTCCTCTGGCAGTAAGTATTTGGTCATTATTGGTAATAATAAAAAAGGTATTAGCCTATTTATTGAACTAGTAGTTAAATAAATTATAGAGTCCTTTAAAACCTTCATTTCTTAGCTAAGGTAATTGCATTACAAACTGCTTCATTATTAAATAATTTTGATCTATACGGTTTCTTGCATTTTTAAATCGACTAAAATTTATTACCTCTTCATAATCAATTTCACTTATCAACTCTTTTGTCAAATTACTATTAGCCTTAAATCTATCATAAAAAGAAAGAGCTTTATTTAGAACTTTCGCAATAAAACTATCCTTAAAATCTAGATATCCATTCAAAACAATTGCTCCAATTGCTCCTTTAACTCCCTTAGCTCTTCCATCCTCACTGATTAATATAGATCGATTAGAAATACTATTCATAAAAATATGTGCATGGACCCTATAGCCAATATGAAGATCAACTTTTGAATAATAGTTCATTAAATTTCCTGCACTACCAGAAACATCAACATATCCTATACCGTTTCCTACTAACCAATCAGCAAAATCATTATGTTTTATGACATGTTTTGGTGAAGATTTATAATCTGACTTAAACTTTTCCCTATCTAAAGAATGATGAAATACCACTTCAAGCTCTTTATCCGAAAATTTTGCTTTACATGCCAAAATATTTTCTTTCATTAGCCTTTCCATAGAAGGCGATTCTATGAAAGCAACACCTAAAGAGAAAGCAACTTTATTTACCTCTTTTAATTGCAATTCTGTATTAATAAAATCTTTATCATAATAGGCTGGGCACCCAGTCATTAAAAAATTATTAAATCCATTAAATCTAATTGCATTCAAGGTATGATAATCCCTAACACTTGATTGATAACCTGAATTATCAATTCTATCTAAAAGGGATAAAGTCTTCTCACTTAAAGAATAACTATAAGTATCCTCCCAGTTTCCCTTTTGAGATTTCCAACCTATACCCATCATAATAATTGGCACCTTTATATCCTCTAGGTTTTCTGTAAGAGCATATACTTTTGGCACCATGTTTTCTACTAAGGCAGGTCCGCCCATTAAGATTAATGCTTTTGATTGATTAATTATTGCTAACTTCTCAGTATTTAATTGCTCCCAACCATTTATATCAATAATTTTTCTATCGGGTCTTAAATTAGCAAACAACTGTTTAGCACGGTATTTAATTAAATAATCTCCTGCATTATTTTTACTTCCTGTTAATATCACATATTGATCTTTCATATCAATTCTTTTACAATAATATCATCTTCCTTAATATCCTCTTTTGCTGACTTACCCACTACATCATCAATATATTTCGGGCTAATACCATGAGCTGGTCTTTTAAAAGTTAAGTCACTTTTCTCAATTATTTTTCCTTTTGGAATATCCTTTGCGGCTACCAAACTCCTTCTAGCATTCAGCCTAGATTTTTCCTCATCAGCCAAAGCCTCAATTTTAAAACTACCTAAGATTTCAAAAGTAGTTTCTAAATTTGCATTAAACTTCTTCAAATCTTCCTTATCCATTGCATGATAATGATCATTTCCTGGTAATGATTTATCATGTGTAAAATGTTTTTCTATAATTACTGCTCCTAACATTGTAGCCATTTCACATACCTTCATCTCTTTAGGTAAGGTATGATCAGAATATCCTATAATATTATCTGGAAATGCTTCTTTCAAACCTGTAATCATGCCCAAATTAGCGTTTTTATCAGGTGTAGGATAGTTTAGAACACAATGCAATAAGGCCAAGGGAACATTAAACGGTTTTATCCAATTCACTGCATCTTGTACTTCTTCTAAATCGCTAGCTCCAGTTGATAAAATAATAGGTTTCCCAAAACTACAGATATACTCAATAAAAGGTTTGTTTGTAATATCAGAAGATGAAATCTTAAATACATCCATCATATCATTTAAGAAGTTAGCAGATTCTACATCAAATGGAGTGCTCATAAACTCAATGCCCACTATATCACAATAATCCTTCAACTCTTGCATTTCATTTTTCCAAAAAGAATCATGCTTTTTAAAAAGTTCAAATTGTGATTCAGTTGGTTCTTTTGTAGTATCCCAATAAGCGGGAGAATGTTTTGAAGCTAAAGTTTCTGCTTTATAAGATTGAAACTTTACTGCGTGAGCGCCACCATCTTTTGCTTCATCTACTAATCGCTTAGCAGTTTTCATTGAGCCCTCATGGTTTACACCAACCTCAGCAATTATATAGGGTTTTACTATTGAATTTTCTTTATCAATCCCTTTCTTTAATAATGTTAAAGTTTTCATTAATCTTGTATTAAATCTTGTATTAATTTATGTACTCTTTTTCTTCCCAATTTTAAATCTTGCTTTTTCATTAAATCACTCATCTTTTTTCTATATTTAAATGAGTTTACTAATCTTAAAAACTCAATCATTAGTTCCTCATCCGACACTTTATATCCTAATCCTAAATTAGAAAACCCATATTCAGCTGAAGCAAAAAAATGTGTCATTTCTCTTTCATTTTGCGCTATAACTACAGCAGGTGTGCCAAGACTTGCAACTTCATATACCGTTCTGCCAGCAGAAGTAAAAATCAAATCTGCTTGTAACATATAATCGGATATATTAGAAATATTTCTCTTTACAATTACATTTTTGTAATCTTTAATTGAATCGTAATTAGCATAACCAAAACCTGCAATAACAGTAATTAAAATATTTTTCTCATTACAATACTCATTTATTATTCTGATTACTTTTGCTGTATAATTATTTGGATCAACTCCTCCAAAAGTAATTAAAATATTTTTCACTTCTGAGGTTACAATTTTCTCCTCTGATAAAATAAATTCGTCTCTTAAAATAAAATATTCCTGGCCAAAATAATGAGAAGACACTGAATGCTTTTCAGGGTATATTGCATTAATTACAGCATCAGCATATTCACAACCTTTCCCCAAATCCTCAAAATTAATTACTTTATAACATCCTTTTTTTAATGATTTCATAAAATCTTCTGTTGTATCTAATCTATCATTAACAACAATATTCGGGGCAATGTTTTTTATGTCATCTAATATATTTTCCGCATTCTGCATTAGCACAGGATAATTTTTGGCTTTAATAGCATCAAATGCCATTTTACTATCCTTATCAACTAAAAATGTTATTTGATGATTTAAGATGTCATTTGCAATAAGCAATGTATTATAAACATGACCTAAACCAACAGTACTATTGCCCGTAACAACAAAAAGAATATGTTTCCTTTTTAAATAATACTCACATAAACTCCAATCTTCATAAGTATCAATATCTATTTCCTCACCACCACTCAATAATGTCAAATCAACAGTATTTCCAATTCTATTATCTCTAGACATAACTGATACTCTTGTAATTAAGAAAGCGCCTGTTTCAGTAAATTCTGGAGTTAGATATTGTCTATTTACTCTTTCTGTATAATTTGG
>ENA-UZWW01004713-UZWW01004713.1-metagenome-genome-assembly--contig:-Day-5--50m-contig-4713_pt1 | contig 10977 bp, 14 predicted proteins | sample MGYA00260348_ERZ794908 | MGnify/ENA metagenome assembly ERZ794908
CCTCTTAAGAAGGTTCCAGTTGTCAAAACAACGGTAGGTGCATTAATTTGGGTATCGTCTGATAAGATTATCCCCCCAACTTTATTATTACACATGATTAAATCTGACACCTCAGATTCAATAATATCGAGACCTGCAACTCCTATAAATTCTTTTTGCATAGCTGCGCGATATAATGCTCTATCAGCTTGTGTTCTTGGGCCCTGGACAGCAGGGCCTTTTTTTCTATTCAGCAATCTGAACTGTATACCTGATTTATCTGCAACTCGACCCATTAACCCATCAAGCGCATCTATTTCCCGAACCAGATGTCCCTTTCCCAAACCACCTATCGCTGGATTGCAAGACATCTCTCCAATTGTACTGAATTTATGTGTAATAAGTGCGGTTTTTGCTCCAGATCTCCAAGCAGCGTGAGCTGCATCAGCACCAGCATGACCACCCCCTATTACAATTACATCATATTGTTTCACGTGAAACACCCATTTCAAATTTTCATTGATTTCTTTTATACTTCAAATTGACCATAAAGTGGAAGAGCTGAATCAGAATTGAGTTAACAAACAGGAACACTATTTACCCAAACAAAAACTAGAGAAGATTTCATCTAGTAAATCTTCAACCCCAACAGAACCAATTAATGAGCTTAGTGTTTGTATTCCTTGGTGAAATTCTGAAGATGCAAACTCTGATAGTTCTAAACTATCTACCATATGAGCTTTACCGGCGTCTAAATATTTTTGTGCTTTAACCATAGCAACCCTGTGTCTTTCTCTTGTTGCTGTTTGGGCGCCCACACATAGGTCTTCAAGTATATCAGAAATTATTTTTAATAAAGAATCTAGCCCTTCACCTGATTTTCCTGAAATAGATAGAATATCAGTTTTGCCTAATAAATCCGATTTTCCTATTACGATAATATCATTAAGTTCTGGCTTTAGTTTTAATTCATTGACTGTACCATCGTGCGTAATAAACACTCTAATATCAGCATTTTTTGCCCTTGTTTTTGCTAATTCGACGCCTATTTTTTCAATCTTATCAGTAGTTTCTCTTAATCCTGCTGTATCTAATAAAGTTACTGCAAACCCATTTATATCCATTTTCACTTCTATAACATCTCGTGTAGTTCCAGCCACATCAGATGTAATTGCCGCATCTCGTCCCGCTAACGCATTTAACAATGTAGATTTACCAATGTTAGGAGGCCCAACTATTGCTACTTCAAAACCCTCCCTTATTCTTTCAGCTGCAAAAGATCCGTCTATTTCGGTTTTTATTTCTGTTTGAGTTTTATTGATTAAGTCTAGAACTTCAGGAGTAACGTCTATTGGTATGTCTTCGTCAGCAAAGTCAATTGTAGCCTCTATNNAGGCTTACTGCACGTATTAAATCTTTTCTCCATATTTGTACTTTATTAGATAAAGCGCCATCCATAGACCTTACTGCTAAGCGACGCTGAGCTTCAGTTTCTGATTCAATCAAGTCAGCAAGTCCCTCAACCTGTATTAAATCTAGGTTTCCATTTTCTAAAGCTTTTCTTGTAAATTCACCTGGCTCGGCAATTCGAAAATTCTCGAGGCTACTTAATGTTCTTAAGATATGTGAAACAACTGCAATGCTACCATGACAATGAATTTCTACTGTTTCATCACCTGTAAAACTGGATTTTTCTTTAAAAGTTAATATTAAAACCTCATCGATAACACTATTTTTGCTGTCATAAATTTTTCTTAGGCATTTATTATTTAATGGTAAATTCTTTGTTAATATTTTTTCTACGGAAGTAATAGAATTATCACCTGATATTCTTATAACAGATACACCAGCTCTTCCCTTTGCGCTGGCTAGTGCAAAGATAATATCACTCATTTAAAACCCTTAAATATATTTGTTTTATGTATTCATTGAGTCAAAGAATTCTGAATTTGACTTTGTAGCTTTGAGTTTACCAAGTAAAAATTCTACTGCGTCTGTAGTTCCCATAGGGTTTAAAATACGACGCAATACAAATGTTTTGGCTAAATCTGTTGGATCTACTAATAGTTCCTCTTTTCGCGTACCAGATTTTAATATATCAATCGCGGGGAATACACGCTTATCTGCGACTTTGCGATCGAGAACAACTTCAGAATTACCTGTACCTTTAAATTCTTCAAAAATAACTTCATCCATTCTAGATCCAGTTTCTATTAAAGCAGTTGCAATAATTGTTAAAGATCCACCTTCTTCTATGTTCCTTGCTGCTCCAAAGAAGCGCTTTGGCCGCTGTAGAGCATTAGCGTCTACGCCACCTGTAAGAACTTTACCTGAGGAGGGTACAACAGTATTAAATGCTCTTCCCAACCGTGTAATTGAATCTAGTAATATAACTACATCACGTCCGTGCTCAACGAGTCTTTTTGCTTTCTCAATAGCCATTTCTGAAACTGCTACGTGACGTGTTGCTGGTTCATCAAATGTAGAAGATATTACTTCACCTTTTACAGATCTTTGCATATCTGTAACCTCTTCAGGACGTTCGTCAATTAATAGCACTATAAGAAAACATTCTGGATGATTTGCTTCTAATGATTTTGCTATATTTTGTAATATAACTGTTTTTCCTGTCCTTGGTGGAGCAACGATCAAAGATCTTTGTCCTTTTCCAATAGGAGATACAAGATCAATTAATCTTGCTGTTTTATCCTTAATAGTAGGGTCCTCTATTTCCATTTTTAGTCGTTTATTTGGATATAATGGTGTTAAATTATCAAAATGCACCTTATGTTTTGCAGCTTCTGGATCAGAAAAATTAATTTGTGTCACTTTTGTCATTGCAAAGTAACGTTCACTTTCCTCTGGTTGTGAAATCCAGCCTTCAACGGTATCACCAGTTCTTAAAGAATGTTTGCGTATCATTTGTGGAGATACATATATATCTTCAGGTCCTGGTAAATAATTAGCCTGTGGCGATCTTAAAAAACCAAACCCATCAGACATCACCTCCATTACACCATCACCAGATACTTCAGCACCATCTTCTGACTTTTCTTTTAGAATGGCGAACATCATTTCACCTTTACGCATAGTAGATGCGTTTTCTATTTCTAAAGTCTCAGCTACTTTTAACAAATCTGCTGCAGATGTTGCTTTCAATTCAGAAAGATTTACTTTTTCTTTTTCCATACTTTAACCACGAAATAATTACCTAAAAATTTTTTAGGTGTTTAACTTTAAAAATGTTTTTGGCTGCAATCTATATTGGTGTGGGTCACCAGATTGTATACATAGTAGATATTTTAACTGTACTAATTTGTCAAATTCAAAAAGGTCTTACAATTACCATTGTTATGATTATTATCATTAATGCTGTAGGTATTTCATTTAAAAATCTATATTGTTTTCCAGAATATTGAAAAATACCTTTTTCTAACAATTTATGTTGTTTGATCAGGAAGCCATGAAATCCACTCATTAAAATTACAGAAATTAGTTTTAACCAGATCCAAATTTCTGACCAGTCAATTATATTAGGAGTTAAGGCTAATATAATACCGAATATCCAAGTAGTGATCATTGCTGGATTCATTATACGTTTTAATAATAAATATTCCCATTTAATGATTGTCTCTTTTGCATTCAAATGTACAGATTTTGTTTCAACGTGATAAACGTATAATCTTGGTAAATATAATAGACCTGCCATCCAAGAAATTACTGCTATTAAGTGAACAACTTTTATCCAAGGATAAAGTGTATTTAAAACATCCATATTATTTTTCTCTAAGTAAATCTTTTCTTATAAATACTATAATAAATATATTAAGAATTAATAGTTGTTTGTAGTATATGATGTGGAAAGTGGGGATTATATTTAATTTACATTATTATTCACAAAAAAATAAACCATTCTTTGTAAATAAAGTTATGCACAAGATGTGGAAAAGTAAATAAACTGTTGAAATATAAACTAATATTTTTATTTTTAAAATGTATAACTACAAATAAAAAGTAACTAAAAAATTATCCACAAGTTTAAAAAACTAAAGAGTTTTTAATTAACAGCTAATAAAATGTTAAGTTTTTGTGAAATGTGTTAATTTTTAAAAAAATATAGCATTTAGATGTTGATAACTATTATTTAAACACATCTTATCAACATATTATAAACAAGAAATAATAGTAAATATTGAAGGTATTAAGTGAAACAGAAAATTATTCTAGCATCAGAATCTCAAATAAGAAAGAAATTACTACTACAAGCTGAAGTTAATTTTCAATCCGTTGCGGCAAAGATTGATGAAAATACAATAAAAGAATCCCTAAAAGATGAAGGTGCAAAACCAAAAGATATTTCAGATGCATTAGCTGAGTATAAAGCCATAAGAGTAGCTAATAACTTTCCTACAGATATAATTATAGGATGTGATCAGATTTTAGTTTGTGACAATGAGATTATATCTAAAGCACGAACTTTAACCGATGCAAAAGAAACACTTAAATTATTAAGAGGCAAATCACATCAATTATTATCTTCAGCTGTTATTTATGATAATAATAAACCCGTGTGGAGAACTACTTCTAGGGCTCAACTATTCATGAGAGATTTTACAGATGAATATTTGGAATATTATATTCAAACATCAGGAATAGATATCCTATCTTCAGTGGGATGTTATTTATTGGAAAACAATGGTGTAAATTTATTTAATAGAATTCAAGGTGATTATTTTACTGTATTGGGATTTCCATTATTAGAGGTACTAGATTTTTTACGTAAAAGAGAGTTAATAAGAACATGATAAAGGCAGGTGTAGTAGGTTGGCCGATTGAGCAAAGTAAATCTCCAATAATACATAACTACTGGTTAGACAAATATGGCATTGATGGTTCATATAAAAAAATTAGTTTAAGTCCTGAAAGGTTTACATCAGGTATTAAAGAATTAATTAATGAAGGCTATGCAGGGGTAAATGTAACAGTACCCTACAAAGAAAATGCTCTAAAAATATCTACATTTGCCACAGACAGAGCACATAAAATTGGTGCAGCTAATACTTTAATTTTCAAAGATAATAAAATTTATGCTGATAATACTGATGGTACGGGATTTATTGATAATTTAGAAAATTCAGCGCTTGAATGGAGAGCTAACGTTGGACCAGCAATGGTGCTTGGTGCAGGCGGGGCAGCTAGATCTATAATATATTCACTTTTAGCACAAGGTACACCAAAAATTATATTAGCTAACAGAACATATGAGAGAGCAGAAAAGTTAGCGGATATATTTGGAAGCAAAATTTCTGTTATTGATTGGAATAATATTAGTATACATCTTCCAAAAATTAATACTCTTATAAACACAACAGTACTTGGCATGGTAGGATCTGATAGTTTAAATGTAGACTTAAATACACTAACTTCTGATACATTAGTAACGGACATTGTTTATAATCCTCTTATTACTCCACTTATATTAAAAGCACGTAAGAGAGGATGTACTACTGTTGATGGTTTGGGAATGTTGTTATATCAAGCTGTACCAGGCTTTAAGGGTTGGTTTGGGGTAGAACCAACTGTCGATGAAACACTACGAAAAAAAGTGCTAACTGAATTATGATAAAAACATTTATTCTTGGGTTAACTGGTTCTATTGGTATGGGCAAAACCACTACAGCAGAAATGTTTCGTGATTTGTCTATAGCTGTTTGGGATGCTGATGCTGCTGTACATGAATTATATACTAGTGACAGATCTACCATTGAAAAAATATATGATATTTTACCAGAATGTGTAACTGGTACAGGAGTTGACAGAGGTTTGCTAAAAAATAAACTTCTAACAAATAAAGCTCTATTTTCAAAAATTGAGAATATTGTGCATCCTGCAATAAGAGAACATCGATTAGCTTTTATTGAAGCGTGTAATAAATCAAATCAGAAGTTAGCTGTTGTTGATATACCCTTATTGTATGAAACAGAAGCGGATCAATGGTTAGATGCGGTATTAGTTGTATCGATAGATGAAGAGACACAGCGAAAAAGGGTAATGTCACGTAATGATATGAATGAAAAAACATTTGATTTAATTTTATCAAAACAATTAGCAGATAAAATAAAGCGAGAAAGAGCGGATTATATAATTGAGACCCATTCTATAATATATGTACAAGAGCAAGTTGAATCCTTAGTGAAAAAAATATTAGGTAATTTATAAAATGCGTGAAATTGTTTGGGACACTGAGACAACTGGTTTTGATCCATTTGCTGGAGATCGAATTGTAGAAATAGGTGCAGTGGAGTTAAATCAACACTTACCCACTGGTCGTGTTTATCATCAATATATTAATCCAGAGAGAGATATGCCGCCAGGTGCATTTGAGGTACACGGATTATCCATAGATTTTCTAAAAGATTTTCCTATTTTTAGTAAAATAGCCCACGATTTTATAGATTTTATTGGTGACGCAACGTTGATTGCCCATAACGCAAAGTTTGATATGAAGTTTATAAATGCTGAATTAAAAAATGCGAACCTACCACAAGTACCACTAAACCAATCATTAGATACGCTTGAAATTGCTAGGAAAAAATTTCCTGGAGCTCAAAATTCTTTAGATGCGTTATGCCGCAGGTTTAATATAGATAATTCAAGCCGCCAAAAACACGGTGCATTATTAGATAGTGAGATTTTAGCTGAGGTATATCTTGAATTAGTTGGTGGAAGGCAGCCAGACTTCTCCCTTAGTCTAGTGGGGCAATCAAATTTAGAAATCACATCAGAAAGTTCTTATGCGGCTTCATCAAGACCAAATAAATTAAATAGTTTAGTCACGGACGTTGAAAAAAAAGCACACAATGATTTTATAAAATCATTGGGTGCTTCTGCGGTTTGGAATAAAAAATAACATAATATAAAATTTAAGAAATTATTATGTTAATTAGTTCACTGTTGCCTTTTCTGTGGCCTGTCTTTGAAGTTCATTTCGATAAAGCGCCATAAAATCAATAGGGTCGACGTTAAGTGGAGGGTATCCACCATCAGCTGTGGTATTCCTAACTATCTGTCTAACAAATGGGAAAAGCATTCTGGGACACTCAATCATTAAAAATGGGTGCAATTGCTCTTCGGGTACATTTTCAACATGAAAAACGCCAGCATAATCTATTTCTAATAAAAAGACTTTCTTTTCATTTGAATCTGCATTGACTGTTAGTTTTAATATTACTTCATAATTGTCGCTATCACCTTTTCTTGCATCAAGGTTCACTTGAACATTAATTTCTGGAGAAGATGAATCCCCAAGGTTTTTTTGGGCAGCAATATTTTCAAATGACAAGTCACGTATATATTGATGTAAACACTTCATTGATGGTGCTTTTGGTGGTGTCTTTTTTTCTTCTTTTTCAGCCATGGTTTAACTCCGTATATCGTCGGAAATCCGTCTAACAACTATTAACTTAAGTAACAATCATTCATTGGTATTTTAATAAATTTAGTTAGAATCTTTTGTTTCGTTATCGACCACAGTGTAATCTGCTTCATATACATCTGTTCTATTAGCAGAATTGTTATTTTTTGACTCAAAAGTATTAATATTCATCCTATTTGCAAATTTTTCTGCACCTAAATTTATTAAAAAAGATCTAAACCCTGGAATCAATAATAAAATACCAAATGCATCAGTAAAGAAACCTGGAGTAAGTAAAAAAACTCCAGATATTAATATCATAGCCCCATGTATAATTTGCTTCACTGGGTTTTGACCTAATTGAAGAGAATTTTGTAATGTACCAAGGGCTGATAATCCTTGAGATTTTAGTAATGTAGTTCCAAGAATTGCTGTAAGGAGTACTATTGCTAACGTTGGGTATAACCCAATCGCTCCCCCAACTTGTATAAACAACGCAATTTCAATAATTGGTATTGCAATAAATATTATAAGCATAAACATTTTTATATCCTCACTAATTAGTCTGTCTTCTAGTGGACTATCGTCCTTGGGTGAACTAGATATGTGATAAATGTACTTATTACTAGTATTATATGTAAAATTTGAAGGCTTGATATGAGTGACCCAATGTTTCAACTTGTTATTTTAGGCGTTATTGCGCTTTTCGTTATATTACGTTTACGTAGTGTACTTGGTACACGATCAGGATTTGAACCTACGAACGTACCTAAACCCACATTCCAGAAAGAAAAAGCACCAGTAGAAGAAAGTGCTAATAAAATTGATAGAGATATAGCTGACTATGTACCAGTGGATAGTTCTTCTGGAAAAGCGTTATCTCAAATGAAAAAAGCAGAACCAAATTTTCTTGTAACTGAATTTATTCAAGGTGCCGGACAAGCATATGAAATGATTCTAATAGCTTTTGAAGAGGGTGATCGAGATGGTTTACGACCATTCTTAGCAGACGATGTCTATGATAGCTTCGATGCAGTAATAACAGAACGTGAAAAAGCACAGTTAAATATTGATGCTACTTTTATTGGACTTAGAGAAATTAAATTAACTTCTGCTGAATATGACTGGCGCGCTAAAGAGGGCGAAATTACACTAAGTTTGGTTGCTGAACTTACAACCGTTGTCAAAAATATTAATGATGAGATAATTGAAGGCAATAAAAATACAATTAAGAAACAAAAAGATACTTGGACTTTTTCTCGAGTAATGGGAAATGATAATCCAAACTGGACGTTAATAGCAACCGGTGAGTAATAACTTTTATCTGGTTGTGTTTACTAATTAGGGAATAAGTCAGTGGTTAAAAAAAACCCAAAAACCCTTAGTCAAGAAGACTTAGAACTTTGGAAAAAAATTACTGTTCAGTTAAAACGTAAAGAATCTGAAATATTAATTGAAAACAATATTTCAGGATTAAAAAAAATAAAACAATCAGTAAAATCTCTACCTAAAGCTCCAGTATTAAAGCCTTTTGTTATTGGTGAAAAAGTTTCAAAAAAAGAAACGTTTATTTTCCCAGACTTTAATAAAAACAATGAAAAATCTTCTCCTAATATGGATAAAAAAAACTTTAAGAAATTACTTAAAGGTAAAATGGAAATTGAAGGAACAATAGATTTGCATGGTTTGTCGGCAGACCAAGCAAAAATAAAATTGATAGCATTTATAGGTCAATCTTATAGATTGGGAAAAAGGTTAATCATAGTGATTACAGGAAAAGGTAAACATAAAGGCTATGACGAATTTCACAGGCCAATAAACGGTGTTTTAAGGCAAAGTTTACCTGATTGGTTAAGTGGTCCTTTAGTATCTGATAAGATTTTACAAGTTACACAAGCGCAACCAAAACATGGCGGAACAGGCGCTTTCTATGTTTACTTAAGGCGCAAAAGGTAAATTTTTTATTTATATTAAAATTTAAAGAACATATCTTGATAAATCGTTGCTTCGTGCCAATTCACCTAGATGTTTTTCTACAAATTTAGAATTCACTTTTATACTTTCACCTGATCGGTCTGGAGCTGTGAAACTCAGTTCTTCAAAAACACGTTCAATAATTGTATGTAACCTTCGGGCACCAATATTTTCAATACTTTCATTCACCTCTGCTGCTATCTTTGCTAAGGCTGCAATACCGTCTTTAGTAAAAGAAACATCAATGTTTTCTGTAGCCATTAATGCAGAATATTGCCTTGTTAATGCATTGTCTGTTTCTGTAAGAATTCTCACAAAATCTTTTTCAGTAAGTGCTCTCAATTCTACGCGAATAGGTAATCGACCTTGTAGTTCTGGGAGTAGATCTGATGGTTTTGCTATATGAAAAGCGCCTGATGCAATAAATAATATGTGATCTGTTTTTACGGGCCCGTGTTTTGTTGAAACAGTCGTACCTTCAATCAGTGGTAGCAAATCGCGTTGAACACCTTCTCGAGATACATCTCCCCCTCGTGCATCAGTTTTTGCACAAACTTTATCAATTTCATCAAGAAAAACAATTCCACTTGTCTCGACTGCAGCTATTGCTTCTTTTGTTACTGCATCTTGGTCAACAAGTTTGTCAGCTTCTTCATCAATTAGTACTTTATAGCTATCCACAATTTTAATTTTTCGCTTAATGGTCCTACCACCCATTGCCTTACCAAATATCTCACCAATATTCATCATTCCCATGCCTGGTTGACCAGGAATGTCTACCATCCCACCCATCGGGTTAGTGGTATCAGCTAACTCTAGTTCTATTTCTTTGTCGTCTAATAAGCCGTCACGTAATTTTTTTCTAAACACATCACGTGTTTGCTCTCTTGCATCTGAGCCACACAAAGCATCCAACACACGATTTTCAGCGTTATTATATGCGCCTGCATTAACCTTTTCGCGTTTATTTTCTTTGACCATAATAATTGCGCTGTCGACAAGATCTCGAACAATTTGTTCAACATCTCGACCAACATAGCCAACTTCTGTAAATTTAGTTGCTTCAACTTTTAGAAACGGTGCATTAGCTAATTTAGCTAAACGACGACTAATTTCTGTTTTTCCAACGCCTGTTGGACCAATCATTAATATATTTTTTGGATAAACTTCATCTCTTATATCATCATCTAGTTGGTTTCTTCTCCATCTATTGCGTAAAGCAACTGCAACTGATCTTTTAGCGTCATTTTGACCAATAATAAAACGGTCTAACTCTGATACGATTTCTCTGGGCGTTAAATTAGTCATTTAGATATTTTCTCAACTGTCATATTACCGTTTGTAAATACACAAATTTCAGCGGCTATTGTTAAAGCTTTGCGAGCAATTGCCTCTGCATCTTGTTCATTATCAATTAATGCACGTGCAGCTGCTAATGCAAAATTACCACCAGATCCAATTGCGGCTATACCATGTTCAGGTTCTAGTACGTCACCCGCACCAGTAATTACAAAAATATCAGAACCATCAGTTACAATTAGCATTGCTTCTAAATTTTTAAGATATTTATCCATTCGCCAGTCTTTTGCTAAAGATATAGATGCTTTAGC
>ENA-UZWW01006047-UZWW01006047.1-metagenome-genome-assembly--contig:-Day-5--50m-contig-6047_pt1 | contig 10933 bp, 16 predicted proteins | sample MGYA00260348_ERZ794908 | MGnify/ENA metagenome assembly ERZ794908
ATTCATAAAGTATCCTTACAAATATAAGTTTTCCTTATTTAAACCGGAACGTTAAAACCGAATAATAGAAATAAAGTTACTAATAAAGTTATTAATCCAATGTAAATTCCTTTTCTAAAGGATTTATTTGGAAAAAACAAAAATAATAGTGGCAAAAAATACAAAAGAACACTTAGGAATCCTACAAAAAAACCTAAACCATAATAGATTACATCTTCTGAATCAAGAAAAACAGTACTTTCAATGTGCTTAACACTACTTTTTTTTACATTTTCTAATACTGGAAAAGATGCATAACTAAAATTTGAAACTGTTGTTAATATAAATAAAAGAAGAAATATTCTTTTCATAATGCTAAGAAAAGAAAAAATCATGTTAAACATAAATAGAAGGGGGAAAATCTTTGTAGATATAATAACATTATCACTGATCTTAAACGAATAATATGTGCATAAAACTAAAATATAGTTTTAACTATGATAACTTAGATCTACAATAAAAAACTCTATTGATTATTTAATTATATAATATAATTATGTTGATAGTTATCTATTATTGACAATCCTCACTAAAATAAATTTGAGAATCAACATTTATCCAATTATTTGTTGACCATGTGCTATCATCCACTTCAACACAACCAAGATTTGGACATTGACTTAATGTTAAAGATAACTTGTAATTTAATCCATTTTTCAAATTTAAGGATGAAACTAATGAATTACCAATTATGGATAATTGTTTAAGATTTTTAAAATCTTTAATACCAACAAAATTGGCTACATCTGATGTATTTGGATGCCATAAAAAAAAATCTAACCTTTCCTGAGTTAAAAGTTCTGTATAGACATAATTATTATTAGGTATCAAATCACCATGAGAATTATGTGGATTACCTGAACCCCAAATTTCTCTTTCTAAAAAAGCTTCGAATCTATTATCTGGTACAAATGTTTTATCACAGCTTGTAAGATAAAGACATCCATCATTACTTCCCGACAAATCAGGCAAATAATTACAGGCAACAGGATCATTACACCCAAAACATGAATAATCACAATATTGCCCATTATTAGATTGAGGCTCACCATAATTACAAGCAGTTGGATCTTTGCATCCTCCCATAGTATTAGTATTAGCTTCACCAATGTAATCTAAAAAATCAGAATCTTCTTCACAAGAAATTAGGTTTAAAGAAAGTATAATTAAAAAAAAAGAAAATCTCATCATAAATTTTATTAATATAGACAAAGATATTGTAAATAAAAAACAATATTATGCAAAGCATAATTTCTTAAAATAGAAAGAGGAAAGGAAGAGAAGTTAAGTAAAAGACAACTTTTAAAAGTAGGTTTTATTTGCTAATGCTTAATCCCTTGTTGAATTACTTAAGAATCAAATTATCAATTCTCTCTAAAGGACCAGGACACATACTAATATGACAATTAGTGCAGGAATTTACAATAGATTTATAATTCTCTTTAGAAGGGTAATTATTAAACTGATTAATAACACTACTATATCCAACTGACATAGGAACAAGGCCCTCTTTTATAAAACTACTATCTGTTGCTTTTTTAGAATGAATGGTCGCAAATAATAATTGCTCTTCAGAAAGATCCTCATCATTTTCAATTTTATACTTAATAATTTGCATGCTTTCGTACATGTCTCTCATAAGTAAAGCCATTTCACTAGTATCATTAGGATCAGTAATAGTATTAGGATCGTCCTTACTATTTATACAAGCACTAAAAAAGAATACAGATATAATTAAAAATACTCTCACTAATCTTTTATGACTACTCCATCAGCAGTAAAAGCAACTACAAATTCTGGTTCAATAATGGATGAAATTTCTTCAGATGACTTTCCAGCATCTTCAGCATAATGTTGTAGAAGCTCTACACTTAAAGTGTCAAAGAATGCTTCTCCATTAATTATAGCAGTTTTACCTTCAACACCCTCTTTCGGAACAAAGAAACCATAGTCTTTAAATCGAACCATTAAAGTATCTTTACCTGCTTTAAGTTCCATCCAACAGCCTTTTTTAGCACAAGTAGATAAAATTTCTCCTTGTATTTTGGTTATGGAAATTCCATTTTTTTCTACTTCTTCCTTAACTAAAGAATACTCAGAAATATTATTGTTATCAATTTTTTCACCATAAAACTTATCTGCGATCTTAGGTGTTTCTTTATTTTCTTTAATATTACCACTACAAGCAATAAATACTGCAAGTCCAATTATAAAAAGTGTTTTTTTCATAAAGTAAACTTACCAAAAAAATTCAAATTTATGACCAAGAATATCCAAAAAAACCTACTTAATTGAGTGAATTTATATTCATTCTTTGATAATTCTTTTCTTAACTGTACCATCATCGTAGATGTAAAAAAGAGGTTGATTTATAATCTCATCTATATCTCTTCCTAAGACATCAATTATTTTAACTAATTTTATTTTTTCTGAAATTTCTAAATTATATATACCTGTTATATTACAAGAAACTTGACAGTCTAATAAGCTAGCATATTGACCTACTATCAAAGGATTATTACCTGCCCATTGACATTCTCCCAACAGACAGTTCCAAGTAGAATCTAATTTAACATTTTCATATACACGAACTTTACCAGTTTCATCTAACGGAGCAGCCGCAATTATTCTTGATCCATTATGATTAATATCAACGCCCCAACCAAAAGATGGCATTGTAGTTTGTGTTGCTGGAGCTATTGTATTATCTATTTGTTGCCATGAATTATTGTTCCAGTGATAAACTTTTACTGCACCCTTATTAAAATTTGCACCATTTTCACCGATAGCCAATACGCTTGAGTTGTTGCTTAAAGCAAGGGTTCTTCCAGAACTAGTCATATTACTACTGGAAACTCCCAATATAGAATTACCTCTTTGAACCCAATTTAACCCATCCCAATCAAATATTTTAGTTTGTCCATTAAAACTATTGGACTTTGGAGCTCCAATAGCAATAGTATTTCCATCTCCTGAAATTTCAACTGCTTCCCCAAGGTTATCTCCTGAATTAGAACCAAAAATAGTATCTCCCATTAGCATCCATGCAGAACCATCATATTCATAAGTCATTGCTATTCCTCTCTCCTGATCATTTGAATTCGTTCCAGTATACATTCTTCCACCAATAATAATCCTATCTCCATCATTATTTATTCCAACAGAACAACCAAATGTACCAGTACCTAAAGTAATTGGAGAATCAATATCTTGACCAATTTGGTCCCAGGAATTACCATCCCAATGATACACTCTAGCATGTCCGCCAAATGTACTTATACCAAGCCCCTCTGTATTTGCAGGACCTCCAATAATAATATAATCACCACTATTATTTAGTTCAAGTGACCATCCAAAGTTATCTCCTGAATAAATCGGATTTATATTTCCTTCTCCCTCAATATCGAGACCTCTTTGTACCCATGCAGCATTAGACCAATCAAAAACCCTAACATTTCCACTTTTATACAATAAAGAGTTGTAACCCCATGGGCTACTAACTGCAAAAGTCATACCATCAGAACTTAAATCAACTGCATAACCAGTATTACTATAAGTTGAATCCGTACCAATTATATCAGATCCTCTTTGAACCCAAGCTGTACCGTCCCAATCCATTACTCTAGCATATCCAGAATATTGAAATACGTTGCTATTAGCGTGACCACCGACAGCTATTGTATTTCCAGAAGAATCGATTGCAAGTGCATGTCTAAAACCAAGTTGATCTCCAAAAGGCCCATCTCCTATTATTTCTGAGCCCAGCTGTGTCCATTGTGCGTGTAGATTAGAACAAAGAAGGCAAGCAATAAAGTTAAGTGCAAATATTCTTTTCATAAATTTTATAGTTATTAATGATGTAAATATGCGGTAAATATCTAAAATTCACTTCACTCCTAAGGGTGAAATTCAATGATATGTTACAGAAATAATTAAATATTTGAAAGAAAATAGATATTAGTTATCTAGAATCTTATTTTTAAGAATATTACTTGACTTATATATATCTACTTTAATACTATTAACAGATATTGTAGCACCAGAAATACCATCAACTAGCCTATTATATTCAGGATAATTATTAGTTGATATGTTATTAAATTTTTTCAACCATTTCTTACTGCAAATCTCGGCTCCATAATTCTCTCTATATTTTAGAACTTCTATCTTTATTATTTCTGCATCAGAGTTATAAATAATATAATAATCAAATTTATGAAACTTTGAGGGAGCCTGAGAAATAACAAAATATCCTAATGTAAGGTCTTTCTGCTTTATCACATAAAAAGATTCATCAGTTTTAATATAATCTTCAACTAAAAATTTATTAGTACTAAATAGTTCTGTAATAGATTCTTTTACAATAGTATTGTAACGTTTATTATATTCCCAAGCTGGATAAGTAAATGAAAAAGATATCAAAGCAACTACTAAAAAAGTGGTTGCTTTGATAGATTTAATGTTAATCTGCATTTTTTAAAAATATTTTAAAACCACACTCCTACTCCAAAATTAAATTGTCCAGTTTCATCATCAGAACTTGAATTAGATTTTATTTGATAATCTGCCTTAAATACTGCTCCTTTAGCGACTTTAAATCCTAATCCAAAAGTAATTTCTGTTCGATTATATGCATCATTTATCGCAATTCCTTCCGTTTCAGCATGTGTATTATAATTCTCGTATCTTGCAAAAGCAATTAATTCTTCAGTATTGCTTGAAATAGAAGGAATAATTCCATCCATTAAATTGTATCCTATTTCATAATAATAACCTGTTAACTTACTACCTAAATCTTTACCAGTATGAACATTATATTGATCCGTATTTGATAAATCAGCAATCACATATTGCCCAGTAAATTGTACAGATCCTTTAATATATCTTGCATCAATACCAATCATTTGAATTCCAACGATAGTAGAGTCAGCAGAAGAAACAGCTACATCATCAGATAAATCTAATCCATCATATGCTTTACTTTCAGAATCTCCTAAATATGCTGAAAACCCAAGGTTTAATCCAGGATTCCCATAATACGATACTCTACCTGCAAAGTCAGGATATGTAATGTATGATTCTGCACCTTTTTGTCTACCACTTCTTAATCCACTTTTGCCACTAAAAACACCTCCATCATCATAACCATTGAAACCATTAACTAACATAGCTTGGTAATTAATTGAATGCTCTATACTTCTTCCACTAATACCCAAACCCATTTCTCTCCAAGTAGTAGGGATGATATATTTATCGACATTTGTTCTCTCTACACCATTAAAAGTTGGTGGTTCGTGGTATAAATTCTGGATACCCATTGGAATAAGCATCAAGCCAGCATTCACAGATAAATTATTATTAATCTTATAATCAAGAAAAGCTTGTTCAACATACACTTCAGAAACATGCTCAAATTCAACTTCAGATACGAAAGAAACTTTATCATTAAAGTTATATCCAAAAAACGTAACCAGTCTGTGTACGTCTAATTTCCCATTATTATTGATTGTTCCTTCTCTTTCGTTTAAATTAAAGTCAACTTGACCATACCCCCCAATATGTAGACCGGAGTTTCCAGCTACGATTTTTTCAGCACTATTTTGTGCCCTAACGTTACTATATAATATAATTATTAGTGTAACTAAAAATATTCTTTTCATTTTGTTATTTTTATTTAGATTAATTATTGATAAGACAAAAGTATATATTTTAATTAAATAAAATAACCTTTGATTAAAAAGAAATTAAAAGAAATTAATATCTAGTAAAAGTCTATTTATTATAGTACAAAAACTCCAATGTAGACTAAAGTGATAAAAAACAAAAGAATAATTTCGTTCTTAAGTTTGACGGTTTTATTTTTTTTTAAAATAAAATAAACCTGGGTTTCAATTACTTTAATAATAGCAATTACTAATAATAAACCTGTTAGTATTAATAGAATGATCATATATATATATTTAATTACTGTGATTGAATATTTTCATCATAATCAAATGAAGTTAAATCTTTAGATTAAACAATAAAGCATAATTAATATTGATACCATACAACTAATTCCAAAGCTAGAAATCACATACTTCATTGGAACACATGCAATATTTAATGCATTTCCAATTGATGTTAATATAGCGACAATAGATATCAAGATGTATATTGGTGCATTTGGTAGTTGACTAATAAAATATATAGCTATACCTGCTAATTCTGTTTGTAGAATAACAATAACAGGAGTTAGTCCAAATCTTTTCTTCTCTAAATCATCCCATATACTAATTTCTATCCCTTTCATTTAAATATAATTTATGACAAAGAAAACTCTTAAAAAGTTTATTAATAATGTCATAAATCAACATTATAAATGACACCTATCATGTTTTTTGTTATAACAGTAAATCAAATCTGAAATAGTAATAGAATAAATATTACTACACTAGTTTACTTATTTTGGAAAAAAAAGATCATGTAATTAAACATAGATATTTACAAATGAACAGAGAAATTTCTATCTTATATTAGGAAACTTAACTTTGGGTATGTTTTTATTTAAAAATTCACAAAGTGGTTTCCATATAAATGATTAATATCATATATGTAATATTTAGAATTAGTAAAATTACTTTTACTCAAAATATAACTTAATTGAAAAATATTTAAGTAATGGAATTCTTAATAATATATCATTAATAATAGTTTTGAATAACACGATTTTTTTAAGATTTGCTTTTTTAATCACATTATATACAAATCTTCCGCAGTTCAAAGTTGAATTTGTAAAAACTCCAAATTTAATTAAACCATAATTTTGAATAAATTTTGAATAATTATAACAATTTTTAAAATTAGTGTGATTAATAACTTTGTAGTATAGAGGTCCTTTTTGCTTTACATTTTGATTAATTTCAGAAATTATTGCATTAATATTTCTTATTGAATTATCATTAATATCCGCTAAAATTTCAATACATAAGTTAGGATCTGTTTCATTATCTCTAACCCTTCCGTGGCCAGAAGGTGTATGATATCTTCCAAAATCAAAATAAAAAATTCTATTTGAATTAGAGTCAATTAATGCAAAAGCTGTATGACCAATCTTATACCTTTTAGAACTACCTAACAATTTATCATAGACCCCACCTGGAGAGTAAATCATTCCATTTGGCCAAGCTAAAGTAATGATAAAATCAGTGTTTGACATTGGTTATTTTTTGTAATAATAAGACAAATTTAGCTAATAAATATCTTATAAATTAATACCTTGATTTATATCAATTCAAACTTAATATAGTATTCAAATTTTGATTTTGCATAATCTTTTATTAAATAAATTATACAAAATCAAAAAAAACACTATTTTTGTAAAAAAAAATTATGAATGAATATAGCAGTACAAAAATTTTTGACGGATACAGCACAGCATTTAGACAATGGAGGGCTAAGCACTCTCACTGTCAATACATACATGGATATGCTATGAAGTTTAAGGTTACGTTTATTGGTAATCTTGATGAGTTAAATTGGGTATGTGACTTTGGTTCGTTTAAACGAAATGGAATTAAAGAACACATGAGTTATATGTTTGATCACACTACTGTTGTTGCAAAGGATGATCCTAATTTAATAGTATTTGAAGAATTATCTGATAAAAAGTTGATACAACTAAGAGTGATTGATGGTGTTGGTTGTGAAAAATTTGCGACATATGTTTACAATTATATTAATTCTATTGTTTACAAAGAAACAAAAGGAAGAGTGAAAGTTCAAACAGTTGAATGTTTTGAAGGAGGCACGAATAATTCAGCAATATACAAGCCATTAAGAGCCTTTAAAACAGTTAATCAAAGAATACTAACCAATAATAAAATCAATTAAAATGAATGAATTTATAAAAAACTATGGTTCAAGTGAAACATCAACAGAATTTGAAAGTGATCAATTATTTCAACATTTTGATCAAAATTCTTTAATAAAAAATTTAAGTAGAAATAACTTAGAAGTTGTGAAAACAGGCTATGCAAACGGTGTTGCAGAAGGATATCCTTTAAGTTCGGAGGACAAAGAAGAGATGATTAGTAAAGCATCACATGCATTTGGATTGTTTCTTGACGCATTAAAATGTGATTGGAAAAATGATCCAAATTCATCGGATACTCCGAATCGAGTAGCAAAAGCATATGTTAATGATTTATGGGCTGGAAGATATAACGAAATGTCACCAATAACATCATTTCCTTCTGATGGATATGATGGAATTGTTATTGAAAGAAATATACCTCTAACTTCAATGTGTTCACATCATCATCAGACTATAATTGGTGTTACTCACATTGGGTACATTGCTGGTGATAGTGGTAAAGTAGTTGGATTATCAAAATTAAATAGGATCGTAGAATTATTTTCAAGAAGAGGAGCAATACAAGAACAGTTAACATCTGCCATACACAATGCAATTAATTCTATAACAAAAGGAAACAACGGAGTAATAGTAACTATTGTAGCAAGTCACAACTGTGTTAGTTGCCGAGGTGTCAAGCATAAAGGTGCAGAAATGGTTACAACCAAGGCTTCAGGTGAATTTCTTGAAAACAACAACATATATAGAAAAGAATATTTTGATAGCATAAAAATAAATCACTAGATCAATTTTATAATGAAAGTAATATGCTAAACGAATAAAAATAATTTTATGTTTAAATTTTTTAAAAGAAAAACAACTAAAGAAAAACTTCAGATAAAATATAATACTTTAATAAAGCAAGCGTACAATTTATCTAAAACAAATAGATCGCAAAGCGATAGCAAATATTTTGAAGCTGATTTATTACTAAAAGAAATAGATAAATTAGACAATTAAAAGTCAAATTGTATTACAGTTTTTACAATAACCTTCCATTGTTAATTTAAGATCCTTTATAACAAAATTCTTTAACGTAGTAATCTCTGGGATTTTAATGCTATCTAAACAAAAGGTATCATTGCATTCATAACAAATAAAATGTCCATGATTATGATTGTGCGAATTAGCACTGCATTCATCTTTACATAGTGAGTATCTCATTAGGTTTTTACTGTCTGGAACTTTATGGATTAACCCTTTATTTTCAAAACTTTCTAAAGACCTATATACCGTAACTTTATTTACTGAATTTTTAAAATAATTCAGAATTTCTTCAACAGATAATGATCTATTAGAAGAATAAAAAAGATATACTAGTTTACTTCTAAAATTTGTTCTACTAATACCTTTATCAGATAAAATAGATCTTAAATCTAAATTATTATGAGTTATAGAATTCATTATTAGCAAAACTAAAAAATAAATGCAACATAGTTGCGTTTTTTTAGTAAAAAAACTATAATTGCACATATTTTAGAACAAGCATGAATAGAATTAATTTATCTTTTGACAATATTGGTATAATTGCAAGTACATTATGTACTATCCACTGCATAGCTACTCCATTTTTATTTGTTGCAAGGGCATGTTCTGTAACATGTTGCTCAGATGCTCCTATTTGGTGGGTATTAATTGATTATCTATTCTTAGTTATATCTTTTTATGCAATCTTTTTTATACATAAGAACTTAACTATAAAATGGCTGAGAGCTTCATTTTGGATATCTTGGACTATACTTCTTATAACAATAGTGAATCAATCTATTGACATAATATATCTTCCAAAAAACTTTATTTATATACCGAGCATAGTAATAGTGGTACTTCATTACTACAATTTAAAATATTGTAAATGTCAAGATGACAAATGTTGCATAAGTATTTAAAGAAAATATAAATTTTTAAAAAGATATAAAATTAGTTTCTAGATGGCATTAAAATAATGACTATAAACTAAACAGAACTTATTAAAGATATCTCCATTCATTTTCAATTGTAATTTTTGAATTTTCAATTAAAAATGAACCTATGACTTTGCTATCAGACCAATCAGCAACAATCAAGTACCTTTCCTTTAAAGGATGTTTATATTTATCATCAATAAATGATATGAATCTTCCTTGATTATAAGTTTCAAAGTAAATATTTTTTCTAATTATAAAATTTTTATCTAGCATAATATAATAATAGCCCCCTGTACTTGATGATGATGGTATAACATATTCGTTTGTAATAGACAATAAAACATGTAAATTACCAGAACTATCTGAACTAGTACTATGTATACTTACATTATAATCTTCAAGAAATATATTATTATCTCCAAATGGACTTATAACTAAATCTGTAATATCAATACTATGTTTTTTTTCATATGAAAGGCTTTTAATCTTAATAACGATATTATGAAAAACATTCTTTTTGTCAAAATCAATATTATTAATTATTAAACCTTTATCTCCACTATACCAAATTGCATTTCTATTCTTCTTATTATTAAAAGAAGGAAAATAGAATGTCTCTGTATAATTTGTAGTGTCAATATTTAGTTTGAAATCATCGGTATTTTTTATTTGAACAAAATTAGTATCACTAGAAACATAAAGAACTAAATCATTATAAGGCCGATAAATACCATCTATATTTTTCTTTTTGTTTTCTACTAATTGAATCCAACCTTTAACAAAGAAATACGGATCAACACTATAGTCAATAATTCCAGGTGAATAATAATTAAGGAAAATAGACATTTTCTTATCACCTTGTAAGTTCAAGGTATATGTATGATTAGATGATATTGTGTGAAGTAGCTCTACTTCTTGACTATTTACACTTAGATTGACAAAAATAAACATTAGTACAAGATAATGAAGTATATATCTATTCTTACGCCCTAACATCCTCTGGAAATAAAATAGGCAACCAACTTAACAAGTTCATCAGTATTAGCCACAGAGCTAAGATAAAGCCCGGTAGAATAACCTATTTCATTATTAG
>ENA-UZWW01001015-UZWW01001015.1-metagenome-genome-assembly--contig:-Day-5--50m-contig-1015_pt1 | contig 10925 bp, 9 predicted proteins | sample MGYA00260348_ERZ794908 | MGnify/ENA metagenome assembly ERZ794908
ATTTCAGCATCACTAGCACCTTGAATTGTACTTGCAAAGTTTACTATCCCTGACGGATCGATACGCATGCGTTCTGTACCATATGTTCCAGTTCCTGTATTAGTGCCAGTTCCTGTTTTTAAACTAATAGTTGGACTAATAACTTGTAAATTATCACCAGTAGCACCTATAGAGTTTGTATAGTCAGATGTTGAAGAGTTATCTTTAAAAGAAGTCCACACATATTGATCAGTTGATTCCACTAATACAGTTGTGTTTCTAGTGCTGCTATTAATATGTAAATTTTCTGCTGGACTGGTTGTGCCAATACCAACTCTATTTTCAATAGCATCAACAAACAGTGTGTTGGTGTCGAAAATAACATCGCCATCATTATTTGTGGCTAAAACGCCAACAATTCCATTATCACCATCTAATACTAATGCCATATCGCTATCCTATTTGTTACACATATTTATTCTATTATGGTTCTGAAAACGCTGTAGGAGGATGATCTCCTGCAATACTAATTAATTTATTATATGTTTCAGTGTCAACACAAAGAGATTCACCGTTTTCTGACAGAACTGCATGCATTATTAAACTATAATAATAATTATCATAATTGTTAATACCTAATGACACAACTTCTTGGTCAATATTTGCTGAAATGCTACAGTCTACCGATTCGATAATATCAGTGTTTATAGTTATATTTTCTATTGTCATTATAAATGCTCCGCATCAAATGCTACATAATCATTATCAGAACCTAATCTAAGCCAACAACTACCGCCTACGAGAAAGTTAGTTGTGTGATTTCCTGATAGTTCTGCTCTCCAAGGATTTGAATTTTGTATTTGTATAGATGTTGCATTACCTGTGGAGCCTCCACTAAGCCAAGTTCCTAGATAAGTTCCGTCATACCCTGTTTTTAAAGTTGGCCCAGTTCTCATAGGAACATTAAAGTGATGTGGACCATACGAAGTGGTGGCATTCCAGTTATGCATATGAAATATTCCTCTATCTCCTGCTGAACCACCGCTTCCATCACGATTTCCTTGAAGGCGTTGATAAAAGCGCATGCAATCATTCATTTCTTGTGCAATAGATTTTTGTTCAAATTGAGTAGAGTTGCTTCCTAACTCGATTTGCACATCTGTAATTTCAATGTAATCTCCAAGACTGGGTCCTGGCATCCACAACCAAAGTCCTGCTTGAGTATAATTAAAACTTGAAGCGTCTACATTTTCAAATCTAAATTGTTGAAAACTATTAGTAAGTGAGACTGCGCCTATAGTATCACTCTGTGCAGTATTGCCCGCTCCTGCATTACCATATCTCATTTGCACTGTGCAAGTTTGTCCTGATGCCACACTACTTCTGGCCTTAAAGGAGATTGAAAATCTCTCACCTTTACACAGTATCTTGCCGCCATTCTCTATCCATTGGAATGTATATAAGTTACTAACACTAGTAGTAGCAGTTATTCTCATTACTTTTTTAAGTTGATTGAATACTATTTGCTCTTGTTGGCTTACTGTTGTACCAGCATAATAATTTCCCCAACGATCTAAACAATTGTATTGATATCCACTAGTTGTTATTGTGTAACTGGCATTACGTTGTGCAATTTGCATTCCACCATTATTGATTAAATTTCTGTGACTGAGTTGGTGTCCGTTAACATTTTCTAAATATAAGTCACCATTGGATAAGTCACCTCGTAAAAATGTGTGAGTTACTGATTGATCATCATCAGATAATCCTTGTATATAAATGAACCCAGTATCGACTGTTAATCTCGCTCGTTTTACACCACTAGAACTACTTGTATCTTCAAGATTTAGTTCAGGAGGATTTCCAACTAGATTTATATCTAAAACTCCACTGTCATAGACATGTAACTTGCCAGTAGGATTGTCTGTTCCAATACCAACGTTGCCATCATCTTTTATTCTAATAGTATCCTCATCAGCACTATTTCTAAAAATAACATCTCCGGCTAGATTTTTAATATATAATCCGCCGCCGCCAGCACCTATATAGCCCCTGTCACTGCCACCTTCTTGTAATTTTAAATTACCATTTGACGCTGTGTTTATTATCAGATCACCCGTCAGCGTACCACCAGCTTTTGGCAATGGAGCACCGTCGTTGGTATCCAACATGGTAACTCCACCCATCTGCAGGTTACCATTAACAATGTTTAAGTGTCCACTAGAGTCAATACTAAGATCTGGTGCACCATTATCTAAATGAGATATATGTTCAATTTTTAGTGTTGACATCCTAATTGTTTCCTATTATTATTCAGTAGCCATTGCTTCTGTTTCAGCATTTCTCGCTTCAGCAGTTTTTACAACTTCTAATGCAAATGCTTGTGCAACTTGAGCGTCTTTGCCCACAGCCATAGCAATTTCATTTTCATTGCAGTGTGTCATTAATAATCCGCAAATTTCGTCCACGGCAATTCTTGCACGATTTGTTACAGCATTGTCTGACCAGTCTTGAACACTGACTGCTACATATTCCATCGCTTTGTTTTCTGTTTCAGTTAAACTGATTGTAATATCTGGCATTTTATTTCTCCTTAAAATGTGTTGTTACACATATTTATTCTATTCATCATCTGGTGTCTGAGATGCTAAGTGTTCAGCATATGCTGTTTTTATTTCATCTGTATGAACTACAGCACAAATTGCTTGTACTTCTACGCTCTCTTCTGAGATGTCTGCATCTGGTGCTACTACGTGACGTGAGAAAGACCTACTGATCTCTACTCCGTCTTTCTTGATGATGGTTGCGGTTCTAACTTGTACGTGCTTGAAGTCGCCTACGATCTCGGTTTTGTCTTGTATTGTGTGTTCTGTTAGTGTTGCCATTTCTTATCTCCTTGTGGCTATGGACTGACTACCCTGCAATCCAACAGGGGTGGTTATTCGTCTGCTAGGTAAACTCCGGTCATATTCGCGCGGCCACTACTATTAAACGCGCTTACGTTTGATGCAGCACCGTTCGTGAGAGAGTCTGATCCTATGTGCATACCGGTCACACTTGCCACAACGAATGGCTTTACTATTCTCCCTGACGGAACTGTAACACACGTGAAGTCTCTCATAGTTGGAACAGGATTTCTACCATCTGCCGCGGGAGTAAATGGTAATCCTCTTAAATACGCCACGTTGCCAGCAGTGCTTCCAATGTTTGCGGACATATCAAACGCAAAGTATACAAGCCTTCCAACCTTTACGTATACTCCAGTCTGCATGCCATAACTTGATCCAATGTCAGCAGTAGTATTACTATGGCTAAAGAAAGGAGTAAAAGTGCCAGTCTCATACTCTGACATCAAATTATCCGGCCCAGTGCCGCCGAGGTATATGCCGCCAGACAGGTAGAGGTCTTTGAAGCGTGCGCCAGCAGACCCTAGTATTACGGCAGCATCCTTGCCGCTATTTGTAGTCATGGAATGTGGCGTTAGTTGGTCGGAGTTATTTTGACCAAAACGCAATCCAACACCGCCAGTGCCGACAGCAACATCACCGTCCTTAGAAGCAATACTCCCCACCGTGGTGTTGTCTTTTTGGAAAACTGCAATGTCACCGTCTGAAGTCTTGCGGTTAAGCAATAAAGGACTGCCAGAAGCCATAGTAGCGTTGATACGACCATCTGGTTTAAGTTCTGCGCCTATAATATCTTTTGAAGCAGCAGACTTACCCACCAGCACGTTGCCGCTGTTGTCTTCTACTACTATTTTATCTAGTTCTAGACTAGTTGACCCTGCGACTGCTGGTGATACTAATTCTACGTATCCACTTGTGTCGCCATTTATTTTTAAAGTTGCCATTAAACAATCACCCATCTGCTGCCACTGCTAACAGTTACCGTTACGCCTGAATTTACTGTTACTGGCCCAGCAGCTATCGCGCTTTCTCCAGTTGCAACAGTGTGGTCTTCAGTTACAGTCTGACTATTAGTAAAAAACGGCTGGCTAGCTCGTATACTGCCAGTGACATTTATATCTTTATTTAGATCCCACTCATCGTTAGTGCTATCATATGTTATTGTAGCATTGGCACCTACAACTGTCAAGCCTGCGCCATTTGCTGCGGCTGCATTAGCGGCACCACTTGCTACTGTAATATTTAAATCTTCTATATCAAGTGTCGTAGTGTTAAGTGTAGTAGTAGTTCCGTTAACTGTTAAATTACCGCCAATTACTACATCAGTGGCTAGTGCGGCTGCTACCCTAGCATCTGCTCTTGCTTGTGTGTAATATAAGTTTGTACTGCCTTCACTAAGTGAATCAGTATTAGGTATAGGGGCCGGAATATCACTTGTTAGTGCTACTGTGCCAGTGCCACCCGGAATAGTATGACTGTTGAGTGTTCCGCTTAGTGTTGTATCTCCTGCAACGCTTAATCCAACTCCATTTATTAGTTGTAATTCATCTGAACGTTGTCTGCTTACAATTATAAAACTGCCATCACCTTTGATAGCGGTTTCAATTAATCCGTCCTCTGTGCTATTAGAAGTATCTAGTGTCTTACCTGTAATCTTGGCGTATATCTCGTCGCCTGGCCCATCTTGTCTACCTTTAAACTGAATCTGTCCAAGATAATCTCCAGCGGCTGGGCTTGCACTATTTCTATATAATACTAAATCTGGTCCAGCAGTTGATCCAGAATCTGTACTTTCAATAGTAATATTGCCGTATGTTCTATCACTGCTAACGTATGTGCCAACCCTAGCATCTGTATAATATAAGTTTGTACTGCCTTCACTAAGTGCATCTGTGTTACTTGCTGTTATACGTGCATCTGCTCTAGCATCTGTATAATATAAGTTTGTACTGCCTTCACTAAGTGCATCTGTGTCTTTTGCTGTAAACGCACTATCAAAATCACTCTGACTAAAACTGTCACCAGGAACAAATTTACTATTGGCGTTGTCCCATATTAGTGCTTGTCCACTAGTGGGTGCAGAAGTTGTTATATCTACATCTGGAAAGTCGCCAACACTGGCTGATCCTAATGAAAGTGTAGTATCAATATCTGCGGCAGGAGCCCAGTTACTTCCGTTCCATTTAAGTACTTCGCCACTGTTTGGTGTGGCTGTGGTTGTGTCCACATCACTAAGTGCATCAACACTGGTAGCGGCAATACGAGTATCTACATCACTGTCAGTATATCCAGGTTGTCCATTAATTGTAAGTGTATTGGCGGTATCATCATATGTAGTGGTGATGTTATTTGCACCAATCAACATTGTTGATACACGATCGTCCACACGCTCGTCTGGATAAAATAAATTTGTACCTTCGAGAAGTGTATCAGTATCAATAGTAGTACTGTTGATTACGCTTTTCCAGGCACCGCTGGTACTGTCGTAAATCCACCGACGACCTTTTTCGTTGTGTATATCGCCATTGGTCGGGCTACTAGGAAATGAAACTGCCATATTGTAATAATCCTGTTGTTATTACACTTATTTATCGATTATTATTCATCTTTATCTTAATACTTGATTGTATCTAATTTATAATCCAGCTGAATCAAGTCTTGCTTTTAGCTGATTTATAATTGTTTGCTGCTCTTTTATGGCATTAGTTAATAGTGGAATCAAGGAAGCATAATCCATCGAATATGCTGAAGCATATCCGTTTTCTTCCGGAGTATCTTCATTTTCATAATACTTTACTGCTTCTGGTATAATAGATTTAACATCCTGTGCAATAAATCCAAATTTCTTACCTGTTTCTTCCATAGAAAGATCATTCTGTTCTTCTAAATCTTTATTGACAATATTAAATCGTTTCCCATCAAGTTGATTAATAATATCAAGAGCGTTTGTGACTGATTCAACATTTGTTTTTCTTCTTGAGTCAGAACCAGTGGCGTATCCACCATCACATCGTGTTACGATACTAAAATCACCGCCACTAACACCGCCAATTCCATGTATTCTGAATTCAGTTTGCGGTCCATGGTTAGTATAATTTTGAATTGTAATAGAAGGATAGTCTCCCCAGCCTCTATCAAGACCGCCATGCCAATTATTTACCTGTAGGTTATCTAACCAGATATATTTGGGGCTATAGCCACCGCCATTCATACCAGCAACATTATCTTCAGTCCAAATATTAGCTGATGTATTACTTCCAGGTTTGTACATAGTCAAACCGCTTGTACTAAACGATGCTATTCTTGAGTGGTTATTAGGGTCAACTGTTGAACTGGCCCCTGTATTAATTTGTACATAACCATATCCTTTTACGTGCAGCCCATCACCAGATGTACCATCACCGTGAACAACATAACCTCCTATATTATTATCTACCATAGCAATACCAGAAAAGTGATTACCATCACTAGGATGCCGAACAGTAATTATAGATGCAGCATTATTCTCAAATAGCGCAACTGTACCAGCTGGCAGAGTGCTGTTCCCTGAATTATTTGCGCTTACGTGAAGTTTGGTTGTTAGGCTCGATGTACCAATACCAACATTGCCTGATGCGTCGATGCGCATGGCTTCTGCGGCGTTAATCTTGAAGCGCATGTAGTTAGATGTATGATCGTACCCAATTTGACCTACTTCAGTATCACTTGAATCACCAAAGTTTACAAACGACCCTGCACTTGAAGCACCTTCAATTTGAACAACCGCATTACTTGTACCTTTAACGTGTAGTTGCCATGCTGGCGAACTGGTTCCAATACCAACATTACCATTGGAATCAATAGTTATATCCGGGCTTGCACTATCTGCATGCTGTAAGTGTTCTAGTACTAATGTTGTCATTTATTTTTCCAATTGCATTTGTTTATCATATTTATAATATTCTTATCCTATTAAAAGTCCGCTAAATTTATTGTGAAATTCATGCATATTTGCATACCCACTTTGCCATTCAACTGCAACAGTATCATTAGCACTAAGAGTCAAGATTGTATTAAAACTATTTTGAGCATATGTTCCACTACCAACATACCCAACGCCGCCTGTATGCTCTCCTGTAGACCAAGCAGCACCATTTACTATAAATCTAGCACGTAAATTAGTTGATACACCTGAAAGTGACATACCATAAGTGGAAAAGAAGTAGCTGCCAGCAACAGGCGCAGTGAAATACCCATTACTTGTATTATAATGATTTCCAACATTTGAAGATGCTTGATTGAATACTATTACACCATTAACATTATGCGAAGAACAAGTTGCACTAAACGCTGGTTGAGCAGGAGAAGTAATACATCCATTATCATGTATCCGCATCTGTTCAGTGCCATCTCCAGGACTTCCAGATGTTTGGACATGGAAAGCTAAACTTGTACCATAGTTACTACCTGTTCTGAGCGCTTTTATATGAGCTGCAGACCCACCTGATTGATTACTATTCTTAAAGAATAATCTGGAAATATCACCTTCAACTCCAGTCTGATCTCCACATAAGAACATATCAGATGTGAGTCCAGATGTATTAGTATGATCTCCTACTGTTACTGTAGTAGAAGCTGTACTAAGTGGAGATGTAGAGCCTATACCCAAGTTACCATTACTATCTGTTACTACTATTTTATCCAATGCTATAGTATTTGCCCCTGCTACATCAGGCACAGTTAAATCATAATGTCCGCTTGTGTTTCCACTTACTCTTATACTACTCATTTTATACTACCACCCATCTTGAACCAGGATCTAATGTAATTACCACATTAGCACCCAATACTATTGGTCCTGTACTCATTGCATTTTCTCCGTTTGCTATTGTATAGCTATCACTTATTGTACTGCTATTGATAATAAATCCGCCATTGGATTTAATATTTTTTTGTACTGTTAAATTTCCACTTGTTGTGTCATCTTGATCACTGCGTAAGAATTGTGCGCTGTCCAAACCATCAACTGTGGCTGCATCAATATTTAATGCATCTATATCTGCTTTGGTTTGATCTGCCGTAGCATTTGCTTCTATGTTTGCTAATTTTGTTTGTTCAGCATCACTGAATTCATTTGTATCACTGTTGCTTTCATATGCAGTTTTTATTTCTGATGCTGTTTGATCTGCTGTAGCATTTGCTTCAATAAGATCCAGTTTAGCACCATCAATTGATACATCACGCCCGTCCACATTGCCACTTGTAATAACATTGGGAACAGTTAAATCACCTGTCATTGTACCGCCTGCTAATGGTAGTTTATCAGCAATATTACTTGCAGTAGTGGTTGCAAAATTAGGGTCATCACCCAGTGCGGCTGCTAATTCATTCAGCGTATCTAATGTACCAGGTGCGCTGTCAGTAATGGTTGCCACAATATTAGTGGCAGTGTCATAATCATTTGCGCCCAAATATGCGGCCACATCACTATCAGTGTAACCTGGCTGTCCGTCCAGTGTTAGTGTACCTGCTGTATCGTCATATGTGGCAGTAATATTATTACCACCCACTAACAAGTTAGACACGCGGTCGTCTACACGTTCGTCTGTAAAGAATACATTGGTTGAACCTTCAATTAAATCATCACTGTTGGTAGTACCGGCTTGTTGCCATGCTGATCCATCCCAAATATAAAGTATGTTTGTATCAGTAGCAAATGCCTGATCTCCGGCGTTATTTCCTGCAAGTGGCAAATATGTACTGTCGTCATAAACGTTAACTTTTGCAACCACTGCTGATCCATCTTCCACCACTAGTTCTGCTGTGCCTGCTACTTCTCTAATCTTGTTCTCAAAACTAGGAGTGTTTTCCACATAGGTAGTCAAGTCCTGTGGCACAAATTTACCACTAGTACTATCATACACCAAACACATCTGATTAACAAGACTTGGGATGGGGCGAAGTTCTACTGGAGTACGGTGGCCTTCTTGTGTGTGTTGAAAATAAATCACATAATTGCCGTTGATGTTTGTTTCAACAGCTAAGTCTTTAATGGATATTTCACCACGCATTGCACTGTGGTTGCCGCATTGATAATAAAGGGTATCAGGTGCACCAGCTGGTACTGTAAATGTTATAGTACCACTGTCAGTTCTGCTTCCAGTTACACCAGTTGTGTATTCGCCGAAATATCCACCAACACTAAAGTTTGCACCGTTGTCTGTTGTAAAATAAAACGGGTGTCCGGTTGCTGTAATATTGATCGTGTAAGTACCGCCTCTGTAGATCGGTCCCAAGTTTGGATTATCGCCTTTAGCTGCTCCGCTAAATGTATATCCACCACTTGCATTATTCACAACCGTATAACTGACACTGGGATTTGTTAGTGTTGGTGGTGTGATCGTTGCTGGCACACTAATACTAATTCTTTGTACGTCTGTTGCATTGCCGCCATTTATATCTGGATGTGTGTCGCTAATTGGTCCTGCACTAGTTGCCCAACTAACCAAGTTGTCTGTACCTGCTCCGTCCACCCACTTCAGATACAAACTGTGTGTTTGTGTCATACTATCATGTATGTCGTATGCCGCATAGTTATTGACCACATATGTGCCTTCTTTGTAAAGAGGAACATTCAATTCATTTGAGTTTGTGATAGTTCTACGTGCGTATGGCAGGGTACTTTGTTCCCAAGTCCACTTCCACATGGTGTCCTGACCCATGTCAGGTGCATCTACATTAATTTCCAAAACTTCAGGTGCGATTGTTAAATTTACCTGTGGGGCTTCAGCGCCGCCAATTGTACTGCCAACTGGTAGTTCAATTTTTGTACCAGTACTTGAAACATTGGCATCGCCAATGTGTAGTGTGTTTGGGCCCAGATACAAGTCTCTAATTTTATTTGATGCACTACCAATGTCATATGTATCGTCTGTGTCAGGTAAAATATGTCCACTTATAGTACCAAGTTTGGCCTGTACTCTGGCATCAGTATAATATAAGTTTGTACTACCTTCAGTTATATCATCAGTATTACCACCAATTGATGCTAAATCAAAATAAGATGCAGCACCGTGTAACATCACTTGTATAATATCGTTTGTAAATGGTGCTGTTACAAATGTTAGTGTGCCTGATGCAAAACTATAGTCTGTTGTTTCTTTCAACAACACACCATTGAGATAAACAAATGCACGAACATTGCTGCCTGCACCTGTATCAAATACAGTTGTTGTATTATCTCCAGTGTATTCTTTTAGTGTAAATGCGGCTTGATCGCCACCAGTAGTACTGATCCATTCAGTACCTGTCCATATAAACAGCTCGGCATTTGTGCCACTATCAAACCAAAGGTCTCCGCTTTGTGGTGTACTGGGTGCGGCATCACTAAATGTTACTGCGGCTAAATCAGCCCATGTAATATTTCCTGAACCGTCTGTTTGTAGAACGTTTCCAGTACTGCCGTCAGTTGTTGGTAAAGTAAATGCACTGTTAATCTGTACTGCACCAGCCAGATTACTTATGTGTGCGTTGGCAAACTTATTGGTAGAATGCCCTAGATCCTGATTGTTATGGGTCTGCGGAATCAGTCCACTTTTGACCACAAATGGTTTGTTGTTTGCCACGGTTCACTGTCCCCTATAGCTGTTGTATTACAACTATTTATACGTTTATGGTACTACGGGTAATTTTGAATTGTGTACTATTTGTTGAGGCAGGAGTTGCCAATAATCTTACATTTCCAGTATTGACATCCACATCATAAGTTGCTAGAGTATCGCTACCAGTGTGTATAATTCCGTACTCACTTGCAAAAGCATTTGTGCCATCATGTATTACTAATAGTTCAGTAACATGATATTCATTGCTTACTGTGTCTACGGCTTGTACTACATATTTTGCACTGCGGTATGTGGCAATAGCAAAAGTATCAATTGCTGTTTGTGTTACTGCGGCTGTAGTGCCTGTGGCTGTTGCCATAACCTGAACACCATCAAGTGCAAGTTCTGTTTCTACTTTAACTTGCCCTGTACTACTAACTGACATTCTTTCAGTACCAGC
>ENA-UZWW01015973-UZWW01015973.1-metagenome-genome-assembly--contig:-Day-5--50m-contig-15973_pt1 | contig 10923 bp, 11 predicted proteins | sample MGYA00260348_ERZ794908 | MGnify/ENA metagenome assembly ERZ794908
TTCAGTTGAGTTCAGAAATGGGAATCAGAGGGTTTCCGTCCGTGGTAGTTCGCCACAACGGACAGTTATTCTTGGCGTCAAACGGATTTAGGACAGCAGAAGATTTGCTTAAAACCATTCAAAACATTCAGAAAGAAGGGAACTAGCTGTCTTGAATCAATGACTTAAAAGTCGCTGTAACCTCCTCCAAAAACTCTTTGACAATCTCTTCCTTTTCGGAATTGCGAATGACAGCCCCTTTCCATGAGCCCGATCTCCACTCGCCATGCTTCAATGGCTTCAAAGCCAAGGTGTCAATTGAATCATGGCCTTTATAACCGGCGACATAGAAATAGTAATCATCTACCATGGAGTCAGGGATTGCCATACCGTAACCAATCGACCCATTATTGAAGGTAGCAAGAGAACCAGTATCAAAGTGGTGGGGCCAAACTCTTGGCAGACTAAAAGTTTCTAGCTCGGAACCCAAATTCGCGAACAATCTATCCGCGATAGACCTATCTATTGCTAATTGCTCTAAGATTTCTGTCTCGATTGAAGGAAATACAAAATCATCGGTGATAGCCGGATATGGTAGTTCATAATGAAAGTGGTAATTATACTCTCCTTTAAGCTTCATGAAGGCACATTCCCTAACCACCCAATTGACGACATCAAGGTGTCGAGCTCCACTTAGTGGATAGGAAGCGACCTCTCCTTCAGTCGGGTGTACGAAGTCAAGCGAGTAATAATTTAAGTTCAGGGCAAACATTAAGCCGTCATCACTGAGATCGTAAGTGAACAGACGCCTGCTTTCAGCACCCCATCCAAGGTTGCTGTGGCTATCATCCTCTTTGGGTGATACGAAACTGAGGTTGGCCGCCGCTAAATACTGCGAGGCTAAGTGAAGTATTTCAGTAGGGTTGGTCACGCTATTTACTCACCTCTACACCTTTCCAAAATGCAATGTGGCCTTCAATACTCTTGGCCATAGAAGATGCTTCGGAGTAGTACCACGCTGCATCCACGTTCTTTTCGCCATTAACGTCAAGCGTATAATAAGAAGCCATTCCTTTCCAATGACACCGAGTTTGGGTACTCGAAGGTTTAAAATAGTCTTGTTTAAGCGATGATGATGGGAAGTAATGATTCCCCTCAATGGTCACTGTTTCATTGCTTTCCGCAACTACTTCACCATTCCAAATTGCTTTCATTGTTCTCTAATCTTTGTCAACCTTAGAAGATTGAATTCTTTCTTCCTTTCAGTCCTTTAATTTATCACTTGAAACCTTACCGAGCCCAACCGTTCTACATCAGCTTGAACGTCCGAATCTGGCTTAAGAAACACTGCCGCCGTTGCTGCACCGGCCATGATCACATGACCTTCTTTGATTGGTTCTCCATATTGCTCAGCGAGTCTGGTAGCGGCTTGTAGTGATTTCCATGGGTCACCAAGGATGTCAGCTGAACTTCCCTCGGCAACCATTTCGCAGTTAAAAGACTGTGTCATTTTCAAATTGGTGACATCCCTACTTGGCATTTTCCACTCTCCGATGACCAAAGCACTCGAGGAGCAATTGTCAGCCACTACATCTTCCAGTGAAAACTTAAAATTTTCGAACCTTGAATCGATGATTTCGATTGCTGCAGCAATTCCATCTACATATTCATCCAAATCCTTCAACGGAATCTCACCTTTAATGTCTTTGGATATTCGAAAGCAAACTTCAGGCTCTGCTCTTGGGTGGATAAAACTTCCCAGACTTAGTTCGCCACCGTTCTCGATGAGCATTGAATCTGTTAACCTGCCCCAAATCATGTCATGCACACCCATTTGGATCATTTTGGCCTCGCTGGTGAACCCCATTTTTAAACCAACCAGACTTTCGCCCCGATCAATTCGTCGTGCTATCGCACGCTTTTGAATCTCATAGGCTTCTTCGATAGAAAATGATGTTGCAATACTCAATTGCGAGATCGCCCTCGCCTCTTTAGCCGCAATATCAACTGCAGCGGCCATTTTATCTAACTTATCCATTCGTTGTATTCTTCATATCAAGGGCAACATCGACAATCATATCTTCTTGACCACCGACCATTTTTCGTTTTCCTAATTCTTCCAAAATGTCTCGAGTATCAATGCCGTAGCGCTCTGATGCTCGTTCTGCGTGCAACAAGAAACTTGAGTAAACTCCAGCATAACCAAGAGCCAGTGTTTCTCTATCCACCCTAACTGGTCTGGTTTGCAACGGCCTGATTTTATCATCCGCAGCATCCATCAGCTTATTCAGGTCACTGTTATGTTCAGCTCCCATTCTGTTCAATACGGCAATCAGAACTTCCAATGGACAATTACCTGCCCCAGCTCCCATACCTGCAAGCGAGGCGTCAAGTCTGGTAGCGCCATGATTCATGGCTACAATCGTATTTGCGACTCCCAAGCCTAAATTATGATGACAGTGTACTCCCAATTCAGTTTTATCATCCAGCACATCTCTAAATGCCTTCATCCGATCTGCTACATCATCCATCAAAAGCGCACCCGCTGAGTCAGTCACATAGACGCAATCCGCGCCATAGCTTTCCATGAGCTTCGCTTGCTGGGCTAATTTGGATGGTTCATTCATATGTGCCATCATCAAAAAACCCGCGACATCCATTCCAAGATCTTTGGCTGCGGCAATATGTTGTGCAGAAATGTCCGCCTCAGTGCAATGTGTTGCAATTCGAACGGATTCTACGCCAAGATCTTTGGTCTTTTTCAGGTCCTCGATTGTTCCAATACCCGGAAGTAACAACGTCGTCAATTTTGCATGTTTCAACTCTTCAGCAATCCCCTCTAGCCATTCCCAGTCGGTGTGAGCACCGAATCCATAATTGAAACTTGAGCCTGCTAGGCCATCACCATGCGCTATTTCAATGGCATCGACACCGGCATTATCCAAATCTCTCGCAACATCTCTAATCTGCTCTTTCGTGTACTGATGTCGTATGGAGTGCATTCCATCTCTAAGCGTGACATCTTGTATGTATAATTTCTTCATGGTGCTGAAAGATTAAGCTGTGATTAAACTAGCGAGTCGTTCGCCAACAGACTTAGCAGCGCTCGTCATGATATCGAGATTACCCGCGTATTCCGGCAAATAATGACCTGCTCCCAACACCTTCAAGAAAACGGAAGTTTTCAGACCACTCACGTGCCCAACTCCTTCGATGAACACAGGCTTGTCTTCTGGAATGTCCTCAAATTGAACTTCTTGATGCAATTCATATCCGGGAACGTATTTCTGAACCTCGGCGACCATCTTATGAATGCTATCTCTAATTGCTTCTCGATCGGCGTTTTCACTCAAGGTGAACACAGTATCTCGCATAACCAAAGGTGGTTCAGCAGGGTTTAGAATGATTATGGCTTTGCCCCTCGTTGCTCCTCCTACTTTTTCAATTGCTTCTGCTGTAGTTTCGGTAAACTCATCAATATTAGCTCGAGTTCCGGGCCCAGCAGACTTACTTGAGATGGAAGCGACAATTTCTCCATAATGAACATTCGCAACTCTGGACACTGCAGCTACCATCGGAATGGTTGCTTGGCCGCCACATGTGACCATGTTCAAATTATCGAAATCAATGTTTGCATCGAAATTGACCGGCGGGATGAGATAAGGACCAACCGCAGCTGGAGTTAAATCAATCATCCTCTTTCCAAACGGCTTGATCTTATCATAGTTATATAAATGCGCCTTTGCTGATGTTGCGTCGAATGCAATTTCAACATCGGTGAATTCAGGCATGGCAATCAAGCCATCAACTCCTTCATGTGTTGTAGCAACGCCCATCCTTTTGGCGCGAGCTAAGCCATCCGAATCAGGGTCAATACCAACCATGACGGCCATTTCCAAAACATCGGAGGTTCTTATAACCTTGATCATAAGGTCTGTTCCGATATTTCCAGAACCAATGATTGCTACTTTCATTTTCTTCATGCTAATTCTTTAATCAAACGTCACACTTACGCCAGGAAGTCCATCAATTGTAGCTACAAAGCTATCACCCGATTCAACTGGCGACATTGGACCAAGGGCACCAGCAAGTATTATGTCTCCGGCCTTCATAGGCGTATTTAAATCAAACATAGTCTGAGCCAACCAAAGGGCAGCATTTAATGGATTACCCATGCAGGCACTTCCCTTTCCGCTGGATACTATTTCTCCATTCTTGGTCATCTCCATCGAACATTCTTCAAGATCAATATCGTCAAGGTTTACATATTCATCTGCCACCACAAAGTGACTAGCCGATGCATTATCAGCGATGGTATCAGTGATTCTAATATCCCAATTTTCAATGCGACTCCCAACTATTTCCAAACAGGATGTCGCTGTAGAAATTGAGCGAAGCAATGTCTCCATCACAGGCCGCCGCTCACCGAGATCGTGATCCAACACGAAAGCAATTTCGGTTTCAATTTTTGGTTGGAGAATAATCGACGCCTCCATTGAGCCACCGTTCGGAATTTGGGTAACATCTGTCAGCACGCCAAAATCTGGCTGATCAACACCAAGTTGATTTTGAATTGCCTCGGAAGTCAATCCGACTTTGTATCCAACTATAACCTCTCCTCGGTTCAATTTTCTATTGGTATTAATGGCTTGAGCTTGATAAGCAGCTTCAAGATCATCTGTACCAATCAACTCTCGGACGGGACTGCAAACTTGCCCGTGAGAATTAGCTTCCCATAATCGGTCAGCAGCTTCTTGGATTTGTGTTGGGTTGATCATTTTGCAAATGACTAATAATCCAGCCAGTCCTGCAAATGGTCTTATACTTTCTTGAGGATGTAATCCGCGAAGTAGCCTTTCGAATCAGTCAGTTTGTTGGTTATTTCAAGACCCGTGTCTTTAATGACGTTGCCAAGAATTTCATCATTGTACTTTCTGGAGATCTCCATGAATATCGTTTCACCCTCTTCAAAGTCTACCATCAAGTCAAGAGCTTCAATCCTAACCGTCTGGTTTTCTGTTGACTGAAGAAAACTCCTAGTAAACCCGGTGTCTTCATCATAGACTGGTCGGTGACTGAACTTACCTGGATCGAAGTTTCCGTCGAGTTCGCGATTGATTCGCTCCAAAAGATTCAGGTTGAATGCGGCTGTATGACCTTGAGCATCATTGTACGCGGGTAGAATTATATGACCTGGCTTCATCAAGTCCACGCCCAATAACAACACATCTCCGCTCGACATTGTTTCGGATAGCTTGCACATGAATTTATGAGCTTTCTCATCGTCCATGTTCCCAATATAATAGGTTATAATTGGTTAATCAACCTAAATTATCTGTCTTTTTTTGTGGAAATGGGTAAGATGAATATGAACGATAAACTACTAACTAAATATGAAGTAATGGATTACCTCAACATCAGTAGACGTCACTTTGAGATGGACCCCATAAACAGGATGACTTTTTGATTGTCCGATTGCATTTTCCCGAGCGCTGAAAAGGAGAGTCTTCTCCTAATTCTTCGAGATGGCTGCGGCGTTGACTATTATGCCAAGGTGAAGTATTTGCCTGAAGCTGACATATACGAGGTAATTGACATAAGCGGAGACATTCCTTCCGGTCAATATCTAATCACCTCTTCCTCAAAGAAGAGCGTATACAGTTCACAGCTGACGATCGAGTTCAGCAGATAACCTAGCTAATCTTTCTCATCCTTATATTCAATGGAGTTACCTCGAGATATTCATCTACTCGAATGTATTCCATGGCTTCTTCAAGGGAGAATTGAATTTTAGGAGCAACCTTAGCTGCATCATCAGAACCAGCGGCCCGAACGTTTGAGTGCTTTTTTCCTTTGATAACATTCACCTCAAGATCGTTGTCACGGGTGTGTTCACCAACTACCTGCCCTTTGTATACCTTTTCGTTTGGATCAATAAAGAATCGTCCTCTGTCCTGAAGTCTATCGAGTGCGTACATCAAAGCTGCTCCCGTTTCCGCTGAAACTAAAGCGCCTTTTTCAACTACTCCAAACTCACCTTTGAACGGTTTGTACTGATGGAAGCGATGCGTCATTACAGCTTCACCCGCCGTGTTTGTAAGTACTTTGTTTCGAAGACCGATCAACCCTCTTGATGGGATTTCAAATTCAAGGTGTTGAATATCTCCCTTGCCTTCCATGATGAGAAGTTCTCCCTTTCGCTGTGTCACAAGTTCAATGGCCTTGCCGCTGTACTCTTCTGGAACATCGATAACGAGTGTCTCATATGGCTCCGACTTGATACCGTCGATTTCTTTGAAGATCACTTGAGGTTTTCCTACTTGAACTTCGTAACCCTCACGTCGCATTGTTTCGATGAGAATACTTAAGTGAAGAACGCCTCTACCGTAAACGTTGAATTTGTCTTCGCTATCGGTGTCTTCGACTCGAAGCGCTAGGTTCTTTTCTGTTTCCTTATACAGACGGTCACGCAGATGCCTTGAGGTTACAAACTTTCCTTCCTTTCCAAAGAACGGCGAATTGTTGATTGTGAAGAGCATACTCATTGTTGGCTCATCGACATTGATTCTTGGTAGTGCTTCTGGATTATCAAGAGAAGCCAATGTATCACCGATCTCAAAGTCTTCTAGCCCAACCATTGCACATAGGTCACCACTGCGTGCTGAGTCAACTTCTGATCTTCCAAGTCCTTCGAACACGTAGAGTTCTTTGATTCTATTTTTCTTGACGCTGCCATCTCGCTTCATCAAGGCGTAGTCACCGCCTTTCTTTATATCTCCTCGGTAAACCTTTCCAATGGCGATTCTTCCCTTGTAGCTACTAAAGTCTAGAGATGTGATCTGCATTTGCGCTTCCCCGCTATTGTACTCAGCCTCTGGGATGACTTCGACGATGGTATCAAGAAGATGCTGAACTGTATTGGTCGGTTCCTTCCAGTCATGACTCATCCAACCATGCTTACTGGATCCATAAAGCGTTTCGAAGCCAAGTTGATCTTCGGACGCGTCCAAATTGAACATGAGGTCAAAAACCTGCTCATGGACTTCATCCGGACGACAGTTTTCTTTGTCTACTTTATTGACGACAACAATTGGTTTCAGGTTTAACTCAATAGCTTTCCCAAGTACGAATCGTGTTTGTGGCATTGGTCCTTCGAAAGCATCGACTAATAGAATAACTCCATCAGCCATTTTCAATACACGCTCTACTTCGCCTCCAAAATCGGCGTGACCTGGAGTGTCAATGATGTTCACCTTGACCCCTTTGTGCACGACTGAAACATTCTTACTGAGAATCGTAATTCCACGTTCACGCTCCAGGTCGTTGCTATCTAGGATGAGTTCACCTACTTCCTTTCGATCATCGAGCACCTTGCTCTCGTGGATAATCTTATCGACCAAAGTCGTTTTACCATGATCAACGTGTGCGATGATGGCTATGTTTCTAATTGACTGCATACCAATGCTTTTTGCGGCCGCGAAAGTAGTCCATATAAATCAGGAATTATGGGAAGGGTTGTGATATTTGAGGAGGTAATCGCTCTACTGATATTATTCATCTTTGTTTTATGTCCCAACCAAGCGCTTTACCGACAGAAGTCACTCGAATTGACGGTGACGTCCGAAGCACCAAACTCGACCTGCTCAGCGTTGAAGAACCGATGGAAATCAGGCTTGGTTATGGTCCTGAGGATGGCCGGGAACAAAAGAGCCTCGCCATCACGATGCGCACGCCAGGGCATGATTTTGAGTTGGCACTGGGTTTTCTCTTCACAGAAGGCATTATTGAGGGCATGGAACAGATTCAAAACATCGTGTATTGTACGGATGACGAAACTGGAGAATTAACGGACAATGTGGTCAGGGTTGAGCTAAGCCCAACTTTGAAAATCGAATGGTCTCAATTTGAACGTAATTTCTACACCAATTCAAGCTGTGGGATTTGTGGAAAGGCCTCGATAGAAAGCCTTGAATCATTCTGCCCAACAAAAGTCAGTTCGAACATCAAGGTGAACGACGCTATAATTCACGGCCTTTCAGACAAAATGCGTGTGAAACAGAATGTCTTTGAACATACAGGCGGGCTCCACGGCTCCGCAGTGTTTGACCAAAATGGTGAACTGCTCATGATGCGTGAAGATATTGGCCGTCACAATGCAGTGGATAAGATCGTTGGGGCTTCGCTATTTCAAAAGATGCTTCCGTTGGAGTCGCATATTTTGATGTTGAGTGGTAGGTGTTCGTTCGAGCTTATGCAAAAAGCGATTTTAGCCCGAATTCCTATCATCGTAGCGATAGGAGCTTCTTCAAGTTTGGCGGTTAACACAGCGCAGGAATATGGTGTTACGCTGCTTGGTTTTACACGCAACAACAGTTTCAATATTTATAGCCACCCGGAACGGATCGGTTGATTAAATGGCGACGACCTCACCATTGTCTTTATTGTCCAATACAGATTTTGGGAGAGATTTAACAATGCTATCCCTCATGGCATTAATCATACTCTCTTTTAGTCCCTTCCTCCTTGTAATCGTGCTAATCTCCCGAAGTGGGTTCGTCGAACCAATAAATTTCACACGATCTATTTGTTCTTCCGTAATTACGTCCAATGCAAGTTCGGGAATAATGGTGCTTCCTCCCTCCTTGTCGACCAAGCGCATCAATGTCTCAATGGATCCACTCTCATAGTTGAACTCTAGGTTCTTGTATTTGGTTTGATTCAATGAACAGAGATTAAATGTTTGATTTCTGAAACAGTTACCCTCACTCAGAATCCATAGTTTCTTTGAAAGCATTTTGTCAAGTTCGATCCTATTCCCCTTAGTTGAGCTTAGTTCATCATCCGCATAGGCCAGGAGTTTTTCATAGAACAAGGGTTTTTCTACGATGGAAGCAATTTTAAGTGGCGTGGCGAGTATTCCAACATCAATGGATTCATTGTTCAGGCGCTCTACGATTTCTTCGGTTTTAAATTCAGTAACCACCAGCTCTACTTCAGGATATTTCCTTAAAAAATCACCTAAGAATATCGGCATTAAATAAGGCGCGATGGTTGGGATGATCCCTACTCTCAGCTCACCAGCAACCTTTCCTTTACTTCGATCAATAATATCATCGATAACCTTCAATTCTGAAAGAGCCTCACGCGCCTGTTCCACAATCAGCTCTCCAATCTGGGTGAATTTAAGCGGTTGTTTTGATCGATCTAATAGCGGTAGGCCAAGATCATTTTCAAGTTTTTTGATCTGCATACTCAACGTAGGTTGAGTTACATAACAGTGTTCGGCAGCCTTACTAAAACTTCGATAGCGGTCAATTGCGACTAAATAGGTCAATTGCTGAATAGAGTAATTCATTGATCAAGAATTTCTATTCAAATGTAGAATATATAACCTAGGCTGATATTCGCATCAGCTACTGATGACATACTTCTTATAGTACGCAACAAGTAATGATGTCATAGGTATAGCGATGATGAGTCCCATTAAACCGAGAAGGCTACCCCAAATACTCAAAGACAACAAGATAATTGTGGGATTGAGTCCTGAGAACTCACCCATGATTTTAGGAGTGAGTACTGCGTCCTGGAGTAATTGAACGATGGCAAAGACGGCGACTGTCAGCCCAAGCATGAGCCAAAAGCTTTCTCCTGTTTCTAGCGAGTTTAACCCAATCAGAGCTATAGCTGGGAGGAACCCAACCAATTGCAAGTAAGGAACAAAGTTTAGCAAGCCTACGAACAGCCCTAGAACAATCGCAAAAGGAAGTCCGATGATTTTAAATCCAACGGCAAACAGAATACTCACGATCAATACAATCTTTGATTGCGCCTTAAAATATCCGTTCATCCCAGCTTCGAGGTTGCTAACCAGCTCTGTCACAAAACTCTTTTGCTTCTCTGGGATTAGTGCCTCCCAGCTATTCGACAAGCGATCGTAATCAATCATGATAAAGATGAGGTACAAAACGTACGTGACTACAGAGAACAGTGCAGCAATTACACCCATCACACCGGATATTGCTTCCCATATCCCGCTGAGTGTGTGCAAGGCCTTATCGGTCATTCCTTCTTGACTCAGAATAGCGGTGAGGTCAAACTTGGCTAAGTACTCGCCTGCTCTATCCACGATGTCTCGCGGCAGCCACTCAGGCCAATGCAATTGACTCACTTGAGTGGAAAGAAGACGCTGAAGAACCATCACCTCATCCACCATGAGCGGAATGAAAATGATTGCAGCGAGAGAAACCAGTAAAAGAATGGAGATCAACGTCGTGAAAACAACCAATGAACGATGTTTAATCCATCGGTGAAGGAATCGGTTTATTGGCTCTAACAAATAGGCTGTAAGCCAAGCGAGAAAGAATGGAATCAAGACCGTCGAAAGTCTATCAAGCAAGTAGTAAGCTAAGACGACTAAAGCTATTCCAAACAGAATTCGAACAAAGCGATTAAAATCAATGGGTTTGTCTCCGAACATCGATCAATATTAAGGAATGAGACTTTCTTGTCCAAAAATCAGAGTCTCTGCGGTGAGGGTTACAAGGTTATCATGATACCCACAGGACATCCTTCCGCCTCGTTTAGATAATTGATGCGCCTTCATTTCATTCTTAGCAAGTCTTTCTGACCAAAAAGGAGTTAAAAGCATATGTGCGCTCCCTGTGGCTTGATCCTCAAGGAAGCTTACGTAGGGTAAAAACACGCGAGAAACAAAATCTGAGTCATCGCCAGTAGCTGTAACAACGTAGGCGAAGGTGTTTGATTTTCTCAGGGCGTTCCAATCTGGGTTCATCGAACGAACATCATCTGCGTTTTCAAAGAGGACAATGTCTTTGTTGCTCGAAGTGTAGTAGGCTGCTGCCTTTCCTTTAAATCCAGTAAGTACATGTGATGGTATCTCGACTTCTGCACTGAGAATCGGTGTGCCTGTGATCGCTACTCCAG
>ENA-UZWW01002115-UZWW01002115.1-metagenome-genome-assembly--contig:-Day-5--50m-contig-2115_pt1 | contig 10898 bp, 8 predicted proteins | sample MGYA00260348_ERZ794908 | MGnify/ENA metagenome assembly ERZ794908
GACGAGACATGACCATCACCGAACCCGACATCTCCAACGACGGAAGCTCTGAGGGCGAGACCGCGTTCGACCGGCTCATCGAGAAGGTCCGAACCGAGTTCGACACCCAGTTCACCTGGGACTACGAGCGCGGCCGCGACGGCCTGAACCGTCTCTACGAAAAGGCCAAGCGGTCCCAGTGGAACGTCAGCGACGACCTGGACTGGTCCATCGACGTCGACCCGGAGCGCATGGTCCGCCTGCAGGCCGAGGTCACCGGCATCCCGGCCGGATTCCCAGCCCGCAGCCTGCTCGACGTGAAGGGCTCCCCCGTCGCCTCGTGGAACGACGACCAGTGGGTCGACTTCGCGGTGAAGTCCCAGTGCGCCTCGCTCAGCCAGTTCCTCCACGGCGAACAGGGAGCGCTGCTGTGCACGGCTCGTCTGGTCGAGTCGGTCCCGTGGATCGAAGCCAAGTACTACGGCTCCACCCAGGTGGTCGACGAGGCCCGCCACGTCGAGGCGTTCGCCCGGTACCTCGACGAGAAGATGCCCACCACCTACCCGATCAACGAGAACCTGAAGTCGCTGCTCGACTCGGTGCTCCGAGACGAACGCTGGGACCTCGTCTACCTCGGCATGCAGGTGGTGATCGAAGGCCTGGCCCTGGCCGCCTTCGGCATGATGCTGGGCACCACCCAGGAACCCCTGCTCAAGGCCATGCTCCGCTACGTCATGTCCGACGAGGCGCGCCATGTGGCGTTCGGGATCCTCTCGCTGCAGGAGATCTACGAGGACCTCTCGGCCGACGAGTTCCGGCTCCGCCAGGAGTTCGCCTACGAGGCCTGCGACCGGATGCGGCGGCGCACCCTGAACGCCGAGCTGTGGCCCAGTTACGGCATCGCCAACGAGGAGATCGAGGCCCTGCTGCCCGACCAGAACTCGCAGCAGAAGTTCCAGCAGCTCCTGTTCTCCAAGATCGTGCCCAACTGCAAGAAGTTGGGCCTGCTCGACCACCGCGACGGCTGGCTGCGGGAACGCTTCCAGGAGATGAACATCATCCAGTTTGAGGACTGGGAGAACACCGCCGAGGCCCTCAACCTCGACGGTCCGGTTGCCGACCGGGAGTTGGACGATGCGGCCAACCGGGCCTCGTTCGATCCCGATGCCCTGGAGGGCGTCGAGGTCCTCGACACCCCCAGCCTCTGACTCGAACTGACACGAGCCCCGACCAGCGACCCGAACCAGGAATCAGGAATAGGAACCAGGAACCAGAACATGACAACCACCGAGCCCCTCCCCGACGAGCAGGTCACCGACGCGGCCTTCGACTTCCGGGCGTACGCCAACGATCCCGACCGCATCACCGACTTCTCCCGCAGCAACGATGACGTCAACTCGCTGATCAGCGTCGTGGAGGACAACTCGGACGCCATCTTCACGTGGCGTTACGACAAGGGCGAGCGGGCCAGCCTCGACAAGCTCTACGAGAAGGCCAAGACCTCGCAGTGGAACGGGCAGACCGATCTGGACTGGTCGATCGACGTCGACCCGTACGCCGTGCTCGCTCCGGCCGACCCCGCTGAAGTGGCCTACTTCGCCGACAACCCCGAGTCTCCCCTCTACAAGTTGAACGAGGCCGAGTGGCTCGAGGTCGGCGTGGAGTCCATGAACTGGAGCCTCAGCCAGTTCATGCACGGCGAGCAGGGCGCGCTGCTGTGCACGGCCAAGATCGTCGAGACCGTCCCGTGGATCGACGCCAAGTACTACGCGGCCACCCAGGTGGTCGACGAGGCGCGACACGTCGAGGTGTTCGCCCAGTACCTCGACATGAAGCTCGGTGGCATCAAGTATCCGGTCAACACCCACCTCGGTTCGCTGCTCGACGACATCCTCGAGGACAGCCGCTGGGACATGACCTACCTGGGCATGCAGATCATGGTGGAGGGTCTGGCGCTGGCCGCCTTCGGCTTCATGCACCAGACGACCGAGGAGCCACTGCTCAAGAAGCTGCTTCGCTACGTCATGTCCGACGAGGCCCGCCACGTGGCCTTCGGCGTGCTCAGCCTCCAGGAGGTGTACCAGGAGCTCACGGTGGCCGAGCTGCGTGACCGGCAGGAGTTCGCCTTCGAGGCGGCCCTTCGCATGCGCGACCGGTTCATGCGCCAGGAGGTCTGGGAGCGGATGGGCGTGCCCGTCAAGGACATGGTCAAGTTCAGCCTCGAGATGCCCGACGAACTGCGGATCTTCCAAAAGTTGCTGTTCTCCAAGATCGTCCCCAACTGCAAGAAGCTGGGCCTGTTGGATGCCGGCGACGGCTGGCTGCGAGACCGCTTCACCGACATCGGGGTGATCGAATTCGAGAACTGGGTCGACACCAGCGAAGAGTTCGCCGACCTCGACGAGGTGGCCAAGGACCGGGAGATGGCCGAGGGCTAGTTACGAGGGCTGGCTAGCCGTCGTTGCTGCCGGGGTTTCCGGCGGAGTTTCCAGCGCTCTCGTGGTGACGGATCACCTCGTCGATCACGAAGCGCAGGAACTTCTCGCTGAACACCGGATCCAGACCGGCTGACACCGCCAGTTCGCGCATCCGCTGCACCTGAGCCGCTTCACGAGCGGGATCAGCGGGCGGCATTCCGGCGGCCGCCTTGTGGGCGCCGACCTTCCGGGTCACCTTGAATCGCTCGGCCAACATATGGATGAGCGCGGCATCGATGTTGTCGATGCTCGACCGGTACCCGTCGAGCACCGCGTCGCGTCCCGCGTCGTGATCAGTCGGCCCAGCCATTGTCGGAGCGTAGGGCCTACGGGACGAGCACCGGGGACCGGAATCCCGGAGCCGACCACCATCCGTTCAGCGCCTATTGTCGGCCCATCGATCCGGGCCACGAGCCGGGCCGCCGCTTCACCGGAGGAACCACCACATGCAGATCCCGCTGACCGTCGCCGACCACCTGCGGCGCGCCGAACTCGTCTACGGGGACCGCATCGCCTTCGTCGACGAGCCCGACCAGGTGGCCGCCCCGCTGCCCGACCTGACCTACCGCCGGGTCGGCGAACTGTCGCGAGCCATGGCGGCTGGTCTGGATTCCATGGGCCTTGACCTGGGGGCCCGGGTGGCCATGGTCAGCCACAACGCCTCCCGCCTGCTGGTCTTCCTGTTCGGTACCAGCCCCTTCGGCCGGGTCGGCGTGCCCATCAACTTCCGCCTCAATGCCGAGGAGGTCCAGTACATCGTCGACCACTCGGGCGCCGAGGTGCTGATCATGGACCCCGAGCTGGAGGCCGACCTGGGCGACGTGAAGGTCGGCACCCGCCTGCTGGCCGGAGAGGAGTCCGACTCGTTGTTCCTGGAAGGCGTCGAACCCCGCCCGTGGACGCCCGACGAGAATGCCACGGCGACCATCAACTACACGAGCGGTACCACGGCCCGACCCAAGGGCGTCGAGATGACCCACCGGAACCTGTGGCTGAACGCCGCGGTGTTCGGCTGGCAGACCGGCGTGAACGACCGGGACGTGTACCTCCACACGCTGCCCATGTTCCACTGCAACGGCTGGGGCATGCCCTACGCCATGACCGGTATGGGTGGAAAGCACATCGTGCTCCGAAAGGTCGACGGACCGGAGATCCTGCGGCGTATCGCCGAGCACGGCGTGACCCTGTTGTGCGGCGCCCCGGCGGTGCTGTCCGCCGTGCTGGACGCGGCGGCCGACTGGGACGGCGAGATCCCCGGCCGGGGCAGCATGCGTTGTGTGGTGGCCGGCGCTCCCCCTCCCACCCGGACCATCGAACGGGTCGAGACCGAGCTGGGTTGGGAGTTCATCCAGATCTACGGACTGACCGAGACGGCGCCGCTGCTCACCATGAACCGGAACCGGTCCGAGTGGGATGACGACACCCCGGCCGAACGGGCCGCCCGACTCTCGCGGGCCGGCGCCCCCGCGCTGGGTGTCACGTTGAGTACCGCTCCCGACGGCGAGTTGCTGGCCCGCTCCAACCACGTGCTGAAGAGCTACTGGGACCAGCCCGAGGCCACGAGCGCCGCCCTGGCCGACGACTGGTTCCACACCGGCGACGGGGCGACCATCGACGACGACAACTTCGCCACCATCACCGACCGCAAGAAGGACGTGATCATCTCCGGTGGCGAGAACGTGTCGTCCATCGAGGTGGAGGACACCCTGTTCTCGCACCCCGCGGTGGCCGAGGTGGCCGTCATCGGCGTGCCCGACGAGAAGTGGGGCGAGACCATCAAGGCCCTGGTGGTGCTGGCCCCCGGAGCGGAAACCGGCACCAACGGGGAGTCCGTCGACGAAGCGGCCCTCATCGACCACTGCCGGGAGAAGCTGGCCCACTTCAAGTGCCCCACCTCGGTGGAGTTCCGCGACGAACTGGCCAGGACGGCCACCGGCAAGCTCCAGAAGTTCAAGCTGCGTGCGCCCTACTGGGAGGGCATGGCCAAGCAGATCAACTGAGAGCGTGTACCTGAGAGCGTGAACCCGAGAACATGACCGAACACATCCCCATCGCCGACGAGTTCGTGGCCGCCAACCAGGCGTTCGCCGTGGCGTTCCCCGATGCCGATCTCCAGGTCGAGCCGACCCGCCACGTGGCCGTGGTGGCCTGCATGGACTCCCGGATGGACATGTTCCAGTTGCTGGGACTGGGCCACGGCGAGGCCCACGTCATCCGCAACGCCGGCGGGGTCGTCACCGACGACGTGATCCGGTCGCTGTGCCTGTCCCAACGATTCCTGAAGACCCGCGAGATCGTGCTCGTCCACCACACGAACTGTGGCCTAGAACAGGTCAACGAGGACGACTTCCGGGCCGATCTGGTCGACGAGACCGGCGTGGCCCCTGCGTGGGCCCTGGAAACGTTCACCGATCCCCACGCCAGCGTCCGGCAGTCCATGCAACGACTGCAACTGTCGCCGTTCGTGCGTCACAAGGACCACATTCGGGGATTTGTCTACTCCGTCACCACCGGGCTCCTCGACGAGGTCCAGCCAACCTCCTGAGCCCTTTCGGGCGGTACCCGCCCCGATGCTCCCCGGCGAAACCCGTTCCGGGCCTCGCCGGCAAGGGGCCACTATGCAGAAAGTGCATAGTCTCGGGTTGCTCCTGTGACGGGCGACACCTAGCCTCGGTATTCGTCGTCCAACGATGGGCGACACCTGCAGGCGGCGAGTGACGCCCCTCGGGAACCAATGACCCGGAGGGGGTTCAGTTTTATGAAGAGCAAGTTTCTCAAGTTTCTCGCCCTGTTTCTGACGATCACCGTCGTCGCCGCGGCATGCGGTAGCGACAGCGATGGCGACGACGCCGCACCGGCCACCACTGCTGCTGCAGCGGCCACCACGACCGCTCAGGTCGAGGTCGTTGCCGAGGGCAGCCTCCTGGACGTGGTCCAGGCCCGTGGCACGCTGAACTGTGGTGTCAGCGGTAGCGCTGTGGCGTTCTCCGAGACCCAGGCCGACGGTTCGGTCACCGGCATCGACGCCGACTTCTGTCGTGCAGTAGCCGCGGCAGTCATCGGTGATGCTGGCGCAGTGAACTTCGTGGCCCTGACGGCCTCGGAGCGTTTCACCGCCGTGCAGACCGGCGATGTGGACGTTCTCATGCGGAACACCACCTGGACCCAGAGCCGTGACAGCTCGGTGGGCATGGACTTCGGTCCCACCACCTACTACGACGGCCAGCAGCTGATGGCCCGCGTGGCCGACGGCTTCTCCGGTTCCAGCACGGTCGCCGACATCGACGGCGCCGTGGTGTGCACCAACGTCGGTACGACCACCGAGAAGAACATCGCCGAGGCCGCACTGCTGGCCGGCGCCGACATCACGCTGCTCGGCTTCGAGACCTCCGACGAGGTGTACGACACCTTCATCAGCGGTGGCTGCGACATCACCACCACCGACGGTTCGGCTCTCGTGGGTCGCAAGGTCAAGATGCAGCCCGCCGATCAGGAGTGGGTCATCTTCCCGGCCACGCCGATCTCCAAGGAGCCGCTCGGTCCGACCTACGGCCAGAACGACTCGGCCTGGGCCGATGCCGTCAACTGGACCGTGTACGCCATGATCATCATGGACGAGTACGGCGTCACCTCCGCCAACGTCGACGCAACGTGCGCCGAGGCCGAGGCCGAGGTCGCACGCCTGTGCGGAGGCGATGGTGAACTCCAGACCGCCATGGGCCTGTCCGCCGACGCCTTCCATCAGGTGATCAAGCAGGTTGGAAGCTACGGCGAGGTCTATGACCGCAACCTGAACCCGGTCGGCCTGTACCGCGAGGGCAGCGCCAACGCCGGATGGCTTGATGGGGGCCTGATCTACTCCCCGCCGGCCCGCTAGGACCGGTTCACAGATCCAGGGGTCGACCCAGGTTCGCCTGATTGATCCCGACGCGACGGTCCCGTCGTCCCGAGGGTGCCCAGCACCCCCGGGCGGCGGGGCCTTCCGCGTGAAGGCCGAGGCGGTTCCGACCGCCTCCCCGTGCTGATCCGTCGAGAAACGACCGTCACCCGATGACCTCACCCACTGACACCTCGGGCACCCAGCCCTCGGACACCCACGCCGCGGTGTCGGCGCGCGTCCCGCTGTGGCGCGACGTGGTGGTCCTCAAGTGGGTCACCCAGGTGTTCCTGCTGGTCGTGGTCCTGGGCGCCATGTGGTTCCTGGCCAGCCAGGCCGGCGACAACCTGCGGGCCCGCAACATCAACACCGAGTTCGACTTCATCGAACGCCCGGTCGACATCCAGCTCGGCGAGGGCATCGACACCCATCCCGACACCGGCGGCCGGGCCCTGTGGACCGGCATGGTCAACACCCTCCGCCTTTCGCTGGCCGGCATCATCTTCGCCACCGCCCTGGGGGTCGTCGTCGGGCTGGCCCGCCTGTCCGACAACTGGCTGGTCCGCCAACTGGGCAGCCTGTGGGTCGAGACGCTTCGCAACATCCCGCTGCTGGTGCAGATGGTCTTCTACTTCTCGATCCTGACCACTCTGCCCCGGGTCGGCCTGGACACCGGGCCCATCAACGGCTGGCTCCACATCTCCAACAAGGGCATCTCCATGCCCCGGGTGTTCATCGCCGATGGCTTCTACCAGTGGCTGGTCGTGGTCCTCATCGGCGCAGCGGTTGGCCGCTACGTGCATCGACGGCGAAGCCGGATCCACGACGAGACGGGGGCCGACACGTCTCCCGTCCTGTGGGCGCTGGGCACCGTGGCGGCGTTCGGGGTGGTCGGCCTGTTCGTCCACCCGGCGTTCTCCTGGCTGGGTGGGGTCTTCGGGGCCGTCGCCGGCGTGCTGGACGCGTTGCCCCTCGTCGTACCCCAGATCCTGTTGTGCGGGGTGGCCCTCGGCGTGACCGCCACCTGGATCCTGCGGTTCCTGGCCGCCCACCGGAGCGCCCGGGGCCACCTGTCGCTCACCGACGACGACTGGTTCCGGGTCCTGTTCGCCGCCGCGGCCTCACTGGCCGTCGTCTACCTGATGGTCCGTTGGACGGGCCTCTCGTCGTGGATCCTGAACAGCGGCCGCGACCTGTTCGAGGTCATCGAGGCCAAGTTCGACGTGGACGGGGCGGCACGGCCGTTTGACGCCATGCGTCCCGACATCGTCCAGAAGGGCAAGTTCCCGAACTACGGGACCAACGGCCTGACCATGACCCTCGGCTTCGCCGCGGTGTTCTTCGCCGTGGTCTTCTACACCTCGGCGTTCATCGGCGAGAACGTCCGTGGTGGCATCCTCGCCGTGCCCAAGGGCCAGACCGAGGCCGCCCTGGCCGTCGGCCTGACCCGCGGCCAGGTCCTCCGCCGGGTGGTACTCCCTCAGGCCTTCCGGGTGATCCTGCCGCCGACCGGAAACCAGTACCTGAACCTGACCAAGAACACGTCGCTGGCCGTGGCCGTCGGCTTCAGCGAGATCGTGCAGGTCGGCACCACGGTGTTCAACCAGACCGGTCGGACCCTGCCCGTGGTCGCCATCTGGATGCTCTTCTACCTGAGCTGCTCGCTGACCATCTCGGTCATCGTGAACTGGTTCAACGTCCGCATGAAGCTGGTGGAGCGGTAGGGGGCCCGGGGAATCATGAGCGAACTCTCCAGCACCACCGGGAACCTCGAGGTTCCCTACACGCCGCCCCCGGCGACCCCCCACCTGGCTCCCCGGGAGTGGGTGCGGGCCAACCTGTTCTCGACCCCGTTCAACTCGGTCCTGACCGTGATGTCGGCCCTGATCCTGGCGACCATCGCCCGTGGGCTCCTGTCGTTCCTGTTCAATCCGATCCGCCAGTGGGACGCCACGGCCACCAACCTGCGCCTGCTCATGACGCAGGCCTATCCGGAGGAGCAGTACCTCCGCGTGTGGGTGTGCACCGCGGTCATCCTGATCCTGACCGGACTGTCGCTGGCCGTCTGGCGGGCCGGTTCGCACGTCCCGGTCACGAAGGTCGGACGGAACCTGCTGGCCACCGGGGCGGTGGTGGCCCTCATGACCCTGCTGGCGCCGTTCAGCGCCTCGGCCACCGTGCAGTGGCTGGTCGCCGCAGCCGTGGTGGCGGGTGTCGGGGAGACCCTCCGGCGCGGCGTCGGAATGCGGGCGTCGGCCAGCGGGGCCAGCGGTTCAGACGAGTCGGGCGACCAGGTCGCCACGATCAGCACCCTGACCCTGATCGCCATCGCCCTCGGTGGGCTGGTGGCGTCGCTGTGGGTGGTTCCCTACGGGCACCACAGCTACCTCATGGATCGCACGCCGAGGGTGCTGGCCGAGCCCGGCACCGTCGCCATGACGACCAAGCTGCCGTGGACGATCATGCTGTTGATCGTCGTGGCGGCCACCTTCCTCGGGCGCTCCATGAGGGACCGGCTGCCGACCAACGCCACCCGGGCGACGCTGCTGGTGGCGTGGCTGCTGGCTCCCCCGACGCTGCTCTACCTGGTGCTGCGGGATCCGTCGTTCGACATGGGTCACGTCCTGGGCACCGACCTGCCCATCTTCGGGGCGTACGCCATTGGTGGTGGCCTGCTGCTCTCGTGGCTGACCCGTCCCACCACCGGGGAGATCGGGCGGATCGTGGCCGCCGTGGTGCTGGTCGTCGGATTCTGCACGTTCCTCACCCCGATGCGGATGATCGTCCGGATCGACATGCTCATGCTGGCCAGCTTCGCCCTGGCCGCACCCACCTTCGCCGGCGGCCCCCGGGCCCGACGACGCTACGTGACGGGCTGGCTGGGCGTACTGGGCGTCTCGTCGTGGCTGATCACGGCCATCAACACCCCGTCGACCGTGAACGTCCCTGGTGACTTCTTCATCGGCGGCCTGTCGCTGACCTTCATCGTGGCCGTCTTCACCATCGTGGTCTCGTTCCCCCTGGGCATCCTGCTGGCCCTGGCCCGAACGTCGACCATGCCCATCTTCCGCCTCCTGGCCACGTGGTTCATCGAGTTCGTGCGGGGCGTCCCGCTGATCACCATCCTGATCTTCTTCTCGATCATGGTGCCGTTGTTCCTGCCCCGGGGCATGGAGTTGGGCGAGGTGGCCGCCGTGGTCATCGGCTACGCCCTGTTCTCGTCGGCCTACCTGGCCGAGAACGTGCGGGGTGGCCTGCAGTCGGTCACCCGCGGCCAGCACGAAGCGGCCGAGGCGGTCGGCATGACCACCGGCCAGAAGACGGTGTTCATCGTGCTGCCCCAGGCCCTGCGGGTGTCCATCCCCCCGCTGGTCGGCCACTGCATCGGGGTGTTCAAAGAGACGTCGCTGCTGGCCATCATCGGCCTGTTCGACGTGCTCTACATCGCCCGGGCCGTCATGCCCAACCAGACCGAGTTCATGGGGAGCACGCGGGAGAACGTCCTGTTCGTGTCCCTGATCTACTGGATCTTCGCCTACCAGATGTCCAAGGCCAGCATGCGTCTCGAGCGGCGCACCGGCCTGGGTGAACGCTAGGAACCCACTCCCCTCCGGAGGTAACCCCCATGACTGAAAATCCCACGGAAGCCAACCCCTTGGACCCCGTGGCCGACGCCCCGGCGGATGCCCCGACAGGCGCGGCCCGTGACCTGTCGGGCGCCCGCGACGTGATCGTGTGCGAGGACGTCAGCAAGTGGTACGGCGACTTCCAGGCCCTGGACAGGGTGTCGGCCACCATCAGGGAGCAGGAGGTCGTCGTGGTGCTGGGCCCCTCGGGTTCCGGCAAGTCGACGTGGATCCGGTGCATCAATCGACTGGAGATCCACCAGGAGGGCCGCATCGTCGTCGACGACGTGGAGCTCACCAACGACCTTCGCAACATCGAGAAGGTGCGTTCCGAGGTCGGGATGGTATTCCAGCAGTTCAACCTGTTCCCCCACCTGACCATCCTGGACAACGTGACCCTGGCCCCTATCTGGGTGCGCAAGAAGCCGCGGGCCGAGGCCGAGGAGCAGGCCATGGCGCTACTGGAGCGGGTCGGGATCCCCGAGCAGGCCGCCAAGTACCCGGGGCAGCTTTCCGGTGGCCAGCAGCAGCGCGTAGCCATCGCCCGGGCCCTGGCCATGGAGCCCCGGATCATGCTGTTCGACGAGCCGACGTCGGCCCTGGATCCGGAGATGATCAAGGAGGTGCTGGACGTCATGAAGACGCTGGCCCATTCCGGCATGACCATGATGGTGGTGACCCACGAGATGGGGTTCGCCAAGGAGGTGGCCGACCGGCTCATCTTCATGGAGGGCGGCCAGATCGTGGAACAGAACACCCCGGAGGCGTTCTTCTCGAACCCGACCGAGGAACGCACCAAACTCTTCCTGTCGCAGATTCTGTAGGTCAGGCCTCCAGGTCAGGCGGAACCTCCGGCGACCACCGCCCCGTCCTGAATGACGGCGTGCAGGCGGGTCCGCAGGTCCGACACGTCCAGGTCGGGGCCGTCCCAGATCACCA